>Ga0172372_10001399_pt1 | contig 37457 bp, 28 predicted proteins | sample LakKiv5m_2_FD_114544 | JGI IMG/M metagenome (GOLD analysis project Ga0172372, IMG submission 114544) | Freshwater microbial communities from Kabuno Bay, South-Kivu, Congo - kab_092012_9.5m | ecosystem: Environmental > Aquatic > Freshwater > Lake | place: Democratic Republic of the Congo...
CGGATCAGAGTTGGCTTCGCCGCTTACGATGCATGGGCCGTATTCCTTCTGAAATTTCACGTGTTGTTCGACAGTTGTGGATTCAAATTCAATATCGTCATCAAGAATGATAATGATTCCATCCGGGCACTGCGCAATTCCGTTATTCAACGCAGCAGAAGCACCACTGTTGACTTGTTCTATCAGCAGACATGATCCGGGAAAACCCCCACATACCTGTTTGATTTCTTCGAGATTATGCGGACGAGAGCCGTCATCAACAACAAAGACTGAAAAGTCAGAGTAAGTTTGCGCCGAAAGAGCTTTTAGCGTACCCCGTAGTTTTCCGGGACGATTAAAAGAAGGGATGACAATGCTAACCTTTACAGCCTCTGGCATAGAAGTCATAAAGTTATCAATTTGAGGCTTGTAATGGGTCTACCGGACCAAGGATTTTAGCAGGAAGAATACCCTGTTTTTGAAGGGAGGTAAATAGAGATTTTTCAGGGATGAACCCAGATAGGTCTTTCGGCTCGCTGTTGCTTTCGACGCATAACGGGAACAAACCTGAAACCACGTTTTTCCAATGTGTTCTGAAAATTCCTTAACTGGAAGAACGCCTGTTTTTTCATTGGCAGCTGCAACCTTCTCCAGCAGTTGTGCGGCATCCGTGAAGAATGTTTTCTCTGCCGGACATTCTTTGGTGAACAGTTGCTCCAGAAGCTCAGATTCCCGTTCTGAAATATTCAGTTGTATGCGGCTAAGCAGTATGTGCTGTGCTTTACGAATCGACGCAATTTGTTCTGGTCTGTGACGCTGAGATACCTGTCCCGGTCCCACATAGTAGTCGAGAAGAACTTCAATGATGTTTCCGAATTCAGTCTTATTGCAGATTTCACACCACAGCGCGTAATCTTCTGCATGCGGATATTCGCTGCTGTAATGTACAGCATGCTGTTTCACAAAATCACTGCGGAACATCACGGTAGGATGATTGAAACAGTTGTCAAAAAGAAGCCGTGCTTTAATACGATTACTTTCCGTTTCCGGAAGAGAAATTTTATCGGTATTCCCGGTTAAACGAATTCCCGTTCCGCATATTCCCACCGCTGTATGCGCCTCCATATAGGCGACCTGTTTGCCTATACGCGAGGGATATGAAATATCGTCGGCATCCATTCGGGCAATGTATTTTCCCGATGCAATCTGCAGACCCTCATTGAGCGTGTTGATCAATTTTTCATTGGAGGAATGAATGAACAGCTTTATCCGCGGATCTGAAAATGATCGTACTGCTTCTGCCGTGTTATCCGAAGAGCCATCATCAATGATAATCAGTTCTATGTTGGTGTAATCCTGATCGAGAATACTGCTAACAGCAGCGCCGATAGTTTTGCCGGCATTGTATGCAGGTAAAATGACGGAGACCAGGGGCTGATTCATCTGAATTATTTTTTCACTGCAGTTACATGCAGTCCCAGCGTAAGAAGTTCTTCCGATTTCTTTCCTGCTTTCGCGAAACGGTCAGTCATTTTCCTCACGATTTTCAACGCCTGGTATTCCAGCCACGTTGGTTTTTGTCCTGCGTAATTGATAGCAATGTGATCTGTGCGGCGGAGTTCCTGTCCAACGTAATCGAAGTAATTCCCATTGGAAGAAATGGATTCGATTGTAAAATTAAGTCGGCCTAAATGGTGTTCGTAAAAGAACCGGTTAAATCCTGTGCTGAAATGATACGGAGCGAAATGCGTCATGGAACAAAAAGGCGCCGTGACAATCAGTTTACCTCCGCTTTTGAGAAGTCTTGCGAGCTCATTCAATGCTTTCACCGGATCAGGAACATGTTCCAGCACTTCCGTGCAAAGAATGGCATCAAAGCTTGCATCCGGTTGAGGAATGGATGTGATATCGGAAACAATATCAATCTTTCCGTAATCCCATTTTTCCATTTGCAAACCTGATTTCAATTCTTCCGGTTTGTACTGTGAAAAATCCTGTGAGACATATTCAAGGTGTGTACAATACTTCCTGTACTGTTGTTCACCCGCCCCGGCATCCAATAATCTCGCTCCATCCGTTAGGTCACGCAATTGTTGAGAGATCCAATTTCGGCGTATATCTTCATTCGAATTGTTCTTCATTTCCAATGCTGATTTTTTAGGAATATAGTGTTAATGAAAGTGTCAGCGTACACCGAATAATCCATGTTGCGCATCATTTCAATAAGTTCTGTTTTCTTTCTCCCGAATTTATCTCCTGCATACTCCACTGATTCAGCGCACACAATTGCCGGTTGCGATTTCATCTGATTCAGTTGACCGAGAATAAGATCTTCCAGCCCTTCAGTGTCAATGCAAAGAATTGCGGGGAAGTTTCCATTGCAGTGTTGATCGATAATATCCTGCATGGTAAGCAACTGAATCGGTGTTCTGCTTTTGATTGTTGCCGAACCGTTGGATTCCAGGCGTACAGCTTCTTCTTCTAAAATCGTGGAAAGAGTGGGCTGTGACATTTCAAAAAATGTTCCTGTTCCCGAATGATCTGCAACGGCTGCATTGAGATTGATATCTTCTTTGCGTTGACGAACAAATGCATTGTAGCGAGTAAGATTCGGTTCTACATTAATTCCGCGACATCCACGTTCATACATTAAAGCAGTGTTGTTGATGTGAAACGGATCGAATGCGCCGATATCGATATACGAAGGTTGATTAATTCCGGCAGCCTGACTTAGAAACCAGAGAATACAATCTTCTCCTGATTGAGAATAACTCCTGATTCCGGTTTCATTTTCTCCGGCCAATCGAAGACCTATCTTACGAATCAGACTCATAATTTGTCGGAAAGTTTGTTCCAAATATTGAAGTCTAATCCGGTCAGTGCGGACAATTCTTCATTGTAAGGACGATAAAATTCAATCAATGTACTTCTGAAATCATCCGAAAGTTTTTCCGGTTTGCTTGCAGACTTGTTGACGTTGCGAAGCATTTCTCCGAGTTTCACATCCTGTCCCCTCGGCATAAGTCTTCTCGCTACTTTTTTTAACGGATTGTCATTTTTCAACAAGCGCGTTACCATCTTGGCGTATGCAGAAGAATGCATCTTGTGCGTTACATTATAGCGAACGGAAATATCAGGTTGAAATGAAGTGTCAATTCGAAGTGTCTCGAACAGATTCATACAAACTGCGGCCGGTTGTGTTTGCAGACTTTCGTAAGAAACAAACGTGAATTGCTCTTTTGGAAAATAGTTCAGCATTGTTTTGATGTAATCCGAATACATTCCCATCTTGATGAAGAATTCATAGCGCCAATCGTCTGCCGGGCGTGACTTCAACAATGGTTTTACGACTGAGAAATCATCGGAAATGTGACCGTGATTTTTCTCCATTTGATAGGCAGAATACGCACGGTCTGCAGGATTACGAAGCAAAAGAACAATATGACAATCAGGATTATGTTCGTGCAAGCGCTGAACTGCACTTTCCTTCACATACAATCCGGCATTTTTTGCAATACGTACTATGCTATCTGAATGAATCCCGTAGTATTTCGAATCAGCTGCATTCCACCCTGCTCTGAATTCTTTATCATCATAGAAGTATGCAAATTCTTTTTGCAGATGCGTGGAAACAGACGGATGTTCGCCCAAATAATGCTTCAGGGATGTAGTTCCGCATTTCTGCGCGCCAGCTATGAATAACCTGATCTTCTGGCGGGGGTCCATACTATTACCGGTAGTCACAAATTCATCTTATTCCAGATGGACAAGGTAATAATATTTAGTCGAATTTGAATCGGATACCGGAGATGAGGTTGTATTTTAGCGACTTAAGTTGATAAGGTAATATGTCCAAATTTAAAATCGGGTTTAACAAGCCATGGCTGAGCGGAAATGAACTGAAAAACATTTCTGAAGCAGCCGCGCTATGTCAGATTTCCGGTGATGGGAAGTTTACAAAACAATGCGTTGATACGTTCGCAACAAAATTCGGTTTCGCGAATTCTTATTTGATGCCTTCATGCACTGCAGCTCTTGAAGCGAGTGCATTATTGCTGAATTTAGAACCGGGCGATGAAGTGATCGTTCCGTCTTATACATTCGTTTCAACTGCAAACGCATTCGCATTACGTGGTGCCCGAATTGTTTTTGCTGACTCATGTCAAGATCATCCGAACGTAAGTGTCAACTCAATTAAGGATTTGATCACTTCCAAAACCAAAGCAATCGTTCCTGTTCACTATGCAGGATCTGTTTGTGCCATGACCGAAATTATCGCACTTGCAAATGAAACAGGCGCAGTTGTAATTGAAGACGCTGCGCAGGCTCTCGGCGCGAATTACGAGGGTGGAACAGCAGGCACGTTCGGTGCGTTGGCTTCTTTTTCTTTTCACGAAACGAAAAACATTACCTGCGGAGAAGGTGGTTTGCTCGTTGTGAACGATTCTCAATTGTTGCATCGCGCTGCCGTTATCAGAGATAAAGGCACGAATCGGCATGACTTTAACTCCGGAAAAGTGGATAAGTACACCTGGGTTGATGTAGGTTCTTCATATACCGCAGGAGAACTGGCTGCTGCGTTTCTGGCAGGACAGATTCAGGAGTTTTCTACCATTACAGAAAGAAGAATTGCAATTTGGAATCGTTATCTGACGCAGCTAGTAGCTGCTGACATTCACAAAGTATGGCAACTCGCTTCCATGCCCGCTGGGAGTACAAATAACGGTCACATGTTCTGGATGGTAACACGAAATGCTCAGGAGCGTGATTCCTTCATCAAATGGATGGAAGCTGAAGGAATTCAAACTTTGTTTCATTATCAGCCTTTGCATCAAAGTCCGTTCGGGAAAAAGTATGAATCAAATTTTTTACCGAATGCGGATCGTTACGGGCAATGTCTCGTGCGACTTCCGTTGTTCTACGAACTTTCTGATGAATCCGTTGATATCATCTGTGATGCAGTCGCTCGGTTTGTGAAAACCAAATTGTAAAATTTCGTGATGGATATTTATTTCGCGTCCGCAAACAAGAACAAGATCAAAGAGATCAATGGGCTGCTTCCTGCATCATTCACGGTTCACGGAATCGCGGATTTGATTCAAGGCGATTTGGAAGAAACAGGTTCAACTCTTGAGGAAAACGCTTTGATGAAAGCCCGTGCCATTTTCAAGTTAACAGGTGTTCATTCCTTCGCCGATGATACAGGATTGGAAGTGCATGCACTTCACGGAGCTCCGGGAGTTTATTCTGCACGTTATGCAGGTTCTCAACGAAGTGATGCCGACAATATTCAAAAACTCCTAGAAGAACTCAGTAATAAATTGTCCCGAAAAGCGCAGTTCCGAACGGTTATTGCGTATGTTGACGGTAAACAGGAAAAACTGTTCGAAGGAATTGTTGAAGGAACAATTTCAACTCAAACTTCCGGCACAATGGGTTTCGGCTACGATCCTGTTTTTATTCCGGAAGGAGATTCGAGAACTTTCGCTGAAATGACATTAGAAGAGAAGAATCTAATCAGTCACAGAGCGCGTGCGTTTCGGGCTTTTGCCGACTTCATGTCGCAATTCCGATAGTTTCAATCCACACTTCTTCGATTATTAACAACACCTATTGAAAACCCGTGTTTCCGCGCCGGTTTCTCCAATGGCAAAGGTTTATCTTTGCAGGTATATGAAGACAAGGGTTGGTATCATCTTCGGCGGATCATCGCGTGAGCGTGAAATTTCATTTGCAGGCGGTCGGACAGTCTATGACAATCTTGATAAAACATTGTTCGAAGCTGTGCCGGTTTTCGTTGACAGTTTCAATAATTTCATTCTGCTGAAATGGGAATATATCTACAAAGGTTCTATTCGCGATTTTTATCCGCCTTTGGAGTTTGTTCCGACAACAAAGGGTGATTTTCAGATCTACGCTGAATCGCTGAATCCTGATGAGGCGTTAGCTACGCGGATGAATACCGTATTGGGTACTCCGCTTTCTTCCGATGAGTTGCGAAATCATTTCGATTTTGCCTTCCTCTGTTTGCACGGCCCATTCGGAGAAGATGGAAAAATTCAAGGTTTACTTGAGTTTCATGGTATTCCGTATTCAGGTTCCGGCATTCTTCCTTCGGCAATAGGCATTGATAAACCATTGCAGAAGAAATTGATGAAAGCTGCCGGATTTGCATCTCCATCGTTCTTCGGGTTTTCCCGCAACGATTACAATGCAAACGGAACTTCCGGACTTTTTGCAAAAGCGAAGAAAGAAATCGGATTTCCTCTTGTGGTGAAAGCCGCTACGCAAGGTTCTTCTATTGGGATTTCCATTGCGCAGAGCGATGATCAGGCTGCATTTGCTTCAGCTGTGGACAAAGCATTTTTCGTTCGAAAAGTTAATGCTGATTTCTGGAATTCATTGAATGAGTCAGAGCGCATTGAGTGGGTGCGCGTTACTACTGATATACGCGAAGGCATTGGAATTCCTGTGCTCGCAGGTGGTAAACAGCTTTTTCATCCTGATGAATTACTTGAAGAACTCAATGTACTTTTTTCAGGTGGTACGAACGAAGTTGTTCTCGAATCACTCGACGCGGAAAGCGAAATTCTCATCGAAGGATTCATTGAAGGAAAAGAGTTTTCGTGTATCGTTATTCAGGATGAACAAAACGTTCCGGTAGCACTTCCTCCGACTGAAATCCGCAAAGGGAAAGAACTTTTCGATTATCGTTCAAAATACCTTCCGGGGCTTTCCCGTAAGATTACACCAATCGAATTACCTGAACCGCAGATTGAAGCCATCCGCACTGAATGTGAAAGATTGTTCAATGCACTTTCATTCGACGTTTATGCGCGTATTGACGGATTCATTTCGTCCGAAGGGACTATTTTCCTCAACGATCCGAATACGACTTCAGGAATGATGCCTTCTTCGTTCTTCTTCCATCAGGCTGCAGAAATCGGATTGAATCCTTCGCAGTTTCTTACTTACATCATCCGCACTTCTCTGCGTCAACGTATTCTTGCTGACAAAAACGGACATCGTTTTGATGGTGTAATGCAGAAACTTGATAACGCAATTCATCAGGCGAAAAGTTCCGCTGCTGCGAAAACGAAAGTGGCGGTTATTCTTGGCGGTTATTCTTCTGAACGACATATTTCCGTAGAAAGCGGAAGAAATATTTATGAGAAACTTTCTTCATCGTCCAAGTATCAACCGGTTCCTGTTTTTCTGACCGGCGATCATGAGAATCACATCATGTATCAGATTCCGATCAACGTATTGTTGAAAGACAACGCGGATGATATCAAGGATAAAATCGAGAATTGGAAAGTGCATCCTGTGGTGAAACGCATCATGGAGCGCTGTTCATTCATAACCGGATTTTATTCAGGCGCTGATGCCGTTGCACAACCGGTGCATTGGAATTACGATGATCTGAAAGCGAATGTTGATGCAGTGTTCATTGCGTTACACGGTCGTCCTGGCGAAGATGGAGCCGTTCAGGAAAAACTGGATGCGTTAAACATCCCGTATAACGGTTCCGGTAAGAAGAGTTCTGAAATTACTATCGATAAGTTCCTGACCAATGAGATTCTTCGTGAAAACGGATTTCTGGTTGCGCAGCATATGCTGGTAACGGAGGAAGATTGGAACGCGAAGAAAGAATCCATCATCAGTAAAATTGATAATGAAATCGGCTGGCCCTTCATTGCAAAACCGGTTGATGACGGATGCAGTTCTGCTGTTCGCAAAGTGAAAACACGCGAAGAGTTGGATGCGTTTGTGAAACTGATCTTCCGCAAGCAAGATGATCTAGATGCTTCTGCCGCTGCAGTTTTGAAGATCAAGCCTAAAGAAGAATTCCCGTTGAAGCGTGTTTTTCTGATTGAAGAGCTCATCAGTCGTAGAGACGCGAAACATTTTCTTGAAATTACAGGCGGTATGCTCACCAGGTTTGACGCTGACGGAAATATTGCCTACGAAGTTTTCGAGGCTTCTGAAGCGCTTTCTGAAGGAGAAGTGCTTTCATTGGAAGAGAAATTCCTGGCCGGACAAGGTCAGAATATCACTCCTGCGCGTTACGACCGTAATTCGGAAGACCGACAGAAGATTTCCGATCAGGTAAAGGCAACTTTAGGAGCTGCTGCGCGTCTGTTGAATATACAGGGTTACACCCGTATTGACGCATTTGTGAGAATCTATTCGCCTGAACGTGTGGAAGTGATTTTTATCGAAGTGAATTCACTTCCGGGTATGACTCCTGCTACCTGCATTTTCCATCAGGCCGCAATAAACGATTATAAACCTTATGATTTTATTGACCGGATTCTTGATTTCTCGTTCCGACGTAAGGAAATGAAGAGTAAATTGCCAGCCTAATTGTGATGAAAAGTTTCATTGGCATTATCAAAAGATTTCCACTGATCACCAGTATTATTGCTGCAGGACTGATTCTGGTTGTTGTGATTTGGGCGCTGTTCAGTTGGATGAATTCGTTTACACGTCACGATGATTTTGTGAACGTTCCTGATTTCGTTGGGAAAAAGTCAACTTCACTTGAAGAATTTTCCGGTGATTCCATCCGTTATACAATCGTGGATTCTCTTTGGGATCCTAATCAACCGAAAGGCGTTGTGCACGCACAGGATCCTGCGCCTGGCACGCAAGTGAAGCAAGGTCGGATGGTTTATCTTTACACAACTGCTGTTGTTCCTCCAACGATTACAATGCCGAAGCTCGAGGATTTATCGCAGCGTCAGGCGCAATACATTTGCGAAGGATACGGACTGAAAGCCGTTTTCAAGGAAGTGGATGATCCGCATCGCGGCGCTGTTGTTGAACAATTGTATAACGGCAAACGCATCGAGCCCGGAACTCCGATTGAAAAAGGACAGACTATTGTTCTGAAAATCGGGAAAGGTGATGAAAGCACTGCTGATGTCAGCATACCGAATCTTGTCGGATTAACATTCCGCCAGGCAAGAGGTAAACTCATCGACATGCAACTGGAATGGCTTGTTGTTCCTGACGCAGGAATTAAAGACACACTGAATGCAATCGTTTATGATCAGAATCCCGCTCCCGGATCTGGCCGTAAAATAATCCCGGGGTCAACGATAGATCTTCGCGTTACAATGGATAAAGCAAAATTATCGAACGACTCGCTGTAAAAATGTTAGAATGAAATTCATGAAGAAATTATTATTCGCCGGAGCAGTTTGTCTCACAATCGCAATGTCTGCGCAGGAGAATTTGCGCCCGTTGACGTATCAACCGTTTTACGCAAACGACGCTGCCCGCAACAATCAGCAACCGGTTGTGCTGGATACAATCGCTTTGCCTTCGAACGGATTCCGCGATAACTTCATGTACGATTCACGTCGCCCCGATACAACAATGTGGGATTTGTCTCTCAATCCCGGTGTTTATGTCAACCGCGGTTGGGCTACGGCGCCGATCAATCTTGGTGTTTGTACATTCGACGGATTGAATGAATTAGGATTGCCCTACAATGAACTTGCTTCAGTGAATTCATCTATGCTATGTGATGTGCTGACAAGTCGCCACTTCGATCTTTCCGGTTATACTGTTGCGGATTCCGTTTACCTCAGTTTCTGGTGGGAAGCGCAAGGAAAAGGTTACGCACCGAATCAGGTAGATTCATTACAGCTTCAAGTGAACATTCCTGCATGGAACACTGCGGGTGAAGTCTGGAAAACGATTTGGTTTATGGAAGGATACAATCCAGTTGGAACGGATACATCATTCCATGGTGCAATGGTGAAACTGGATACCTCAATTTATTTTGTGGATGGATTCCGTTTCCGTTTCCGCAATTATGCATCCGGTTGCGGAAGTAATGATCATTGGCACATTGATGAAGTATTTTTCAAACCGCAACGCACATTCAATGATACGTTGATCAATGATGTGTTCTTCGTGTACAACATGCCTTCGTTGTTCAACGATTATCATCAGATTCCCGGATCGCACTATGCCGCTTCAAGCATGGGATCGAATATCAAAATGTACATCCGCAACAACGACACCATCACGCGTAACGTAACATATTCTTATCAGGTTTTCCAACCTGGAAATCCTACGCCGTTGTATACTTATTCCGGCGGTGCTGACGGTAATCTTGCTCCGTTCAGAACTAACGGTTACAGCGCGTATGCGCCGCACAGCAACGCTCCTGTTTCATATGCGTACACGCCGTTCTCGGCACCTGACACAGGTTATTATACCGTGAATCACATGCTGAAAAAAGGTTCTTCTGTCAATTCACCTGTAGATACGGTTACGTATTACCAGCGTATGTACAATGCGTATGCTTATGATGACGGCACTGCAGAAGTCGGTTACGGTTTGTACGGCGCCGGTGCATTGCTTGCTTATCGTTTTGATATGCCTGCATTGGTGACGGATACGTTGACTGCAATTCAGATGTATTTCCTTCCTGTGCTCGATATCGATAATCTCATTTATCGTCAGTTCCGATTGACGGTCTGGAATCACAATGCTACAACCAACGGACCGGGAAGCATTATTTATCAGCAACGCGGTGCTTCACCGACTTATGCAGCAGATGTTCCGAATCGTTTTGAAACATACACAATCGATAGCGGCGTTGTTGTGTTGAGCGGAACGTTTTACATCGGGTGGCAGCAGGAAGGTTCCGATCGTTTGTATCTCGGAATGGATTTCGAGAACGACCAGAAAGATAAAATCTACTACAACACTTCCGGTGTTTGGTACACTTCTGTTTACTCAGGAAGTTTGATGATGCGTCCGGTGTTCGGCGAACCATATGATCTTTCCGGTGTGAATGAATCGCCTGAATTACCGGGTGTGAATGTGTATCCGAATCCGGCTGATGATTACTTCACAATCTCAGGACTGAATTCCGGAATCAATTATACAGCGCAGTTGTGTGATCTCAGCGGAAGAACTGTATTGTCGCAGAATGTTACATCTGATAACGCACAGATTTCCACTTCAGATTTGACAGTAGGAATTTATCTGTTGATGATTACCGATGAAAGCGGAACCAAAGCGAAAGCACAGAAAGTAATTGTGCGATAATCGCGTTGCGCTTACAGTAATTTCTTAGGATCACCCGGATTGATTTTCACGCCGGAGATTTTCTCTACGATAAACTTGACAGCGAAGAGCGGAATTAAAAACAACAGGAATGTTCCGAGAATGTTCAGAATGATATAACATTTATCATCTGAAAACAATCGCGCCTGATATTCGCAAATCTTATTCGGTATTCCCTGATCTGTAAATTCCCAATACATGATCAGTCCGAGTGTACCGATAACGTAAAGCAGCACCAGCGCGCGCCACACGGTTCTCACTTTATTTTCTTTTGAATCGGGTTGATCAGGAACGTGAAATGGAGGAGGAGTGGGATTCATGGTATATCGTCAAAGTTGTTCCTTCGAAAATAAACAAGAGAATCTGTTACGACAAGAGAAACCGTAATCTAAGGACTGGCAGTTGTATGATTATTCACTAAGAGCGGCTCTGTTTTTTTTGAAATAACCACTGAGACACGGAGTTCTTATTTTATCCGCGTCAATGTGCACTATTTGCTTACCACTGAAGTGAATTTTTCAAATAACCACTGAGACACGGAGTTCTTTATTTATCCGCGTCAATCCGTTTTTTATCCGCTAAATCCGCGTACTATTGATTCGCGTACTATTATTCCGTGTACTATTTTTTTTTCATCATCCCCGCCCAACTACTCACACTGAAAATCAACGCCAGTATTCCGAATCCCATAGTGATATAAAACGGAACGGAGTTATCTGATTTCGACAATCCGGCTTGCAATGAGTAAACAGGTTTTCCTGTACTCAATCCGTTTTGTGTCGCGAACTCACGCAATCCTTTCGGTGCGGCATCGCTTTCTGTATTCACGCGCGCTTTGAATGCAGATGCAATCAATGTTCCGGCTTGCAGCGGAATGATCATTGATTTCGTTGTATCCATCAACGCCTCTCCCGTTTCAACAAGGAAAATGTAATCAGGAATTCCATTCAATATAAACGCACGTCCGAACGGTTTTCCATCTTCATCAACGATATCAGACGCAGATGAAATCACAACACCTGTATCCATCAATGTGATGTAATCGCCGTAACCGATTTTATTCTCATACAAATCGCCCAAACTCACATTGAGTTCGCGACCTTGCGCATCAGAGCGCAGCGACCAGGTGAGATACAGAAGCACCGCTGCTATAGCCAGAAAAAATAAGCCGGAGAATACGGATACGATGTTGGAGTTTTTGGATTGGGTTGTCATAAAAGAAAGATACGGAAATCCGTAACATGGTCATTGCGAGTTCAACGAAGCAATCCCGTGTTACAAACCAAGACACTACTTTTTCTTCCGCAATGCGAAATACAGTATCAGTCCGACTGCAACTCCAACCGCTCCGACAATTAAACCGAGCGCATCAAGAGAAACGCCGATGAATCCAAGTACGATGTTCATTTATTTAATGCAGTCGTCTTATGAAATAAGCAACTCGTACGGAAGCCGGAAAGCTTTATGCAGTTCTTTTATCGTTGCAATGCTCAGTGTTCTTTTTCCGTTCAGGAATTCAGATACAAGACCTTTGCTTCCGAAGTAGGGAATCAGATCTTTCTGTTTCAAACCGTTTTCTTCCATCACATATTTAATGGTTTCTACCGGATCGGGCGCTTCTATCGGGAAATGAATATCCTCGTATGCCGAAACCAAAGTTCCGAGCACATCCAGTTCATCATAAGCCGCACTACCTTCCTGCGGATTGCGCATGATGAGCATATCTATGCGCTTCAACGCAGCACGATAATCTTTTTTGGTGCGGATGGGTTTGATGTTGCTCATATCTTCTTTGCGTCTTTGATTTTGTCGTAAGCGGAATGCGTACCGATAAATCGTATATATACTTTCTGTCCTTTAATGAATACAAGACATATCATCCTGTAGTCGTTTCCTTTGATGTCAAAAATCACTCTGTCGTTTCCAATCAAGTCGGCTGTCGGGAAATCCTTCTTGATATCCTGAAGCGAATTCCATTTGGCTTTCTGAACCTTCTGAAACCATGTTTTTAATCCTGTTTCTGCAGGCGGATGCTTCTTCCAGAAATCAATCAGTTTGGAGCGACTGATAATGTGCATATACGGGCAAAGATAAGAAAAGTTCTCAAAATGAGAACTAATATTTAGTTACAACTAAAAAAGACTTCGAGGATGATTTGTGCAAGCGCTAAGAGGGCTGATATACCAATTGCTACATAAGACAAATTAGTGGCTTTTTTAGTGTCATTTTTAGCTCGTTCCAATTTTTCAAAATCTAGAAATGTATCATAGCATCTGCTGTCATTGGGCACGGAATATCTCCGAGGTTGGATGTTTCTTTTAACATCTCGTGAACTTGTTGAGTATTGCCATATTTCAAGTTCTGAAATGCACTGGGGTGATAAAAGTTCGTGAAAAACCAGTATTGAATATACTCTGATTGATCATCTTAAATCGTCCATCCTAGTTCTTTTAAGCGATTTTTGAGTTGGTTGAATGTAATACCTGATGGCATGGAATCAACTCCAAATCGTAGAGCGTCCATGTACATATTATTTGATTTTTGCATCTTCAATTGTTTGTATCCATAAAAAACCGCCACCGTTCGAATCTCTTCTCACAGCAGCGGTTTCGTCGTTTACGGTCTACCGTCTAAAGTCTACCGTCTTATTTGTTATCCTTCACCTCCTCAAAATCCACATCCTGAACTTCTCCGTCTCCTTTGCTTTGTGAAGCATCGCCTTGCGGACCTTGTTGTGCGCCGCCTTGTCCTTGTGCGGCCTGCATCGCTTCGTAAAGTCCTTGAAGTACGCCTTGCAGTTTTGCTGTTGCTGCATCAATGCTTTCGAAATTCTTCGCTGCATGTGCTTCTTTCAGTTCTTTCAATGCGTCTTCAATCGGCTGCTTCTTGTCGGCAGGAATTTTATCGCCGTACTCTTTCAGCTGCTTCTCGGTTTGGAAGATCATCTGATCTGCGGTGTTCAGCTTCTCAGCTTCTTCTTTCATCTTCTTGTCGGCATCAGCATTCGCTTCTGCTTCGCGCTTCATTTTTTCAATCTCTTCTTTCGAAAGTCCTGATGAAGCTTCGATGCGGATGTTCTGACTCTTGCCGGTTGCTTTGTCTTTTGCAGACACCTGAAGAATTCCGTTCGCATCAATATCGAATGAAACTTCGATCTGCGGGGTTCCGCGTGGTGCTGCAGGAATTCCTTCCAGAGAGAATCTTCCGATTGTTCTGTTCTGCGCGGCCATCGGACGTTCGCCCTGAAGAATGTGAATCTCCACACTCGGTTGGTTGTCTGAAGCGGTTGAGAATGTCTCCGTCTTCTTCGATGGAATTGTTGTATTCGCATCAATGAGCTTCGTCATTACACCGCCGTATGTTTCAATACCGAGTGACAGTGGAGTCACATCAAGGAGAAGAACGTCTTTTACTTCACCGGTCAATACACCGCCCTGAATCGCTGCACCAACTGCAACTACTTCATCAGGGTTTACACCTTTCGATGCTGCTTTGCCGAAGAATTTCTGCACCGCTTCCTGAATTGCAGGGATACGTGTTGATCCTCCAACGAGAATTACTTCGTTGATGTCGTTCACTGTGTATCCTGAATTCTTCAATGCTGATTTGCATGGCTCGATTGTACGACGAATCAAATCGTCAACAAGCTGCTCAAACTTCGCACGTGAAAGAGTGCGCACCAAGTGCTTCGGAATTCCGTCAACCGGCATGATGTACGGCAAGTTGATTTCAGTGGAAGCAGATGATGACAACTCAATTTTTGCTTTCTCAGCTGCTTCTTTCAAACGCTGCAAGGCCATAGGATCTTTTGAAAGATCAAGGTTTCCGTTTTCAGCTTTGAATTCCGCAACCAGCCAATCAATAATCTTTTGGTCGAAGTCGTCACCGCCAAGGTGTGTATCTCCGTCAGTTGCTTTCACTTCGAATACGCCGTCACCGAGTTCGAGAACGGATACGTCGTGTGTACCGCCACCGCAGTCAAACACCACAATCTTCATATCCTGACTTTTCTTGTCGAGACCGTAAGCAAGTGCTGCTGCAGTTGGTTCGTTGATGATACGACGCACTTTCAATCCTGCGATTTCACCGGCTTCTTTTGTAGCCTGGCGCTGTGAATCGTTGAAGTATGCAGGAACTGTAATTACAGCTTCGCTTACTTCAGTTCCGAGATAATCTTCTGCGGTCTTCTTCATTTTCTGAAGAATCATTGCAGAAATTTCCTGTGGTGTGTATTTGCGATCATCGATCTGTACGCGCGGTGTGTTGTTTTCACCTTGCACTACTGCGTAAGGTACACGTGTTGTTTCGCTGCTCACTTCATTCCAGATGTGGCCCATGAAACGTTTGATCGAGTAGATTGTTTTTCTTGGGTTGGTGATGGCTTGACGCTTGGCAGGATCACCCACTTTACGTTCTCCGTTCTCTACGAAAGCTACAATCGACGGTGTTGTACGACGGCCTTCACTGTTCGGAATTACAACAGGTTCGTTGCCTTCCATCACCGCTACGCAGGAGTTCGTAGTTCCAAGGTCAATTCCAATAATTTTTCCCATGACTAAATTGATGTTTAAGTGTTTGGCATCTAATGGTCAATTGATATGCCAATGCCTTAAAATCAATCTTTTTGGCAGGTTTTCTGACGGATTGGACTGTTAAAGCAAAAAGGGCTGACAATATGTCTATTTGTCAGCCCTTTTTTAGGAATTCTATTACTCTCAAATGCTTACTGGCAGCCCATTACAACCCCGTTGCGGTCTTTGAATTTCAGATTGCAGGTATATTGGCCATAGGAAAGTGAATCGTCTGTAGCTGCTGAAACACCATAGGTTCGTGCGGAGTACGTACGTGAGGAGAATACACCGAGTCCGTTGTTGATGTTGGTATAACTCGGACGTTCCTGTGCAATTCCTGTTGAAGCGCCGTTCAATTCAATGTAATCTTTCAATTCACTGCCGGCACCGTAAACGATGAAATCGACGTTAACGGCTTCGCGGCTGATCACGTTGTTGTCTTCCGGAACCGATTGTGCAACGAAACGATAGAACTGCTGAATCGGAAGTTTCAAAGATTGTAATCCGTCCGCGGTTTGAATTGTCGTCTCAAGCGTTCCTACAGTGAGAATAGGCGTTGACTTCAATGTGGTTACGTTGTTCAGGTCTGTTTCCAGATAATGAAAATACATTCCCAACTGGTAGATACGTGCACTTGGTGAACCTTGCCATTTGATTTCTACAACAGCATCCGGATTCGGATTGGTGAAACCGATCGCAGAAACGCTTGGTGAAGTGATATTGAAATCCTCAACCAATGTTGTTGTTGCATCGCAGGTATTTCCTGTAGCAGAATTGTAAATCTTCAATCGGTACTGGTATTGATCCGACAATCCTGAAGGTGTGTCGAATGAATAAATTACCTGCATCGGTGCATAGAAATCACCGTATTGTTTGTTGTAGAAAGTGTCCGGCTGCAACTGGAATGTATTTACAACACTTCCGTTCAGGATCTGTTCAATTTTCACATCAAGAGTTGTGATGTAGTTGATTGAATCGTATTGCTGAGCCATATCATAGGCGTTGTTCGGCCCGAGAAATGCCTTCTGAATACGCACGTATTGCTTGGGCTGTGTTTGATCGAGAAGTCCGTATGCAACACAGGTTTCCTTCCAGTCGTCCAGCAATTCAATTTCCGTACTGCACATACTGAACAGAAAAACCAAAGCCGATAATCCGAGTATTTTTTTCATTCTTTGACAGGTACTTTTTAAGCGCATCAAAAGTAAGGAACTTTACTGTGAAATCACGCACATTTCATTTGAAAGGTAGAATGAAATCTGTAGAAGGGCACTTCGCAGTCTTCAGCGGTTGTTTTTTTATCAGAATTGCGCGATAACTCGGACACTGAGTTGACGGTTGGTCAGATAATTCGGAACGGCGTACGAACGTCCTGTTACATCTTTGATCCAGTAATACGAAATCGTGTTGTTCACTTGCAAAAGGTTGAACACTTCCAATCCCGCCCAGAGTGATTTGAATATTTTTTTCTTCCCGCTTTCATCCACTTGCGGACGCGGTTTAATAATCTGATACGAGAATCCGATATCAACGCGTCGATACGGCGGCATTCTGAAAACCTGCTGATAGCGCTGGTGATTCGGAGGACCGAACGGCATTCCTGTTCCAAGAATGAGGCCCAAATTCATTTTGCAATCGGGAAGCATCGGAAGATAATCCTGGAAGTAAAGTCCGAATGTGAGCAACTGATCACTCGGTCTCGGAATCATACCTGGATAATTCGTTATACTGTCAACAGGCGTATTGTTTAGTGTATAACCGGGAATGATTGTATCGCCGTCAGAGTTCAGATAGATTCTGTAATAGTCATTGTACAGATTTTCCTGAGTGCGCAACAGAGAAACTGATATCCACGATTCCGCATCTTTTACAAACTCACCGTACAAGCGCAGATCCAATCCGTATGCATAACCGTAAGCCATGTTTCCGCCGAAATAGCGAATGCGCACGTCGTTCACTTCGTATGGATTCAGGTTGTCGAGATATTTGTAAAACAACTCGCCGATAAATCGGAAGTCACGCTTCCAGGCTTTGAAAGTAATGTCTGTTCCCATAACCGCATGTACTGCGGTCTGTGCTTTTACATTACGGTTCAACGTTCCTTCATAATTGCGCAACTCACGATAGAACGGAGGTTGCGAGTACAATCCGCCTGCTGCGGTGAAAATTACATTGCGTTTCCAATGCGGCATCCATTTCAATTGCATTCGCGGACTGAAAATGTTTTGTCCGTTCATGTCCCAATAATGCGCGCGAACTCCAAGTGTGAAAACCAACTGCGAGGAGTCGGCGAGTGTATCAGAATATCTGTACTGAACGAAGCCGGTGATTCTGTTCGAATACAATTGCGCGCGTGATTTAACTATGTCCTGCAGATCGAAACTTTCCAACGGATAGAATGGAACAGAATATCCTGAACTGTCTACATAATTCCATTCACTCAGTTCATCCACAATTCTTTCATGTTGGAATTTGAATCCGTAGGTGAATGTGTTTTTATCTCCATACCAACTTCCCTGATATTCTCCATTGGTAATCCAGGCATCAAGATAATTTCGCGCATGATTCAGGAACGAGCCTACACCGCGATTGAATGCAACTTGTCCGAATGTGGGTTTTCCGAAATCCGCTTCCAATTGATCGATGTAGTATTGGCCCAATACATCGAAAGTCTCTGTTTCATAAGAATTGAAAACTGAAGCAGTCCAGCGATGCGTCCAATTACCTGCACCGGCATAGTTCAACGACAGTGAATGAAACTGTGTCTGGAATTTATTCAGCACTTGCCCTTCGAAGTACACTGTAAATCGCAAAGCATTATTAAGTGTTCCGAAATCCGTCTCACGTGTTGCAGGAGTAAGATTGTATTTGTTCATCGACATTCCGCCGAGATATTGCAACGTCCAGTTATCTGTAATGTCGTAAGTGAACAATCCTTGCGCATCTGTATAGGAAGCAACATAATCGCCTTTTGTATCGAGAGATCGCAGCAGATAACGATTGGACTTCTGACGTATTCCGATCATCCACGTGAATCGTGTGTCTTCGGAAATTCCCTCTGCAGACGCATTGATGCCGAGCAAACTCATGGAAAGTGTGCTGCGGAATCGGGTAGGGCGCTTGTATCGGACATCGAGCACCGACGACATTTTATCACCGTATTTCGCTTCGAATCCACCTGCAGAAAACATAATGTTTTCAGTCATATCAGGATTAGGGAAACTAAGGCCTTCCTGCTGTCCTGCGCGTGTAAGAATCGGACGATAAATTTCAATTCCGTTTATGTAAACCAGATTTTCATCAAAGTTACCACCACGAACCATGTACTGTGTACTGAGTTCGTTGTTGGATGTTGCACCTGCAAAGCGAAGGATGGCGGTAATGTCGCCGCTCGGAGATGGAAGATGATCGAATACCCGCGGAGGAATCGGAATTCCCGGATCAAAAATGCGGTTGGACACAACTACTTGTGTGCCGAGAGTATTGTTGGTGCTGAGGTTGATTGCAATGTTTAACGATTCACCGGAATTCACATTTACAGTTCTGCGTGATTCGTTATAACCTAGACGGTTTATCGTCAGGATAACATTTTGGTCAGCGGGAACTTCAATGGAAAATTTGCCGGCAGCATCCGTGTAAACCGCTTTCGTACTTCCCTGAAATGCAATCAACGCACCTTCCACCGGCATTCCTGCTGTATCGCGCACCGTACCTGTTACTTTTGCTGTTTGCGCAAAAGAAAAATGCGCTGACAGCAACAGCATCACTGTTGCAATAAAGAAATGAATACGTACTAACATGAAGTAGAAATCAGTTCAATAGGCGCGCAATTACTGTTTCCTCATGGATTGAATGAACTTGGACCATGCAACAGGATTCAGCAGGTTGTTCGGCTGATATTGACCTGCGTAGTAACTTTTATCAGTGCGTTGCTGCATTTGCGCTCTGTATGCACCTTGTCCGTCTGCCGATACGTTGGTTGCTGCGGCAATCATACGTTGTTGCGCGAGGTTAATGCGCGCACGTTCCAGATCGTCATTCGGAATTTCCAGCGCAAGAAAAGCATTTTTGAATTTTTCCCGTGATGGCCATGGGTAAACTACCATTTCGCTGAGTAAAACTGTATCCATTTTCAACGTCTGAACAAGATTCATTTGTGACAAGGTAAACGTATCTCGCAGAATGAACGTGCTTGTTTTGTATCCTAGTGAGAAAAATTCAAGTGTATCTTTTTCCTGTGCCACGATGGAGAAATATCCTGTTCCTGTACTGTAAACTCCGCGGGATGTGCCCTTAATAACAACCGCTACAAAAGGAATAGGGAAGAGGCTGTCTGCATCTATTGTTATCCCGGAAACCTGTACAACTTTACGCGCACTCTCCGCGTTACCTGAGGTTTGTGAAAAAACCGTTGTTCCGGTAAGCAACATCACGATCAGCAATAAAAAATCCTTGCTCTTCACCATATGCGTCAAATTTACAAATTTATGACTGATCGCGGCATTTTTATAAGACCGGATAATAACTATGTTTTGCCTCATTTATTGTCCTTTTCGCAGATTAATTCCGGATCATATGGAATTGTTACTTCCTGAATCAATTCAGTCCTTAAATTTACCTTTCTTCAATTTCGAATTTCGATGAAACTACACTTACTCGTTTGCGGCGCATTAATCTGTTCCGGTTTGAATGCTCAGATCACAATTACTTCGGCAGATATGCCGGTTGCCGGTGATTCCGTTCGCTTAAGTTACGCGGCGGGAACGGGAAATGTGGATCACACGTTAACGGGTACAAATTATCTTTGGGATTTTTCATCACTTGCTCCGATTGCGCAGGAGCGAATTGATTTCAATGCGCCTTCTGCATTTCCTTTTGCGTTCATGTCTGATATAGCAGTGACGAACTATTCACCCGATTCGTTGCCGGGCATCGGCACAATTCCTTCACAATTTACCGATTATTATAAAAGAAGTAATTCATCTTACCGTCAGATCGGAATCTCGTTTGAGTTCTCTCAACTTATCAATTTTCCCATTCCTGTAATTTTCAGTGCGGGCGATACCGTTTATCGCTTCCCGCTTAATTACGGAAACATTGATTCTTGCGATGCTGCTTATGGATTTGCTATTCCCGGTCTTGGTTACCTCGGACAGGATCGTCATCGTGTAAATAGCGTTGACGGATGGGGAACATTAATTACACCACTTGATACGTACAATGTTGTCCGCGTTCGTTCTGTTGTAAATGCGATTGATACAATTTCGCTGGATACAACGAATCAAACAGGATTCACAATCGTTCGTCCGACTGAAGTGCAATACAAATGGCTGGCAAGTGGCATGATGTTGCCTGTACTTGAAGTCGACTGCCAGATTATTGCGAATGCAGAAGTAGTTACAAATGTCGCTTATCAAGATTCGCTTATTGACGGCTTGTTCCAGGTGGCGGTTCAGGAAACTGCAGATCCTTCGAGACTGATTGTCTATCCGAATCCGGCTTCCGGACAATTGAATGTTTCAATTCCGGAGTCGAATAATAACGTTTCCGAGATCGGACTATACAATTCTCAAGGTCAGATCGTTTCTAAAGAATGGAAGCGTTCCGGTAATGTATATAGTATTGATATAGAGAATGTTGCGTCAGGTTATTATGTTCTAAGAGTTGTGACCGGATCATCAACTTCGGTTCAGCCAGTAATCATTCGCTAGTTTTCATTTTCAATAAATAACGGCTTTTTGTAACCCGCGCCACTCTTACTCGTAAAACGAGTGGTTTTTGCACACTCAAAGCCGCCCCTATGGTTCACCAACCTGAATTTCTTTTTCAGAATTTGATTGAAATTTCGCCGAAAATGCCATTCTTTGGTGAAGTAAGATTATTCCCGACACTTTGTATTCAAATCAATTCTGCTAATTCCACTCTATGAGGAAGATAATTACCCTCCTGACCTTGACATCGCTGAGTTTCACCGTTCGCGCACAGAACGATGTCTCTGTTATTGCAATTACAGCACCTGTCAGCGGTTGCGCATTAACTGCAACAGAAAACGTTACGATACGGATTTTCAACTACGGCCCGAATCTGCCGGCGGCAACAACGATTCCGGTGAGCTATGTAATCAACGCAGGAGCGCCGGTGAACGAAATAATCACACTTGGTTCGACTTTGTTGACAAACTCAACGTTGAATTATACGTTCTCGACACAGGCAAATCTTTCTGTACCCGGGACGTACACTTTCGATGCAACCTGCAATCTGGCGGGTGATATCAATGCATCGAACAATCCATTCAACGGATACTCAGTAGTCAACACAGCTAATTCTGTTGGCGGAACAATTACAGGTCCTTCAAGTGTTTGTTTAAGCGGAAACTCAGGCAACCTTACGTTAAGCGGACATACCGGAAACGTATTGCGTTGGGAATATTCAACCGACGGTGGATTTACGTGGATCAACATTACCAATACAACAACTACTCAGCCGTACAACAATTTGACTGTTGCAACACAATATCGTGCAGTAGTTCAAAACGGTGGATGTACGTCGGCATTCTCTTCTGTTCTCTCTATTGCAATTGATAATCCGTCTGTCGGTGGAACAGTTTCTCCTGCAACAACGAACGTTTGTATCTCCGGTAATTCGGGAACATTGACTTTGAGCGGTCGTACCGGAAACATTATCCGCTGGGAGTTTTCAACTGACGGCGGAGTAACGTGGACTAACATTGCGAATACAGCAGCAACCAATTCTTATACAAACCTTACGCAAACAACTCTCTTCCGTGCGTTGGTTCAGAATGGTTCCTGCTCATCGGTTTATTCTTCGAATGCAACGGTTAACGTCGCGCCCCTTTCAGTAGGCGGCTCAATCGCCCCTGCTGTAACAAGTGTTTGTGCACCAACCAACAGCGGAAGTTTAACACTGAGCGGTCAAACGGGAAGCATTGTTCGCTGGGAGTTTTCTATTGATGGCGGTGTTACTTGGAGCAACATTGCAAATACGACTACGACACAGAATTTCACTAACCTTACTGTTTCCCGTTTATATCGTGCACGAATTCAGAGCGGAGCTTGTTCTGCAATTTATTCTGCAACAGCAGCGGTGAATGTTACAGCAGCTTCGGTTGGCGGATCAATAGCACCTGCAAGCACGACGGTGTGCAGCGGAGCAAATTCAGGAACGCTTACGTTGGGAGGTAATATCGGAAATGTAGTGCAATGGGAAAGTTCTACCGACGGTGGTATTACGTGGAGCGTTATTGCAAATACCACAACCACACAGAGCTATACGAATCTGGTTACAACAACACTTTACCGTGCTCTTGTTCAAAGCAGCGGTTGTACAGCAGCTTACTCAGTCAACGCAACTGTAACAGTTAGTCCTGTTTCTGTAGGTGGAACAACTGCAACAGCAACTTCTGTATGCAGCGGATCAAATGGAGGTACACTCACACTCAGCGGTAATACAGGTAACGTGATTCAATGGGAATCTTCAATAGATGGCGGTATCACATGGTCGCCAATTGCAAATACAACCACTTCGCAAACGTATACAAACCTTACACAAACCACAATGTATCAGGTGATCGTACAAAGCGGAGTATGTCCAACTGCAACATCAGGAAACGTAACTATAACTGTTGATCCGATTACCGTGGGTGGTACAGTACTTCCTGCAGGTGATACAGTATGTTCCGGTAGCAACAGCGGCACATTGACGCTGGGTGGTGAAATCGGAACCGTTGTTCGCTGGGAGTTTTCTACGGACGGCGGACTGACATGGATTTCGATTTCGAATACGGCAACTACACAGGCATATAATAATATTACCACCACAACTATTTACCGCGCATTGGTACAAAGCGGTGTTTGTTCGCAGGCGTATTCTGCACAATCAATCATCACGGTTGAGCCTGTGCCGGTTGGCGGAACATTGTACTCTGATGTTACAGTATGCGGTGGTGCAAACGGTGGTACGTTGACACTCGTCGGACACGTTGGAAATATTTCCATGTGGGAATCATCAACAGACGGAGGTTTAACGTGGTCTGCAATTGCGAATACAACGTATACGCAATCGTATCTCAACCTGATAACATCTACAATGTATCGCGTAATAGTTGCAAGCGGCGGTTGTCCGAATGATACTTCAAATGCAATTACTGTTACAGTTGATGCTCCTTCAGTAGGCGGAGTTGTAACCGCAGACGATACCGTGTGCAGCGGTGCTAACGGTTCGGTTCTCAACTTGTCAGGTCAAACAGGAAATGTAAGCGGTTGGGAATATTCGCATGATGGTGGTATTACCTGGATCAATATTGCCAACAATACAAGCAGTCAGGCGTATTTGAACCTTACAGCCACAACAATGTATCGAGTACGCGTAGCGAACGGCGTTTGTCCTTCAACAACTTCCGATACGGCAACAATTACTGTCGATGCTCCGGTAATCGGCGGAACACTTTCAGGCGGCGGAACAGTTTGTGCTGTTGTGAACGCAGGAACGATTCTTCTGTCCGGCAGTTCAGGAAACGTTGTGGGATGGGAAACTTCAGTCGACAATGGATTGACATGGTCGATAAACGGAAATACAACTACTGCTGAAAACTTCAGCGCATTGACAGATACCATTTTCTATCGCGTTATTCTCACGAGCGGAACTTGCGGTGGAGATACTTCCGATGTTGAAATTGTATATGTAGATCCGGCTACCGTTCCGGGAACAACTTCTGTTAATGACACAGTGTGCTACGGAAACAATGCCGGTACTGTTTACCTGAACGGTCAAACCGGAAATGTTGTTCAGTGGGAAATGTCAACCGACGGAGGCAACAACTGGATTGCGCTTGCTTCTGCCGCAGACTCTCTGAACTATGTGAACCTTACAATGACCACTCATTATCGTGCATTGGTGTTAAGCGGGGTGTGCACACCTGCGATGTACAGCACTGTTGATACAATTACGGTAGACCCGATGGCAATGGCAGGAACAATTGCAGGTAGTACTTCCGTGTGTGAAGGAACGGGAAGCGGTGTGCTTACCGTAACAGGTGTTGTTGGGACAATTGTGGATTGGGAAACATCAACAGATGGTGGTGTAACATGGACATCTGCGGGTGTAAATACATCAACGCTCAATTGGTCGAACCTAGCTGATACAACATGGTATCATGTAATTGTGGCGAGCGGCGCGTGCGGTAACGACACTTCTGCAGCTGCAGTAATCATCACATTCCCTAAACCGGTTGCTGCATTCACAGCTGATACGGTATGCTTCGGAAATGCAACGACATTTACGAATACCACAAGTGTTGCATCGGGCGGAATTCAATTCCAAAGCTGGACATTCGGTGACAATGATGCATCCGTTGCAACAAGTCCGGTTCACAATTACGGAGCGGCAGGAACTTATGCCGTAACATTGATTACTGTTTCGAATAATTCATGTTCTGATACCGCAACGCAAAACGTAATCGTAAACGCATTGCCGAATGCAACTATTTCGTTCGCAGGTTTCCCAACACTTTGCTCAGGCGACAGTGTACTTCTTACAGTTGTACCTGGCGCGAATTGGTACGTTTGGAATACCGGAGATTCGGTGAACAGCATTTATGCGGATACAACTTGGAATTATGTTGTTGTGGTTACCGATTCAATCACAGGTTGCGTTTCATCCGATTCAGTAACGATCACAATTTTACCACGTCCGATTGCAAACGCAGGTGTTGACACCGCGGTGAGTGCAGGGTCTTCTGTGATGTTGCTTGGATCAGGCGGATCTACATTCTCATGGTCACCTACAGTTGCATTGGATGATCCGAATTCAGCAAATCCGGTTTGTACTCCGGTTTACAACGTAACGTATACACTTACTGTTACGGATGCTAACGGATGCGTGGATACAGATGCAGTTGTTGTAACACTTGATCGTGATCTGAATCTGGTTATTTCAAACGTTATCACTGCAAACGGTGATGGATTCAACGATGTATGGAATGTTCAGAATATTGAATTCTACAGTAACAACCACGTTACGATTTACAACCGAAACGGAATGGAAGTTTACGAAGCGGAGAATTACAATAACAGCTGGAACGGAACGTACAATGACGCTCCATTACCAGACGGAACGTATTACTATGTCCTTGAGTTCCCGGATTTCGAACAGACGTTCACGGGTGCAATTACTATCGTAACTGAAAAGAAATAATGCGAACTCAAAAAACTGAAATCATGAAAAAGATATATATCACTATCGCTCTGGTTGCAATCGGGTTCGCTGCTCAAGCTCAGCAATTACCATTGTACAGTCAATCGTATTTCAACCCGATGGTTTACAATCCTGCAACAGCAGGTGTTAACGAGGGCACAAATGCATATCTCACTCATCGTCGCCAATGGACGGGAATTAACAACTCGCCAGTAACCAATTCCATAACCGTAGACGGATTCTTTGATGACAAGAATGTCGGACTCGGGTTGATGGTCTTCAACGATGTTCAGGATATCAACGAGCGTCTTGGGATTTACACCAGTTACGCTTACCGTTTGAAGTTGAATGAAGACATGCAACTTCGTTTCGGTTTGACGTTGGGATTCCTTGATAACAGAATTGATTTTACAAAGGCCGTTGTTAAAGACGCTGCAGATCCGATGTTGTTTTCTCAAATGCAACGCAAGAGTGCGTTGGATGCAAACATCGGCGTAAGTTTCAATTGGAAAGATCTGCGTGTCGGTTTCTCCGTACCGCAATTGATCGGACAGCATGTTGAATTGGCAAACTACGACAGTCGATCGTACTATCAGTTGAATCGCCATTTCATGGGAACTGCAACATACAAGTGGGTGTTCAATGAATCGCAGCAACTCGCTCTTGAGCCAATGGCGATGGTTCGTTTTATGCCGCACACTCCTGCACAATATGACATTCTTGCACAATGCAGTTGGAAAGATATGTTGTGGGCGGGTATTGCTTACCGCAGTAACTACGCTATCGGAATCAACGCACGTGTTAAACTGTTCGGTAATCTTAGTGCCGGTTACGCTTACGACATAATCATTTCTCCGTTCAAAACTTCTGCCGGTATCAGTCATGAATTTATGCTCGGTTATAAATTCGGACAGTTAGGCGGAGGAAATGCAACAGGCGGACATACCCGCGGTAAGTACGATTAATCTTTAAAATCAGTTTTGTGATCCGATTCACGCGTATATTTTTTCTCGCTTTAGTCCTGCTTTCTACTGGAGCAGCAACATCTGCATTGGCGCAAACGGGAAATCCGAAAACCATGCAGGTGCGTGCAGATGCATTGTTTGCGCAGCGCGAATTTGAACAGGCCGGAGGTTATTACATGAAACTGAAGGATTTGTTTCCTGACAATATCGTGTATTCCTATCGCGCAGGTGTTTGTGCAATTTATACCGGCGATGCAAAGCTTGCGCTTCAATTAATTAAGGGCGCTTATGAAAAAGATCCGACATTGACTGATGTGAATTTCTACTTGGGGAGAGCTTATTTGTTGAACGGTTTGTACGACGATGCTATTGTTCAATTCAATCTGCAATTAGCCAAGGAGCAAGATGAAATTCTTCGCTTGCGACTTGATCAGTATGTTGTGAATTGCGCAAGCGGGAAAGAACTTACTTCGAAGCCAACGAACAATAAAGTGGAGAACGCCGGTCGTCCGATTAACACACCCGGAGAAGAATATGCGCCTTTAGTTATCAAAGGAGATTCCGTTTTGTATTACACATACAAAGGACCGTTATCAAAAGGCGGCAAGAAATACACTTACGGCAAAAGTGATTCCGCAGGTGTTTATTTTGAAGATGTGTTCATGACCAATCTCACAGCACAAGGTTGGTTTTTTCCCGGAAGTGTGAGTGATAATGTGAACACTGTGAATCATGATGCTACTTCAGCTATCGCTCCTGACGGAAAGAAACTTTATGTGTTCAGATCAAGTCCGGAAAACGGAGGAGACATTTACGTGAGCAACCATGCAGGAATGGATTGGACTGTTCCAACAAGAATTCCTGGAGATGTGAATCGCCCTGATTCCTGGGAAGGCAGTGTTTGTATCACACCGGATGGAATGACGATGTATTTTGTAAGCGACCGTATGGGCGGATTCGGAGGAAAAGATATTTATCGCGCACAATGGTTAGGCGATTCGGCGTGGGGTAATGTTCAGAATCTCGGATCGAATGTAAACTCACCGTTGGATGATGATGCTCCGTATCTCGTGAACAACGGTTATACAATGTTTTACGCGTCGCGCGGATTCAACTCGATAGGCGGTTATGATATTTTCTTCAGTGAACTCGGACCCGATGGAAAGTCATGGCAACTTGCGCAGAATCTAGGTGTACCTGTAAATAGTCCTGCTGATGATATTTACTATCAACCTTTGAAAGATGGAAGTCGCGCTGTATTATCCTCTAACCGTGAGGGCGGTAACGGGATGATGGATATATATTTTGCAACTCCGGGAGTTCCAGCTCAGGAATTGGTAACCATACACGGCACAGTGACATTGGATGAGCAACCTGTTCCTGCAACAATTACCGTTGCGTACAACAACAAAGCAGATGTACAGGGAGATTATTCAACCAGTGCGGACAACGGGAAATATACCATCAATCTGCCTGCGGGTGAAGATTATAAAGTTTACTTTCTGGTAAACGAAATGGACGAATACAGCAAAACACTGGATGCAACACAGGTTACGACTTATCAGGACAATGAAATCAACGTAGAGTTTTTCTCTGATGAGTACAAAATGAAACATCCTGAGAAGTTCGGTAAAATGTCTTCTTCAGATTCTGCAAAAGTGCAGCAACAGGTTGCAAACAAAGTGACGTTGGATGCAGGAAAGAAAATTGTAATGAAGAATGATTCCAGTAAGAACTGGCTCAACGACGACGAGAATACGCCGATTGAACCGGGATATTATATTATTATCGGAGCTTTTAAGAATAAAGACAATGCAAAGCGATTGGAAGCAAAAGTTGCTGCACAGAACAAGTGGCCCGTTGTTCGTCGCGTTTACAATAAGAAAAACGGTTTCATGTATGTAACGGTTGCGCATCCTGCAACACAGGCTGAATCTGTAAAAATCGTTGAAGACGCTCGCAAAGAATACGCTGATGCGTGGATTCAGTTCCTGCAGTGATTTGATCAGCGATCGAATTCTTTAGTGAACACTTGTTGATTATCACACGCATCTGTAACCACGAGTTCAAGTTTGTGTTTGCCCTTCCCGGTGCCTGAATCAAAAGTGTGGGTGAGTAAATCTTTCTTCGGTTCGTATTCGAATAAAATCCATTTGCCGTCGATTGTTCCGCGATATGTTTTAATGCCGGAAAGATTATCTCCGATTTTTATCTGAATGGATTTCATTGCAGAAAAATCAGTTTGAGTTCCTTTCAAATCGAAATTGGAACCGCGTACATTCGGAGCAACGGTATCTCTTAACAAATAATACGTTCCGAAATCTTTCGTCTCACCTTCAAATGTGCTTCCGTTCCATTTGGTTGCAATCACAGCCAATTTGCCATCAGACTTTTCGCGCACCATTACAATTTTAGAAGGATCCGCAATTGGTGCTGACGGTTTAATAGCCAAAGTGCAGGCTTTGTGAATAGGAGTAAAGCGGTCCATCAATATAATTGTTGACGACAACTTGTTTCCTGTTGGTGGAGTCGATTTCCATTTGAAAACGTGATTCTCATAAAACGCTTCTGCGGGCGAAGAGAATGTGAATTCATTTTCCTCGATCCTGTTCGCTTCATTCCATGTCAGAACCTGAATCATCGGTTTATAATTGGACGCAGCCAACTGCGTTTCCGGATTCGACGTGCGTGCGCGCACTTTGAATTCAACAACTGAAGAGTTCCCGAAAACATCTTTCACTACATAACGGAACGAATGCAGTTTACCATCGTTCAGCACAATTCTTCCGCGATTCACCACGCTGTCGTAAACCGGCAAGCGGTTGTTTGATGCGAGATAACTGAGTTGATAATATTTTCCTGTTTTCTCGTGCTCCTGATAATCAATGAAGCAATTGATGTACCGAGAATCTTCAAACGGAATTCGATCCAGTGTGTGCGAATACAACAGTTTTTTTTCTTCGAAAAGTTGAATGCTGTAAACCCCGTTTTTGCCCTGCGCAATATTTTCCTTGTCGTACGCTTCAATCCCGAAACCGATTTCTCCGAAAACAACAATACTGTCAGCTTTATTTGCGATGGAATATTTTTTATTCCCTCCCGATAGCTGAACCTTCTTCATTCCGGATTTGCCATTGACATATGCATTGTCGCTCAGCTCATACACAGCAAGCTTTGCGGGAACAGGAGCAACAGTATCACCAACAGGAAATCCGAATAAAAGCGGATTGATCGCTTCTTCAGTTTTTGAATCGCGAATTTCAAAGTGAAGATGCGGTCCGCCGGAACTGCCCGTGTTTCCGGATTCTCCGATCTGCATGCCCTGTGTAACTGAAAGTTCACCTTCAGCAGGGTAAAGTTCGATTTCAAAACTCTCAGCGAGATACTGTTGTTTCTTCACCCAGTCTGCAATCTTTCCGGAATAGGCCCGTAGGTGCGCATACACTGTTGTGTAACCATTCGGATGTGTAACGTAGATTGCTTTACCGTATCCCCAAGGAGAAATTTTAATTCTGGAAATATATCCTTCTGCGGAAGCGCGAATCGCGTAACCTTCTTTGCCCTGTGTGGTGATATCAACTCCGGCATGAAAATGATTCGGACGTAACTCGCCGAAGTTTCCGGACAAACGCCAGGTAATATCAATCGGTGATTTGAAATAACCTTTGGGATAGTTCTGTGCATTAATAACAAACTCACCCAACATGAATAAAACGATCAGACAACTTCTCATGTTCCCAAATTTAGTTAATGATGGTATTGAATTACATCATTCAGGATAACTGTTGGCAAAATCCTTGCCGTTTCATTGTATGAACGAATTCTCCGAACACTCTAACGGCAATTGTCGGCGAAGTGGTATTTTTGAATAAACTCAACTGAAGTGTTTATGCGCGCACGAATTTTTCTTTCTATTCTGTTTCTCACGGTTGCTGCGGGATGTTTGTCTGCGCAGGATTTGAAGAAGAAACGTGGAAACGTTAAACTGCGGGATTCGGAAGGCCATGTTTATGCTAAAGGTAAAGCCCGTAATTACAAGAAGCACGGGGTATGGAAAACATTCAATCCCGAAGGCAAAGTTGTAGAAATACAAACATGGGTTAACGGAGTTAAACAAGGACCCTATGTTCTGTATTATGCTTCAGGCACGGTACAGGATAGCGGCGCATATCAGAATGATTTGAAGCAGGGACAATGGGTTACGCGGAATTCCAATGGCAGTTTAGCTTTCTTACGTGAATATGATGCAGGAAAATTGAATGGGAAAGTTTGTGCATATTATTCCGACGGAAAGCCTCGGGAACTGAGTTATTTTAAAAAAGATGTTGTGTCAGCAAGTAGAAAATGGAAAGCTGATGGTCGTTTGGATTTTGTGGAGTATTACTGTGATGGTTTGGCTTGCGGAAAATGGACGGAATATCCGGAGGATTGTGTGCAGAAAGACGGAGACACTTCGCATATTATTACGCGTGAGTATAATGAAGGAAAATTGAATGGTTTTGTAATTGAAAAACGAAACGGAGTTGTGATTTCCAATGGTGAGTATGCAGATGATATGCTGAATGGAAAGCTTCAGAGATGGAATGCACAAGGAGTTATTCAGTTTGAATGCAATTATATTAACGACCAGCCGAATGGCGCACAGAAAGAATTCAAATCAGGAACACTGATCAGAACTGTTGTTTACAGCAGAGGACTTAAGCAGGGGCGTTCATCTGAGTATGATCTTGCAGGTCGTGTTACAGAAGACCGTTGGTACGATGGAGGGTTGTTGGATTCTGCTGCAGTTTATCATCCGAATGGTAAGCGAAGCGGATTTGCGAAATACAGTTTGATTGAAGGGCCGCAGAAAATTCAAGTGAGCGGGCAACATTTCGAATATAATACCGAAGGGAAAATTATGTTGACGGGTTATTCGGTTGAAAATAAAAAAAACGGTTTGTGGACATCTTACTACCCGAATGGTAAAGTGAACAGCACCACAACTTATGTCAACGGAATTCCTCAAGGACTTTACACACGTTATTACACCAATGGGAAGAAGATGATTCAATACAATATTCTTACAGGAGGATTGAACACGCCGCCTGATGTGTGGGATGAAAAAGGTAAAGTACTTTCATTCGGCAATCCGCGTTATCAGGAGTTGTATGAAAGCAGCAAACCGGTTGAATCGTTTAACAACGGAAAGCCGGAAGAGTTGGGACTCACACGGGATGATCAGATGAAAGCAACATCACAAAAACAAGCGGAAGACGACAATACTGTTTTTGAGGTTGTTGACGTGATGCCGGAATTTCCGGGAGGAGAGCAAGCAAAGATGAAATTTCTTGCGAAGACGATAATTTATCCTCAGCTCGCAAAGGAAAAAGGAGAGCAGGGTACTATATATGTGAAGTATATCGTGGAGAAGGATGGGAGTATATCAGAAGCTTCTCCGCGGGATGGAAACTTCAGTTCTTTGGTGCTTGCAATGGAAGCCGTGCGTGTGGTACAATTATTCCCACTACATACCCCCGGAATGTTGAATGGTGTTCCGGTTCGAACAAAAATGGTAATTCCGGTTAAGTTCGTGCTTCAGTAGTCAAAGAGCACAGAATTATTGATTTATCCACTCTGAACTTTCATGCTTCCTTCTTAAACGTGAAAGTTATTTTGGAGTCATTATTCGGATGCTTCCATGCGTCAGTTCATCTGCATTTCTATTTTCAGCTTATTACAGCCAAAGTCATCTTTTGGATATCAAAGGTTAGAAATTGTATAATTGCAATCCCGCAAATGATAAGCAGGTTTATAGGTTTTCGTGCTATCTTAGCAAATCCTGTAAAAAGAGGTAAAAAGTGTCAAAATCACCCGTTCAGCTCTCAGATGGTCTGGTCAAAAAGACCGAAAAAGTGCTACATTTGTTGGAAGCCCGACAAAAGGAAAACGAACGGTTGAAGACGTTAGTTAACCAATTGAAAAACAGGGTGGAAGAACTTGAGTCGGCAAACGAAGTTCTGGATGATCAATACAAAAATCTCAGAATTGCGCGTGCTGTTTCAGGTGACAATGAATCGAATCTTGCTTTAAAACTCAGAATAAACGAGTTGGTGCGTGAAATCGACAAGTGTATTGCACTACTCAACAGGTAGTTGACCGATTAAAGAAAGACCAGCCGGCTCGCCGGTTCAAATTGAAAATGAGCGAAAAGTCAATCAAAGTAACCATCTGCGGAAGATCTTATCCGCTTACCGTAAACACCGCCGAAGAAGCGCGCGTGAATGAAGCGGCTAAGCTGATTAGTGATCGCGTGGATCAACTGGAGAAAGCATATCTGGTGAAGGACAAGCAGGATTTGCTTGCAATGGTGGCTTTGCAATTCGCATCTCAATATCTTGAAAGTAAATCCGGATCTATTGAAAATCAGGAAAGTCTTCTGAATAATCTCAATAAAATAGACCGTTTACTGGAAGAAGGCCTTTCGGGTAAAGTCGCGGCGGCGTAAGCCTTGCGGTTATCAGCAATTCCCTGTTAACGATTTCATCAACACCGGCTCCTGCATTCTGAACGGAAAGCGGATTTTTGTTTAACGTTTAAATTAACAGACCAGGATTATGCCACCAATTGTAATTTACATCATTATCGGTGTTGCTGCTCTTATCGTTGGCGTCCTCATTACAGCTACTGTCCTGCGCAATGCAATCGAACGCAAAGCCGCAGATAAACTGAAACTGGCTGAAACCGAAGGCGAAGCAATCAAGAAAGAAAAGCTGCTGCAGGCTAAAGAAAAATTCCTCCAGCTGAAACAGGAACATGAGAAATCCGTTAACGAGAAAAACAATCAACTCTCCCAATCGGAAAATCGTATCAAACAGAAAGAGGGCACACTCAACCAGAAAATGGAAGAAGTGAAGCGCAAGGAGAACGAGTTTGATAAACGCAAGAAAGATATCGAGCATCAGATCGACATGATCAAAGCGCGTCAGGAAGAAATTGACAAACTGCACCGTAAGCAAGTTGAACAACTTGAAACGATGGCAGGAATTTCTGCTGATGATGCGAAAACGCAACTGATTGAATCTTTGAAAGCGGAAGCGAAAACAGATTCGATGTCGTACATCAAGGAAATGATGGACGAAGCGAAGATGACTGCGAACAAAGAAGCGAAGCGCATCGTGATTCAAACTATTCAGCGCGTTGCCACTGAACATGCCATTGAAAATTCCGTATCCATCTTCCATATCGAAGGCGATGAAATGAAAGGAAGAATCATCGGTCGTGAAGGACGTAACATCCGCGCACTTGAAGCTGCAACAGGAATTGAAATTGTTGTTGATGATACGCCGGAAGCAATTATCCTTTCAGGATTTGATCCTGTGCGCAGAGAAATTGCACGATTGGCATTGCATCAATTGGTTACAGACGGTCGTATTCACCCTGCACGTATCGAAGAAGTTGTAGAGAAAGTGAAGAAGCAGGTGGAAGACGAAATCGTTGAAACCGGAAAACGCACTACAATCGATCTCGGTATTCACGGATTGCATCCTGAATTGATCCGCATGATCGGTCGTATGAAATACCGCTCCTCTTACGGACAAAACCTTTTGCAGCACTCACGTGAAGTTGCGAATCTGTGCGCCATCATGGCAACGGAACTCGGATTGAATCCGAAAGTGGCGAAGCGTGCCGGATTACTTCATGATATCGGGAAAGTTCCTGATGATGAACCGGAATTGCCGCACGCAATTTTGGGTATGAAACTCGCCGAGAAATTCAAAGAGAAACCTGAAGTGTGCAACGCAATCGGTGCTCACCACGATGAAATCGAAATGACTTCGTTGTATTCTCCGATCGTTCAGGTGTGTGATGCCATCTCAGGCGCTCGTCCGGGTGCACGTCGTGAAATCGTGGAGCAATATATCAAGCGTCTGAAAGATCTGGAAGCATTGGCGCTTTCCTATCAGGGCGTTGATAAAACATATGCGATTCAGGCCGGTCGTGAATTGCGCGTGATTGTTGCTTCTGAGAAAGTAACAGACAAGGACGCAGAAAAACTTGCATTCGATATTTCGCAGAAGATCCAGAATGAAATGACTTATCCCGGACAGGTGAAAGTCACTGTGATCCGCGAAACAAGAGCTGTAGGTTACGCTAAATAAAACAGAACGATTGCCGGTTTATTCCGGCAATCACTGCATTTATACATGGGCAGACCCAAAACCATAATTGATGCTGACCACACTGAAAGTGGTTACTGGCGAGACCTCTGGGAATACCGGGGGCTTTTCAGTTTTCTGGCTTGGCGTGATTTGCTTGTTCGCTATAAGCAAACGGTTATCGGTGTTGCCTGGGCTGTAATACGACCTTTGCTCACAATTGTGGTGTTCAGTTTTTTTCGTGCGTTTCTTTCGGAAGATGTAAATGTGAATGCTGCAATCATCAGCGTTACTGTTGCAACAATTCCCTGGCAGTTGTTCTCTTCTTCATTGAGTGAATCGAGTTCATCACTCATCGCCAATTCAAACCTCATTACAAAAGTTTACTTCCCGAGAATTATTATTCCGGTAAGTACGATAATGGTTTGTCTTGCTGACTTTGCAATTTCATTGGTAATTCTCGCTTCGTTGATGATTTACTTCGGCGAGGTTCCGGGTACAGAAGTGTTCTTCCTGCCTCTGTTTGTTTTGTTGACACTGTTCGCCTCTTTGGGTTTAGGACTGTTTCTCTCAGCCCTGAACGTGAAGTACCGCGACTTCCGTTACGTTGTACCTTTTGTAGTGCAACTCGGATTATTTGTTTCACCCATTGCAATTAACAGCAACGAAATTTACGGCAGTGCAACAATTCCTGATTTTGTAAAAGGATTGTATTCGCTGAATCCGATGGTTGCAGTGATCGACGGTTTTCGTTTTTGTCTTCTCGGAACACAATGGGTTGTAAATCCAACCGGATTGATGATTTCATTGAGTTCATCGGTGGTGCTGCTGATTATCGGCATTTGGTATTTCAGAAAAACAGAACGCGGTTTCGCTGATATCATTTAAAATCATGGGGAACACGGTCATAAAAGCAGAACACATCTCGAAAGAGTTTTTCCTCAGAAAAGCTCAGGCTGGAAATTATACTGCATTGAGAGATGTTATTGTTGATCGCTTTCGTTCCGTATCAAAAGGTCAGCTGTCAAGAAATCAGAAAGAATCTTTTCTCGCACTCGATGATGTTTCATTCGAAGTTCAAGCGGGTGATCGTGTTGGAATTGTAGGAAGAAATGGTGCAGGTAAATCTACATTGCTGAAAATTCTCAGCAGGATTATTGCACCGACTAGAGGTCGAATTACAATAGAAGGTCGACTCGCAAGTTTGTTGGAAGTCGGTACCGGTTTTCATCCCGAACTTACCGGACGCGAAAATATTTTTCTGAACGGTTCCATTCTCGGAATGTCGCGCAACGAAATACAGCGGAAGTTTGATGAAATCGTGGCATTCGCAGAAGTGGAACGTTTTCTGGATACACCTGTGAAGCGATACTCATCGGGTATGTATGTACGACTTGCATTTGCAGTGGCCGCGCATCTTGAACCGGAAGTTTTAGTGGTGGATGAAGTGCTGGCTGTTGGTGATGCAGCATTTCAGAAAAAATGTCTCGGAAGAATGAGTGAAGTTGCCAGGGAAGGGCGAACCATTCTTTTCGTTTCTCATAACATGGAAGCGGTGCAGCGCCTTTGCAATAAGGGAATACTGTTGGAGAAAGGCAAAGTTGCATTGGACGGAAGCATAGATCAGGTGATTCGCGGTTATATCACATCCAATTCGTCGAGCAAATCTGTGATCAATATCGAAATCCCGGATAACAATGAACAGCTGCCCGGATTTGCGAAATCGGTAAGTTTCCTCAATGAAAACGGTACGCTCACAGGCTTGGTTCCTGTTACTTCCGATTATTCAATTGAAATGGAAATTGTGATCAACAAGCCGTTAGATCATTTCATTGCAGGTATAGGTTTCATTACAATAACTGAAGTGCCGTTCAGAACCATCTGGACCGCGCCGCAACAAATAGAACCGGGTGTATATAAAGTTCGTTTTAGTATGAACGATGTTCATCTTGCTCCCGGAGCGTACAAACTTGTAATCGGATTATCCAATAACGAAAGTTCTTTCCATTATGTAGAGAATCAAGTGGTATTGGATATTTCTGATGCGTCAGAAAAGAAGATTGATGAACGGATTGTGAATCTGCGTAGCGGTTTGATTGTGAATCAGGTTCCGTACGAAATCAAAAAAGTTTGATTGTATGTTCGGCAGAATAAAAAACTGGTTACAAAGGAAAGAACAGATGCGGAAATTTGATTCGCAGCTTTCAGAATTCAGGAAGTCTGCTTCATCCGGCAAGCCTCATCTGCCTGTACCTGTTTCTGCTCACATACCTTTTCTTGATGAGAACACCGGAGTCACGCACTTCGATCGGCATTATATTTATCATATCGCTTGGGCATGCAGAGTTGTGAAAGAAATCAATCCTGATATTCATGTTGATTTTTCTTCAAGTCTTCATTTCTGTACTGCACTTTCTGCATTTGTCCCTGTGAAATTTTACGATTACCGACCCGCTGCTCTTGGTTTGGATAATCTCAATAGTGAACATGGTGATTTAACG
>Ga0172372_10001400_pt1 | contig 37424 bp, 33 predicted proteins | sample LakKiv5m_2_FD_114544 | JGI IMG/M metagenome (GOLD analysis project Ga0172372, IMG submission 114544) | Freshwater microbial communities from Kabuno Bay, South-Kivu, Congo - kab_092012_9.5m | ecosystem: Environmental > Aquatic > Freshwater > Lake | place: Democratic Republic of the Congo...
CGCTGGATTGACGTTTCAATCCACATACACAAACGCGTTGAGGTTCAGCACGACTCTCGCGAGGCTTTCTTCACCGTGATCCTTGAGATGCCCGACGAGCACCTCACGCTCCTCCGGCGAGGGCGCCCGACCGGTCGCGAGACGGCAGGCGAGCTCGACCTTCGCCTCTGGTGATTCCGGCGCTTCCTTCTTCAAGCGCTCGCCGAAGTGCACCGCCATTGCCTCGACAAAGCGGCTGTTCCACTGGGTCAGGGCCTGCAGGGCCGTGGTCGATTCGTCGCGCGAGGGCACGCTCATCGAGGGGTCGGCGCAGTCGAGGGTCGTCAGCATCGGTTGCGGCTGCGAGCGCACCACGAAGCGGTAGATCGTGCGCCGGTGCGAGGCCGGATCATCCGGATCGTGGAGATGGTATTGATAGTGAGGCGAATGCTCCGGCTTCTCGATGATAAAATCCTGGAAGGGTTTGCCCCCGGCCTCACGGTTCAGTTTGCCGCTCACCGCGAGCACCGAATCGCGGAACTCCTCGGCGCTGAGACGGCGCCGGTTCGCCCGCCAGTGGTAGGAATTGCCCGCATCGATCGCCGCGTTCGCCTCGTCATGATCCGACGCCCTCCGATAGACCTCGCTCGTGACGATGAGCCGCACGAGCGACTTCACCGACTGATCCGGATCGTCGCGCAGCCGCGCCGCAAGGTAATCGAGCAACTCCGGATGAGTCGGCTGCAATCCGCCGCGGCCGAAATCGTTCGGCGTTCCCACGAGCGGCGTGCCCATGGTCCACTGCCAGATCCGGTTCGCGAGGGAGCGCCAGACGAGCGGGTTGTCGTGTCGCACGAGGGTATCCGCCAGTTCGGCGCGCGCCTTCCCTTCATCCCAACCCTCCGTCGTGAAACCGGGGAAGGTCTCCGGAGCTCCGGGCCACAAAGGCACCGCCCCCGGAGCCACTGCCTCGCCCGGTGCCTTCAAGTCACCGCGGTGCAGGACGTGGATCGCTCTGGGCTTTCCACCAGTAGGACGAAAACTCCCCGCCTGGTTGAACTGTGTCGCCGCCGCGTAGACGAGCTCGCCCTGGGGGATGGCCTTCAGTTGCTCCTCGAGCGGTGCCAGCTCTTTGCCGATCGTTTCAATCCGCTGTTCGTTCTCGGGCGAGCGCAGCGACTCTTCGATCGACCGCCGTTCCGCCTGGAGGGCTTGCAGCTCGGCGAGTGCCTTGTCGTCGGAAAGTTCACGGTGGAAGAGGCCGTCGACGAGGTTCGTCTTCCGCCAGCGTTCGCCCGATTCGATGCTGTCCTTCGCCGAAACCGTCGCCGCCTTTGCCAGGTTCTCCGCCTCGGCGGCGCCGCTCACCTCGATCTCGGCAAGGGCGAGCATGTAGTCGTCTTTCCGCTCGGCGAGTTTCGTTGCGGTGATCCGAAGGTATCGGAAGGTGCGTCCCTCCGCCGCGATCGACACGGGTGTGGTGCGCGGATTGACCTGATCGCGATCGGTCGCGTCGCGCAGCATCGTCACGCCGGTCTTGAACGCCGCATCATCGGATCCCTCGACCCGGTATCGCAGTGGAAAGCCGAAGCCCGCACCGATCCCGGCAAAGTCATCGTAGGCCGGACGCAGCCGGATCTCCGCGACGGACACGCTCCTGCCCAGATCGAGCTGCACCCATTTTTCCTCGTCGGGTTTGTTCACGATCTGGCTGTGAAAGCCGTATTGCGGACGCAGATCCGGCGCGCCGTGTTTCTCCTTCAAGTCCGCGATGCGCTGATCTACGCCCGAGGCCGTGGCCGCGACGACTTTCTTGTGATCGCTCTCGAGCTTGCTCCTCTCGCCCTTCAGCGAGTTGATCTTCGAGGTCAGCTCGAGACGCTTTTTCTCCTGCTCCGGCAGCAGGCCTGCATAGACCCGGTCGGCCCGGTCGACCGCGGCGAAGACGGCGTGGAGCCGGTAATAATCCTCCATCCGCACCGGGTCGAACTTGTGGTGATGGCACTGCGCGCATTGCACCGTCGTGCTCTGGAAGACGTTGAAGACGGCCGAGACCATCTCGTCGCGGTCGAGGTGTTTTGCGATGCGTCCGTCGAGCTTGCCTTCGCCGACCTCGATGTGGCCGATCAGGTCCCAAGGTCCGGCGGCGAGAAAGCCGAGCGCGACGACGCCGTCGGGGGTGCCAGGGTAGAGCACGTCACCCGCGACCTGCTCCCTGACAAAACGACCATAAGGTTTGTCCTCGTTGAAACCGCGGATCACATAATCGCGATAGGGCCAGGCGTGGTTGCGGGGTTTGTCCTTGTCGTAGCCGTGGGTCTCGCCGTAGCGCGCGAGGTCGAGCCAGTGCTGCCCGAATTTTTCGCCGAAGGCGGGGGAGGCGAGGAGGCGCTCCGCTAGTTTGCGGATTGCGGATTGCGGATTGCGGATTGACTCGGATTCGAAGGTCGAGACCGCTTCAGGCGAGGGCGGCAGGCCGGTGAGGTCGTAGGAAAGACGCCGCACCAGCGTCGCAGGGTCAGCGGGTCCCAGCGGCTTGAGGCCCTTTTCCGCGAGCTTCTTGTCGATGAAGTGATCGATCGGATTCCGACCGGAGAGGTTTGAGAGGTCGACCCGACCTTCTTGGAGCGGTTTCAACGACCACCAGTCGAGATCGCGCTTCGGACTGTAGGCGAGCTGGCGACCCTCGGGCCAGGGGGCCCCTCCGGCGATCCAAGCGGCGAGGATTTTCACCTCGTCCCTGGTGAGGGGAGGTTCGTCCTTCGGCATCTCCGGGGCCGGACCGGAGACGAGGTCGAGGATCTCGTCATAGGAGGGGTGGGAACGGGCTGAAAAGGGTGAGGAAAGATCGAATTTGCCCTTCTTCGATTCGGCGTTGTGGCAGAAGAGGCACTTCGCTTCGAGGATCGGAGCGACCTCCCGCTCGAAGTCGGGCGCGGCGCCCGCGGACGCCACGAAGCCCGCCATCGCGAGGAAGGCGGACCATGTCGGACCATGAAACGGAAGCATGGGAAGAGGATCGCCGTTCTTTTCCCCACGGACAAGCGACGAGAACGCGTCACCCGGCCTTCCGCTTCCCGCCCGCGCCAAGGTAGCGGCGGAATTCGGGGCGATCCTTCCAGGCTTCGAAGAATGGCCGGTAAAGGTCCTCCTCCGGCCAGCTGCGCCGGCGGGTGACGGTGTCGGTCACTTTTCCCTCGGGATAGTCTTTTCCCGCGACGCTTGCCTCGACGCCATTGTTCCATTTCATGAATGCGGTGACGAGAAGGGCGAGCTCATCGGGCTGTGTCGCAGCGAGATTGGTGGTTTCGTCAGGGTCTTTCGCGAGATCGTAGAGTTCGAAGACGCCCTTCTCCAGATCCTGCGTGACGAGCTTCATCGATCCGTCGATCCAGGCGGCGCGTCCGCGATGGCGGAAGCCGAGAGGGTGCGGGCGTGACGAGGGATCTGCTGCAAACAGCGGCACGAGATTCATCCCATCGCGCACTGCGGGCAGGGCCGTTTCGGGCAGTCCGGCGACGGCGGCGAGGGTGGGAAAGATATCGACCGTGCCGGCGGGAAAGGTCGTGATCCGCGGCTTTGCGATCCGATCGGGCCACTCGATGATGCCGGGCACGCGCAGTCCGCCCTCGTAGACGGTTCCCTTGTTTCCGCGCAACCCGCCGACCGACTCGGGACGAAATTCGGGGAGGCCACCGTTGTCGCTGTTGAACCAGACGAGGGTGTTCTCCGCGAGGCCGAGCTCACTCAGGCCTGCGCGCAGGGTGCCGATGCTGCGGTCCATCGCGACGAGCTCGCCGTGATGATCCTGCGAGGCACCGGGTCGGCCGGCGAAGGGCGCGCGATCCGTCTCGCTCGCGGCGAAGGGGCTGTGGGGCGAGCCATACCAAATTACCGTGAAAAACGGCTTCTCCGACTTCGCGGATTGATCGATGAACTTCAGGGCTTCGTCGACGATGATCTCGGAGGAGTCACCCTGGAATTCGCGGATGCCGCCGGGCGAGCCGAGGAGCGGATCGCGGTCGAAGAAGTTCGTCGCCGAGAGCCAGGTCTCGAATCCAAAGGCACCCGGATTCCGCTCGTCTTCCTTCAGCACCGGAGCGCCGGGCCCGCTGAAGCCGTTGAGGTGCCATTTCCCGAAATGTCCCGTTGCATAACCCGCGTCGCGCAGGGCCTGCGCGATCGTTCGCTCCTGCAACCGCATCGGGTAGCCGTGGTCCTGCACGCCGGTCCGGTCGTTTGTGCGTCCGGTCATGACCGTGGCACGTGTGGGCGAACAGTTCGGGGCACCGGCATAGAAACGTTCGAAACGCAGTCCGTTCGCCGCCATGGCGTCGAGATTCGGCGTTTTCAGAAAGGGATGGCCACGATCGCTGGTCTGACCCCAGCCCATGTCATCGGCCATGACAAGGATGAGGTTGGGGCGGTCCGCCGCGGTCAGGGCGGCGGTGAACCAAAGCGGCGCGAGCAGGAGGAGACGTGCGGTCATAGACGGGAAACCACGGAATCGCCTCACGGTTTCTTCCCGTGCTGTTCGCGGATCTTCGATGCGAGCCACTTCGCCGTTTCACTCGCGATCACGTTGTAGCCCGCGAGGGTCGGATGGCGGTCGCCATACCAGCCGGGCAGGTGACCGAAAAACGCATCGAGCCGGTTATCCAGCACCACGATCTGCGGATCGGCTCCCGGCTGGATGTAGGGAGTCGCAAGCGGGCGGAGCGTCTCGGGCACTTTCGAGAGCGCATAGCGGCGGTAGTTCAGCATGTCGGGTCCCTTCTCGAGCTCGGCAAGGTAGCGGGGCGCGATGTCGAAGAGGGGCAGTTTCTCCTCGGTGGCAATGCGGGTGATGAGGGCGTTGATCTCGGCGTGGTTGTTCACCGTCGAGTAGGGGATCGCGGTCATCGCGATGATCACGGCATCGGGATGATCCTGTTTCAGGCGTCCGATCAGCTCGCGGAAATCCTTGGGAAAGTTCTCGGCGAACTTCTCGCGCTTCGAGGCGTCGTTGAGTCCGTAGCGGATGAAGAGGTAGTCTGCCTTCGGTTTGGTGGCGATGTCCTTCTCGTAGCGGCCGCTGTCGAGGAGACGGCGGATGTATTCGCCGCTGACGCCTTCGTTGTAGACATCGGTGGGCGGCAGATCGGGTTCGGTCGCGAGGAGGATGCGGACGTGATCCTCGAACTGCGGTTCATCAGGAGCCAGCTTTTTCGGAATGCTCGCCTCCGTCGTGCTGTCGCCGATGAGGAGGATCCGGAGTCGCTTCGGACCGGCGGTCGCGTCGCTGAAGGTGAAGGGTTTCCCGTCTCCGAGAATCTGATCGGAGGTGATCGTGGGGCTGATGTGTTTTTCGACGTGCTCGATGAAAAGCTCCGTGCCTCGTTGATGGCTCACGAAGGGCCAGCGTTTCGGATGATACATCGAATCGGTGAGGTCACGCATCAGCACGACGTTCTTTCCGTTCTTCGCCATCTGCCGGAGCCCGAAGGGACGGCCCGCGACGCACATGTTGACATGCACGCCCATGAGGATGACGTGGTCGATGCCGCGCGATTCGAGGAGATTCCAGATCTCAAGGCCCGAATCGCTGATCGCGTCCTTCTCCTGGTCGATGCGGAGGACGTCGATCTGTTTCGTCCAGGGCGCCTTGGGATTCAGTCCCTTCGCCTCGAGCTCAGCGGCCCATTTGGCATGTTCGTCAGGATCGTCGTCCTCGCCGCCGTCGCTCTGGTCGATCGGGTAGATCGCGGCCTCTTCGGTCGGGATTTGTTTGCACCAATCACCGATCTGGTTCGGGACCCAGGCCGCGGCGGGTGCGGCGATCGCCCGTTCCCGTGCCGGAGAGCCTTCGTAGGCCTTCATGCAACTGCTCGGGGCGTGGATGATGAAGACCCCGGCGGCGCGCGCCTTTTCGAGGACTTCGTTCATGCGTGGTGCCATCTCGCCTTCGCGAATGACGGCGTTTTTGCAGTGGTGCAGATCCCACATGTCGCAGACGATGACTGCAGTGCGCGACGGTAGCCATGATTCCCTTGAAGTTGTCACGGCCCCGTTTCGGGATCTCGACTGAAGGTGGATGGCCATTGGCGTCTCGGCGGCGATCGTGGAGATCGCCGCGAAACCAAGGGAGGCAGGAAGAGCGTGGCGAAAGCGGCGGATGAAGTTCATGAAGCTCCGCCGATTGAAACGGGAAAGCCGAGCGGTGTCGTGTCCCTATTCGCGTGAGGGATCCGTCGCTATCAGGCGCGCTCCATGGGCGTCGGCTTGGTCGCGACGCCCTGGACGATCCCGGTGAACTGGCCCCCGAGGCGCAGCATGCGGCTGATCGGTCCCGATCGTTCCGGACTGATCGACCGGCTCTCCTCCGTCATCGTTCAGGTAGGAGGCTACTGGGAGGGCACAGTGACGATGACGGAAGTCTGCATGGAGGCAAGTCTGCGGGGTCGTTGTGCGATGGCTCGGGACCGGTCGACTCAGCCCGCGATGCGGACGCTGCGCTTTTTGTCGAGCTTCAGGACCTGTCCCACCGTCCACGCCGGCTCCGCCTTGGGATCGGTGAGCTTTTCGCCGTCGAGCTGCACGCTGCCCTGCTGGATGAGGCGGCGCACCTCGGAGCCCGACTTCGGTTCGGAGAAAATCGTCTCGTAGGCCTCGCCGACGACGCCGAGGAGATCACGGCGCTCGCCCACGTGGAACCCGGGCAGCTCGATCGCTGCGAGATCCTTGCGGCTGAACATCGCGTCCCAGTTCTCGCGCGCGGCAGTGGCATCAGCCTCGGAGTGGTAACGGGCAACGAGGGCGGCGGCGAGGGACTTCTTCGACTCCATCGGATGCACCGCGGGATCAATTTCCTGACCGAGCAACAAAACGGAGTAGCGCGCCATGAGCTCGTCCGAGATGCTCATGAGTTTGCCAAACATCTCGCCGGGCGCCTCGGAGATGCCGACGTAGTTGTGAAGGCTCTTGCTCATCTTCTGGACGCCGTCGAGTCCCTCGAGGATCGGCAGGCACATCACCACCTGGGGCTCCATGCCCTCGGTCTTCTGCAGGTCGCGGCCGACGAGGATGTTGAACAGCTGGTCGGTGCCGCCGAGCTCGACATCGGCGCGGACGACGACGGAGTCCCAGCCTTGCACGATGGGATATTGGATCTCGTGGAGGCGCACTTCCTGATCGTTCGCGATGCGGTTTTTGAAATCCTCGCGCTGCAACATCTGCTGCATGGTGACGCGGGCGTTCAATTGGATCACCTCGGAGAAGGACATTTTATTGAACCATTCGCCGTTGAAGACGACCTCGGTCTTGGCCCGGTCGAGGATGCGGAAGGCCTGTTCGGTGTAAGTCTGGGCGTTCGCGAGGATCTCGTCGCGCGAGAGTGGTGGACGCGTCTTCGAGCGTCCCGTGGGATCGCCGATCTGGGCGGTGAAATCACCGATGATGAGCACGGCCTGGTGTCCGAGCTCCTGGAACTGGCGCAATTTCTCCAAAACGACGCTGTGACCGAGGTGCAGATCGGGTGAGGTCGGATCGACCCCGAGCTTGGCCCGCAGGGGCGCGCCGCGCTCTAGCTTTTTGAGTAGTTCGCCCTCGCTGAGAACGCGGGCGGTGCCGCGGGTGAGAAGCTGGAGTTGTTCGGCGGGGGATTTCATGGCCAGAAAAGAAGGACTCGCAAGGAACACGCCGGAGCCCGGTTCGTCAATCCCGGGCCAACCACGCACGGAACTTCTCCAGAGCCCGGGCGCGATGGCTCATGCTGTTTTTCACCGACTCGGGCAGCTCGCCAAAGGAGGCCTCGTGCCCGTCGGGAATAAACAGCGAATCGTAGCCGAATCCCCCCGTGCCGGTTTCGGCGCCGGCGATGCGACCCTCGACCGCTCCGTCGAAGGAGGCGATGAGCCCGCCGCCCCTGGCGATGGTGACAACGCAACGAAAGCGGGCGGTGCGCGGTGCGGCCGCAAGATCGGGACGCGCGAGCTCGGCGAGGAGCTTGGTCCGGTTCGACGCATCGGTCGCGTCCTCACCTGAATAGCGCGAGGAATAAACGCCGGGCGCGCCGCCGAGGGCATCGACCTCGAGACCCGAGTCGTCGGCAAGGACGAAGGCCTCCGGCATGGCCCGGCTCGCGGCGAGGGCCTTGATCGCCGAATTCTCCGAGAAGGTCGTGCCCGTCTCCTCGGGCGGGGACATCCCCGGGAGCGAGGTGAGATCGGTGATCGTCTCGAAATGATCCGCGAGAATGGCGCGCATCTCGCCCGTCTTGTGGGTGTTGTGCGTGGCGATGAGGAGGGTGCCGGACATGAGAGGGCCTGAAAAGCGATTTAAGAGAGTCAAACGGCACGAATCGAAAATCAACTCAGGCCCACGATGTTTCCTTCCGCATCGACATCAATCGTCTCCGCGGCGGGATGTTTTGGGAGGCCGGGCATGGTCATGAGATCGCCGGTGATGGCGACGACAAATCCCGCGCCCGCCGAGACACGAATTTCGCGCATGGGGAGTTTGAAACCCGTCGCCGCGCCGCGTTTCTCCGGATCGGCGCTGAAGCTGTAGGGGGTCTTTGCGATGCAGACCGGGAAACGTCCCACCGGAGTCACATCCAGCGCGGCAAGTTCCTTCACGAGCGATGCATCAATTTCGAGGTCGTCGGCGCGGTAAATTTCGCGGGCGACGATGCGCAACTTTTCGAGCAGCGGCATCTCCAGCGGATAAAGCGGCGCGAAACGGCTCGTCGTTTCCCCCTCGATCGTCTTGAGGACCTCGGTGGCGAGATCGGCCGCGCCTTTGCCGCCCTCGGCCCAGTGAGTCGCGAGGACGCAGGGCACGCCGAATTCCTGACAAAGCGCAAAAATCCGCTCTCGCTCCGAGGGGAAGTCGGAGGCGAAAGCATTCACCGCGACGACCGTGGGCACGCCGAACTTGGCAAGGTTTTCAAGGTGCCGCCGCAGGTTTGCGAAGCCGCGATCGACCGCGTCAGGATTTTCCGTTGGCAGATGTTTGAGCGAGACCCCTCCGTGATACTTCAGCGCCCGCACCGTGGCCACCACCACCGAGGCGGCGGGAGTGAGTCCGGCCTCGCGGCATTTGATGTCGAAAAACTTCTCCGCGCCAAGATCTGCGCCGAAACCCGCCTCGGTCACGACGTAGTCTGCGAGTCGCAGGGCTGTCTTTGTGGCGATTACCGAATTGCAGCCGTGTGCGATGTTCGCGAAGGGGCCGCCGTGGACGAAGGCCGGGGTGCGTTCGATTGACTGGACCAGGTTCGGTGCCAATGCGTCCTTGAGCAGCGCGGTCATCGCGCCATGGGCTTTCAGGTCGGCGGCGGTGACGTCGCGTCCGGCACGGTTTTTTCCGACGACGATGCGACCGAGACGGTCGCGAAGGTCGGTGAGGTTTTGCGCGAGGCAGAAGATCGCCATCACTTCCGAAGCGACCGTGATGTTGAAACCGGTTTCGCGAGTGAAGTCACGCTCGTCCTGAAGTCCGGTGATGACGCGCCGGAGCGAGCGGTCGTTCAGATCCATCGCCCGTTTCCAGGTGATGCAGCGGGGATCGAGATCGAGAGTGTTGCCCCAGTGGAGATGATTTTCGATCATCGCTGCAAGCAGGTTGTTCGCCGCCCCGATCGCGTGGAAGTCGCCGGTGAAGTGGAGGTTGATCTCATCCATCGGCACGACCTGGGCTAAACCTCCGCCGGTCGCGCCGCCCTTCATCCCGAAAGAGGGGCCGAGACTGGGCTCGCGCAGGCAGATCATCGCCTTTTTTCCGAGCCGGGTCAGGCCGTCGCCGAGTCCGACCGTGGTGGTCGTCTTGCCTTCACCCGGAGGGCTCGGCGAGATTGCCGTGACGAGGATGAGCCTGCCGTCGGGACGCTCCGGCAGATCGCGCAGCGCCGCGAGGTCGAGCTTCGCCTTCCACCGCCCGAATGGGATGAGGTGGTCAGGTGCGATGCCGATCGTCGCGGCGACTTCCTGGATGGGCAGCAGCGTGGCGGCTCGGGCGATGTCGATATCCTTCATGCGGCACACGAAGTAGCAGGAACGGGCGCGGTTGTCGCGGGAAACCTTTCGATTTTGAAGGGCGGAATAGTTGTAGGGTGCTACCTTGCCCGATGCCGGAATCCTCCACCGAACTGCTCGCCCCGGCGGGCAACTGGGACTGCGCGCGCGCCGCCGTGGCGAACGGGGCGGACGCGATCTATTTCGGCATGCCCCGGTTCAACGCGCGGATCCGGGCGGACAATTTCAAGCCGGAGGATCTGCCGGAGCTGATGAAATTCCTCCACGCACACGGGGTGCGGGGGTTCGTGGCTTTCAACACCCTCATTTTTCCCAACGAACTCGAGGCGGCGGCGGCGCAGCTGCGTCTCCTCAGTGATTCGGGCGTCGACGCCATTATCGTGCAAGATCTCGGTCTCGCCGCGATGGCCCGGGCGATGGTGCCCGACCTGCACCTCCACGCCTCGACACAGATGACCATCACCTCGCCGGAGGCGCTCGCCTTCGCCCATCGGCTTCTCCATCTGGATCGCGCCGTGATCGCCCGCGAGAATTCGATGCGCGAGATCCGGCTCTTTCATCCCGAATCGCCCGGCGCGGTGGAGCTCGAGACCTTTGTCCACGGCGCTCTTTGCGTCGCCTACTCGGGGCAATGCCTGACGAGTGAATCCCTCGGCCAGCGCAGCGCCAACCGCGGTGAATGCGCCCAAGCCTGCCGCATGCCCTACGAACTTGTCGTGGATGGGGAAACGCGCGACCTCGGCGACCAGCGTTATCTTCTTTCGCCTCGGGACCTCGCGGGGATCGACCAGATTCCCGAGTTGATCCGCATCGGGGTGACGAGTTTCAAAATCGAGGGACGGCTCAAGACGCCCGAATATGTCGCCGCAGTGACGCGCGCCTATCGTAAGGCGATCGATGCGGCCGAGTCCGGCGGGAAGAAAGTGGCCTCGGAAGAGGATCGCTACCAGCTCGAGATGGCCTTCTCGCGAGGGCTTTCGACGGGCTGGCTCGAGGGAACCGACAATCGGAAGCTGGTCCATGCGCGCTTCGGAAAAAAACGCGGGGCTTTCGTGGGTCGCATCGACAAGGTGGGGCACGATTGGGTCGAGGTGAGCGGTGGCGCGTCGGTGAAGCCGGGCGATGGGATCGTCTTTGATATTGGTGGCAACCCTGATCGCGAGCAGGGCGGGCGTGTCTTTGAAGTGAAAGGGCCAAGGCTGCTGCTCCAGCGTGGCAAGATCGATTTTGCGAAGCTGAAAACGGGCGACCGTGTCTGGAAAACGGATGATCCCGCCTTGAATGCGGCGCTGCAGAGCAGCTACCAGCGCGAGCAACTGCCGTCGCGGAAAGTCCGGGTGCGCTGGAAGGTGCGGGGAGCCGCGGGCGAGCCGATGGTGCTTTCCGATCCCGCACATGGCGTCGAGGCGGCCTCGGCGATCCCTCTTGAGGTTGCGACGAACCGTCCTCTCACCGAGGGGGGGCTCCGCGACCAGCTCGGCCGCCTTGGTGGCACGGTCTACGAGCTCGCCGGACTCGAGGTGGATTTGTCAGGTTCCGTCATCCTTCCGGTCAGTGAACTGAACCGGCTCCGCCGCACCCTTGTCGAGCGTCTCGAACAAGAACGCCTCGGCGCATACGGGCGTCGCCGCGTCACCGCGACCACGGTCTCCGATCTCCTCCCCCAGTCTCCGTGTCCGTTGGTGTCCCGGGTGGTTACTCCCACGCTCCGCGTTCTCTGCCGCAGCGAAGCCCAGGTCGACGCCGCCCTCGCCTGCGGCATCGACACGATCTACGCCGACTTCGAAGACGTCCGCCGCTACCGCGACCTCGTCGCGCGCGTCCGCGAAGCCTCTCCGGAAACCCGGATCCACCTCGCGACCCCGCGCGTCCAGAAGGCGGGAGAGAAGGGCCTCTTCCGAGTGGTCGAGAATGCCAAACCCGATGGCGTGCTGGTCCGGAATCTCGGCGGCATCGGTCATTTCAAGGAGCGGGGCGATCTCGCGATGACGGGGGACTTTTCGCTGAACGTGGCCAATCCGATCACGGCGAAGCTCCTCGTCGAGCAAGGCCTCGAAAGCCTCACGATTTCCTACGACCTCAACATCTCGCAGGTGCTCGACCTCCTCGCGATGGCACCGCCGGAGTGGTTCGAGCTGACCCTGCACCAGCACATGCCGATGTTTCACATGGAGCATTGCGTCTTCTGCACCTTCCTCTCGAAGGGCAAGGACTTCACCGACTGCGGGCGTCCCTGCGATACCCACGTGGTCCATCTCCGCGACCGGGTCGGGCAACTGCACCGTCTCACCGCCGACGTGGGTTGCCGGAATACGCTCTTCAACGGCCGCTCCCAGAGCGGTGTGCGCTTTTTCAACGCGCTCCGCGACGCGGGACTGCGGCGTTTCCGGGTCGAGCTCTTGGACGAATGTCAGGATGAGGCGATGGAGACGATCCGCATCTATCAAGGACTCCTTCGCGGCGAGAACGAGGGCTCGGCTCTGTTTTCCAAGCTCAAGGCCGAATCGCGACTCGGTGTGGTCGAGGGGACGCTGGAAGTGTAGCGTGGATACGCCTTCCCCGTGCTTGCCCAACGCCTTTCGCCAAGGCTAAGGTGGAGGGATGAACGAAGAGCCGAACACACCCCGTCCTCGCGGACTTCACGAGCTTTACGCCGAGGATCCCGGGCGTGCCGAAGCGTTGATCTGGGGCGGCAAGTCCGATCCGCTCTCGCGTCGTGGATTCTTCAGGCGGGCGGGTCTCGCCACCGTGACCGCCGCCCTCGGGTGCGAGATCGTTTTCTGGGACCGCATGCCCGCCGGGCTCATCCCCGCCGCCTTCGCCCAGGCCCCGACGCCCTTCCAGATTCCGGGCAAGGAAGGTCTCGTCGTGCTGAACGACCGGCCCGTCAATGCCGAGACCCCGGCCCACCTCCTCGACGACGAGATCACTCCGGCGAAGCACCTCTTCGTCCGCAACAACGGGAATGTCCCCTTGCCCGAGACGCTCGATCCCGCGAAATGGACCATCGAGGTCGCGGGCGAATCCTGCGAAAGACCCGCGACCTTCACCCTGGCGGAATTGAAGGAAGAATTCCCGCACCACACCTACCGCCTCCAGCTCGAATGCGGCGGCAATGGTCGCAGCGAGTTCAATCCACCCGCCCACGGCAATCAATGGACGGTCGGAGCGGTCGGCTGTCCCGAATGGACCGGGATCCGTCTGCGCGATCTGCTCGAGCATTGCGGGATCAAGGAGAACGCGGTCTACGTCGCCTATCGGGGCGCGGATTCGCACCTATCCGGAGATCCGAAAAAGGAGGCGATCTCACGCGGCGTGCCCATGCGCAAGGCGCTCGAGGATGAAACCCTCCTCGCTTTCGCGATGAACGGCGCCGATCTGCCCTATCACAACGGCCATCCCGTGCGTCTCGTCGCGGGCGGCTGGCCAGCCTCGGTCTCGGGCAAGTGGGTGAGGAAGATCGAGGTTCGCGACCGCGTTCACGACGGCGAGAAAATGACGGGTATGTCCTACAAGGTGCCAAAACATCCCGTCGCCCCCGGCACGAAGGTGCCCGAGGAGGACATGCGGATCATCGAATCGATGCCGGTGAAGTCGATTGTCACCTTCCCCGCCTCCGGCTCGACTCATTCGCTCGCCGAGACCTTTGCCTGTCGCGGTCATGCCTGGGCCGGGGACTTCGAGGTGAAGGAGGTCCACGTCTCGATCGACTTCGGGAGCACTTGGGCACGGGCGGACTTGAAGAAGCCCGTGAATCGGCTCGCCTGGCAGCGTTGGACCGCGGAGTTCAAGTTCCAAAGGAAGGGTTACTACGAGGTCTGGGCTCGGGCCGTCGACAGCGAGGGCAGGAGCCAACCCATGCTGGTTCCCGGATGGAATCCCGAGGGATACCTGAACAACGCCTGTCACCGCATTGCAGTCCAAGCGGTTTGATCCTGTCAGAACCACATGAACGCTTCGGGTCTTTTCCTTATCCTGCTCTTTGCCGCCGTGGTGGCCAAGGCCGATGAGTCAAAAGTGGCAGTCGCACTCGATCCCACCACCGGAATGAAGATGGCCGATGGATGGGAGCTTGTGCGGATTCACTGCAACGCCTGCCATTCCCCGCAACAGTATCTTACGCAGAAGGGCACCGAGTCGACCTGGACCGAGACGATTCGCTGGATGCAGCAGTCCGGCGGACTCTGGCCGCTCGATCACGCGACGGAGAAGACGATCATCTCCTACCTCTCATCGAACTATGGACCCGACGCCGCCTTCCGACGCGCGCCGATTCCGGGAAATCTGCTCCCCCCGAACCCCTATCCCACCGACGCCCGGGTAGAATTTGAGAGGAAGCGTCGATCAGGTTCCGTGCCCGTTGCACCCGATCTTCCCTGACATTTTTGGTTACTGAAAATCAGGAGATTCTTATAATTCGATTATAAGTTGCTTTTCGATGAATTGAGCGTCATGAATTCAGTATGCGTCTCCCATTCTTCTCCTGCCTGACTTCTCGCTCAGGCGCTGTGCGTTCCCTGAACGGGTTTCATTTTCTGGTCTTTGCCTTCGGCGTCGCTTTGGGCACGCTCCCGGCACTTGCCCAGGACTCCATCGAGCTGCCCCCGCAGAGCGGCACTTACAGTGGCAATGTTCGCGGCTATTGGTTTACCGCGCCAAAGGACTTTGCGATCACGGGCGTTGAAATTCCCACCGACGCCAGCGAAGGCAATCAGTCGATCGCCATCGTTCGGTTCAATGGGGCTCCTGATTTCTTTCCGTCGACCACGAACGACTTCGAAGTCCTCTTCCTGATACAAGATGGTTCGGCTTCGGGTTCGTTTCCGATCTTTCTGGAGATCTCCGCTGGCGATCAAATCGGCGTTCTGGGCTCGCGGGGCGGAGTCACTTCCTATGGCCCTGCTCCCTCTCTCAGCTCGATTGATGGCCTTCCCATCAACTTGTTTCGATTGGGGATGCAGAGCCCTCTCGCCTCGACCGCCCCTCGGGATCTTTTCGTGGAAGAAGGAGGTTCGATCGGCCGTGTGCTGCTGTTTTATGGTCCGCTCGCGGAGGCTTCGACCCTTCCCAAGCGCAAAGACAAGAAGAAGAAAAAGCAGCGCCGCTCCGATGCCAAGGGAGTCCGCACGCCCCGCTCGGTAACTCCCTACTGAGGCGCAAAATCACGATCCTTTGACCGAACGAGGGCGACCGGGAAACGGTCGCCCTTTTTCATGCCCTGACACGCTCCAAAAAAGCCCGCACCTTGTCGAGATCCTTGCGTCCCGGGCTGGCTTCGACGCCACTTGCGACATCGACGGCGGCGGGACGCACCTGATGCACGGCTTCGGCGACGTTTTCCGGGGTGAGTCCGCCGGCGAGCACGATCTGGCGATCGGGCCAGAGCCGCACCGCCTCGGCCCCGAGGGACCAGTCCATCGTCTCGCCGCTGCCACCGTATTCGTTCGGAGCATAGGCGTCGAGGAGGAGGGTGGGGGAAGCGAAGGCGCCTGCCGCTTCGAGCATCGCGCGATCTTTCACTCCAAGGGCCTTGAAAACGGGCAGGCCTTGGAGGGTTAGCGACCTGACCCGGTCGGGCGTCTCGTCGCCGTGCAACTGGATCCAATCGATCACGCCGCTCTCGTGGAGGGCGTGGAGTTCGGGGTCGCTGGCGTTCACGGTCACGGCGACGCGAGGCACGGTGCCGACAAGATCGCCCAGCCAGGGGGAGGCTTCGGCGAGGGCGATGTGGCGTTTCGACTTCGGCCAGAAATTGATCCCGAGCGCATCGGCGCCCGCCGCGACGATGGCGTGAGCCTCGTCGCCGCGGGTGATACCGCAGATTTTCACCGCGACGCGTCCCAGGTCTGGGGGGAAGAGGAAACGCGTTGCCATCGGAAGGGGCTTTCGATCAGAGTTTCGTCAGGGCGTCGTCGAGGGCGCTGAGGAGATTCTGGATCGTGGCCTCGGTCTCGTCACCCATGTTGGAGAGCCGGAAGGTCTTGCCCTTGATCTTGCCGTAACCGCCGTCGATCGCGAGGGAGTGATCCTTGCGCATGATCGAGCCGAGCTTGGCGACGTCGATGTCCTTATTGTTCTTGATACAGGTGAGCGACTTGGAGCGGTAGCCTTCGGGAGCGAAGAATTCGAAACCGTTCTTTTTCACCCAGTCGTGGACGATGTTGTTGAGCTTCTCGTGGCGGGCGAAGCGGTTTTCGATGCCTTCTTCGAAGATCACGTCGAGTTGGTGATTGAGACCGTAGATCGTGGCGATGCACGGGGTGCTCGGGGTCATCGAATTGTCGTGGTTCGCCTTGAACTCGAGGAAATCGAAGTAATACCCGCGGTCGTGAATGGTCGCGGCCTTGGCCATGGCGCGCTCGGAGGCGCTGAAGAGGGCGAGCCCGGGAGGCAGGGCGAGGGCCTTCTGGCTGCCGGTGAGGAGGACATCGATGCCGAGCTTGTCGACCTCGATCGGCACGACGGTGAAGCTCGAAACGGTGTCGGTGACAAGGAGGACGTCGTCATACTTGCGGACAACGGCAGCGACCTCGGCGAGGGGGTTCATCACGCCGGTCGAGGTTTCGTTGTGGATGAAGGTGACGAGGTCGAATTCACCGGTGGCGAGTTTCGCGTCGATCGCGGCCGGATCGACCGGGACACCCCATTCGAACTGGAGCGCCTCGGCTTCCTTGCCGCAACGGCGGGCCACATCGACCCATTTGTCGGAAAAAGCGCCCGAACAGCAGCAGAGAACCTTTTTCGTGGCGAGGTTGCGGACCGTTCCCTCCATCACGCCCCAGGCGGAGGAGGTGGAGAGGAAAACGGGCTGGGTCGTGCCCATGAGGGTCTGGAGGCGTGGCTGGATCGCGTCGTAGAGGGCAACGAAGTCCTTGGTGCGGTGACCGATCATGGGGGCGGCCATCGCCGCGTAGGTCGCCGGCGAGACCTCGACGGGTCCGGGGATGTGAAGTCGGATGGGTTGGCTCATGTGTGCGCGGAATTTGGACTCCGGAGGGGAATTCACAAACCGATTTTCGTATCGGATACGGTAAAGCAACGGAGAAGGATACGGCGGAGGGGGAAGTAGGGGAAGGGGACCGCTGATGGACGCAGATTTTCGCTGATTTTCGCTGATTTCGGGGGAAGAGAGAGGTCCCTGCGGATTTCTCCATAAATCTGGAAAATCAGTTTCAATCAGCGAAAATCAGCGGTCCTCCTCCCGTGAGTTGGCGCATCTGCGGGCGGAATGGGTTGGCGGCAGCCTCCGAAACCGTGCTTTGATCGAACCATGCGTGGCCTCGTCGCCCTGAGTTTCCTCTTTCTGATCCCCGTGCTCCCCGCCGCGGATCGCCCCAACCTGCTCGTCCTCGTCGCCGATGATCTGCGTCCGGACGGGATCGCCGCGCTCGGGAATCCGGTCGTGCGCACCCCGAATCTCGATGCGCTCGCGGCGCGCAGCCTTGTCTTCACGCGGGCCTTCTGCTCCTACCCGATCTGTGTGGTGAGCCGCAGTGAGATGTTGAGTGGCCGCCACCATTGGGAAAATAATGGCAAAGGAGGATTCGCCGAGAAAACCATCTTCTGGCCGGAGGCCTTCCGCGAGGCGGGTTACGAAACCTGGCATATCGGCAAATGGCACGTGTCCGGCCGTCCCTCGGAGCGCGGCTACACCGAGGTCGCGGGACTGTTCGCCGGAGGTGGCGGGAAATTCTGGAAGGAAGGCCAGACCGATCGCCGCGGCGTGCCGGTGACGGGTTACACCGGTTGGATTTTCCAAAGTGATGACGGCAAGACTCAATTTCCCGAGCTCGGGGTGGGCCTGACGCCGGGGATCGACGAACGTTTCGCCGACGCGGCCGTTTCGCTGATCGGGCGCGGAGGGGAAAAGCCGTGGTTTTGTCACGTGAACTTCACGGCTCCTCACGATCCGCTCTTTCCCACGGAGACCAGCACCGCCCGTCTTCGCGACGTGGCGATCGAAACGCCGCCGGACTTCCTGCCCGAGCATCCCTTCGATCACGGGAATTTCGATGGACGCGATGAACAGCTGCTGCCGCGACCCCGCACCGAGGCGTCGGTGCGCGAGTTGCGGCGCGACTACTGCGCGGTGATTGAGGACCTCGACCACGCCGTCGGGAAGATCCTCGCCGGACTCGAGGCCAGTGGGGAGGCGGCGAATACCGTCGTCATTTTCACGAGCGATCACGGGCTCGCCGTCGGATCGCACGGGCTCAGCGGGAAACAGAACCAGTATGATCACACCCTGCGCGTGCCGCTTTCCATCGCCGGTCCGGGCATCCCGCCGGGCCGGACCGCGGCGATGGTCTATCTGCGCGAACTTTTTCCGACGTCCTGCGACCTCGCCGGCATCGCGATCCCCGAATCGGTCACGGGGCGGAGCTTTGCCGAGGTCTTGAAAGGCGAGAGCGAAGGACATCATGACGCGGTCTTCGGCAGTTTCACTGACACGCAAAGATCCATCGAGACCGACGATGGCTGGAAGGTCGTCTTTTACCCGAAACTGGACCGCTGGCAGCTCTTCGATTTGAAGAGCGATCCGCTGGAACTACGCGACCTCGCGAGCGCGAACCACCCGCGCTTCGCCGCGCTGAGGGATCGCCTCGAGGCCTGGCAGATGGAGGCGGGAGATCCGATTCTGGGCGGGAAATGAACGGATCGGATTTCGTCAGGGATCGTTCCGGGGTTCACTGGCTGTCACGAGATGCAAATCCAGTCCGGCGAACTGGGAGAACGCTTTGTCGGTCGTGATCATCTGAAACCCGGCGCACTGGGCAAACGCGGCGAGCCATGCGTCCATCCACAGCTTGGGTGAATTCGTGTCGCGGAGCGCTGCCAGAGCTTTCCAGGAATCTTCCACGCCAGCGGGTTCGTTCGCAAAAGCGATCCGATCATCCGCCATGAAACTTTCCAGCACCGACCATGCCTCGCGGTTGGCGAGCGGAGGAATTCCGTAGGCGGCGAGCACCTCTGCGGTCGTGAGGAGTCTGACCAATCCCTGCTGGGTCGCCCGGCAGAAATAGATGCTGGAGGGTTCCTCCTGTCCGTCCAGCCAGATCCGGGCGGCTTGGTGATGCGAGTGTCCGGAGAGCGTCAGTGCCAGCCAGATATTAACGTCCGGCAACTTCATGGCTCCAGTCTGCTTCTTGTTTCAAGAGCAGTTCCGCCACTCTTTCCGGGGTCATTTCAGTCGCTTCCGCTTGGCATTCGATCAACGGAAGCTTCACCCGATGCCGGGGCGCTTCGCTCGGGAGGCTGGGCTGCGAAAGGCCGCGACGAAAAATCTCGGTCGCCACGTCCCTGAGTTTCCGGCCTTCGCTGGCTGCTCGCATTTTCATCTCACGGACGAGATCGGCTGGCAAATCCAAGGTCGTTTTCATCAATCCAACTTTCCAGATTTCCAGCTTTCTGTCAATTTGCTCTTCTCGCCTGTAAGCCGCAGCCAGTGGCGCAACCCCGGCGTGGAATGGGGTCGTCGGAAGCCGGTCCCGCGTGATTTCATGGGGTCATGCGATTGCAGATCCTCACCGCCCTCCTTCTCGCGTCGTCACTGGCGACCTCTTCCGCCGATCCCCTCTACGAGATCGAGCATACCGTGCCGCGGCAGGGCTTCGACGGCAAAACCTGTTGGGTCCATGCGCGGGCCGGGGTGATCCCGCCGCGTGCCGAGGGCAATGACTCGGACGCGCCTCTCGCGGTGATGACCCTGCAGAAGCTCGACCTCGCCGGATCGGATCTCTTCTACGCGCTCAACACGATGCGGAGCAGCGATCTCGGCAAGATGTGGAGCGATCCGGTGGAGCACGATTCTTTCGCCCGGCGTCCGTTTGCCTGGAAGGAACACCAGGATCTCGAAATCACCGTCTGCGACTTTTGGCCGAAGTGGCACCTCGCCTCCGGCAAGCTGCTCGGCATCGGCCACACCGCCATTTACGAAAAGGGACACGTCATGAAGGTGCGGCCGCGCGGCACCGCCTATGCCGTCTACAATCCGGCGGCGAACGTGTGGTCGCCTTGGCAGACGCTGGCGATGCCGGACGACCCGAAGTTTGAAAACGCCGGGGCGGGCTGTGTCCAGCGGGTGGATCTCGAGGACGGAACCGTGCTGCTGCCGATCTATTTCAAGGTTCCCGACACAGAGCGTTACTCCGTGACGGTGCTGCGCTGTGCCTTCGATGGAAAGGAACTGCGCTACCTCGACCAGGGCAACGAAGTCACCGTTCCCATCGGACGCGGTCTCTACGAACCTTCGCTGACCCGGTGGGGCGGACGTTTTTTCCTGACCCTGCGCAACGATGAAAGTGGTTATGTGTCTGTTAGTGAGGACGGACGCACCTACTCCGAGCCGGTGCCGTGGTGCTGGGACGACGGCTCCGACCTCGGAAATTACAACACCCAGCAACACTGGGTGACCCACCGCGAAGCGCTCTTCCTCGTCTACACCCGGCGCGGGGCGAACAACGATCACGTCATGCGGCATCGGGCACCGCTCTTCCTCGCCCGGGTCGATCCGGAGACCTTGCGGGTGGTGCGCGCGAGCGAGCAGGTCCTCGTGCCCGAGCACGGGGCGCGCCTCGGGAATTTCGGCGTGACCGAGGTGAACGAAAACGAAACCTGGGTCACCGTCACCGAATGGATGCAGGCTCCCGGTCCGCGCTATTTCGATCCCGCTCCCCTCATCGCCCGTGGCGCGGATAACCGCGTCTGGGTGTCGAAGGTAAAATGGACAACGCCAAACCGTTAGTGGCCGGGACTATCAATTCGCCATCTTCCTCATCCGTGTTTATCCGTGTTCATCCGTGGTCCAAATCTCTTTTTTCATGAAACGCCCCCTCCTCTTGCTCGCGTTCTATTCCCTCGGCTCCGCCGCCCTCGCCGCCGAACCGCTCCCCAACGTGATCCTCATGATGGGCGACGACCATGGATGGGAGGAGACCGGCTACAACGGACATCCCTATGTGAAAACCCCGGTCCTCGACGAGATGGCCGCGACGGGACTGCGCCTCGATCGTTTCCACTCCGCCCATCCGAGTTGTTCGCCGACGCGGGCGAGTTTCCTCACCGGGCGCCATCCCGCACGCATGGGCGCCTTCGCGCCGGGCTGGTCCTTCCGTCCCGAAGAGATCACGATCGCTCATCTTGCGTTCCAGGCAGGCTATCGCTGCGGGCATTTCGGCAAGTGGCACGTCGGCGCGGTGAAGAAGGAGTCGCCCGTCAGCCCGCTTGCGATGGGTTTCCACGAGTGCCTCGCCCACGACAATTTCTTCGAACTGAATCCCTCCTTTTCCCGCAACGGTGGACCGCCCGAAGTCTTCCCGGGCGAGAGCTCGGCCATTCTCGTCGATGAAACGATCCGCTTTCTCGACCGCGCCCGTGACGAGGGAAAACCCTTCCTCGCCGTGATCTGGTTCGGTTCGCCGCACGAGCCCTACCAGGGATTGCCGGAGGATCTTGCGCTCTACGACGATCTCCCCGCGAAGTACCCTGACAAAATGGTCAAACTGACTTCGAATGAAACGGGCGGACAGACGACCCGTCCTCTCGGCGATGTCCTGCGCGAGCGCTACGCGGAGATCACGGCGATGGACCGCGCCATCGGCACCCTGCGGAAGCACCTCGCTGGCTCCGGCTTGGGGGACAACACCCTGCTGTTCTACTGTGGCGACAACGGAACGTCTCCCGACGGCTTTCGTGAATCCCCCCATCGCGGGATGAAAGCTGATTTCTATGAGGGCGGCACCCGCGTGCCCGGCCTGATCGAATGGCCCGCGCGTTTTCCCAAAACGATCGCGACGCCTTTGCGGGCTTCGACGAGCGATTTGCTTCCGACGATCGCGGGCCTGACCGGCACGCCATTGCCCGACCGGCCTCTCGACGGGATCGACCTGATGCCCTTGCTCGCGGCGGGAGCTCAGGAACGTCCCTCACCGCTTTACTTCTGGGGTTACGACACCCGTGCGCTCGCCACACGGAAGCCTGAGCCCTACCTCGATCCCGAATTACAGAAAGGCACGACCCCTTTGGTGAAGGTGGCCAATGGCATCGCCACGCGGAACTTCCAGAACTACCGGCAGCCGGCGATCGTCGAGGCGGATCACGGTGGAGCCCGATCCATCATCGACGGGCGCTACAAGCTGCTCGTGCAGGACCAGAAAAAGGGCGGCGCGAAACGCGAACTCTTCGACCTCGAGGCCGATCCGGGAGAGAAGACCGATCTCGCGGCGCAAAAACCGGAAGTGGTTGAAGCTCTCGGCGTGAAATTGCGCGAATGGCAGGACTCCGTCCTTCACAGCCTGAGCGGAGCCGACTACGTGAAATAAACTCGCCTCAGTCCGGTTCCCCTGCTTTCATCGCGTCCTCCCATGATCTCCATCGACCTTTCCGGCAAAACCGCCCTGATCACCGGCGCCTCCCAAGGTATCGGCGCACGCATCGCCCGCACCTTCCACGAGGCCGGGGCGGACGTGATCCTCAATCACCCTGACAAAAGTACCACCGGTGATGATGCGGAGGCGATCGCTGCGGAAATGAACGCGGCCCGCCCCGACAGCGCGTTCGTTGCAGCCGCGGATGTCTCCGACGAGGAACAGGTAAAAGCGATGATGGAGGCGGCCCGCCAATGGCGTGGCGACATCGATTTTCTTGTCAACAACGCCGCCATCATCCGCGACCGCACCATCGCGAAGATGAACCGCGAGGAATGGGACGCCGTCCTCGATGTGAATCTCACCGGCGTCTTTCTCTGCTGCCAGCACGGGCTCGCGGTGATGCGCGACGGTGGGGCGATCGTCAGCTTCGGCAGCATCGCCGCGATCCAGGGATTCTTCGGTCAGGCCAACTACGCGGCGGCGAAGGCGGGAGTGCAGGCTATGATGCGCGTCCTCAGCCGCGAGGCGGCGCGTCGTGGCATCCGCGCGAATGCCGTCGCCCCCGGAGTGATCGACACGAGCATGGCCGCGACCATTCCCGAAGGCGTGCGAGAGGAAATGCTCAAGAACGTGCCGCTCGGCCGATTCGGAACGACGGAGGAGGTCGCGCATGTCGTTCTCTTCCTCTGCTCGCCCCTCGCCTCCTACGTCACCGGACAAACCATCGAGATCAACGGAGGATGGCGCGGCTGAAGCCGCACCGGTAAAAGGTGAAAGGTAAAAAGTAAAAGGTCGGGACGCGAAGCGCAAAGATCAGCGAAATTCAGCGACGATCAGCGGTCCATCTGTTTCATGCGCGCCAAGGCCCATTTCTCCACCGCCGATGAAGCCATCGCCGCGATTCCGAGCGGAGCCACCGTCGCGATCGGCGGATTTGTCGGGGCGGGTCATCCGGAATTGCTCACCGCCGCGCTCGAACGGCGCTTTCTCCAAGAGGGTGCACCGCAGGACCTGACCTTCTACTATTGCGCCGGCCAAGGCGACCGCGGCGATCGCGGGCTCAATCACCTCGCTCACCGTGGACTGGTGCGCCGCGTCGTGGGAGGCCATTGGAATCTCGCCCCCAAGCTCGGCGCCCTCGCTCTCGCCAATGAGATCGAGGCCTACAATTTTCCGCAGGGAGTTCTCTGCGTCCTCTTGCGCGAGATCGCGGCGAAACGTCCCGGGATTTTCACGCAGGTGGGATTGAACACCTTCATCGATCCGGTCAATGGCGGAGGTCGTCTCAACGCCCGCACGATCGAGCCGCTCGTCGAGCGCATCGTGCTCGATGGCCAGACTTGGCTGCGTTACAAACCCGTCCCGGTGAATGTCGGCCTCATCCGCGCGACCACAGCGGACCGGAAGGGCAATCTCGCGATGGAGCGCGAGGGGTTCATCGGCGAAGTCCTCCCCATCGCGCAAGCGGCGAAGAATCACGGTGGGATCGTCATCGCCCAGGTCGAGCGGATCGTGGATCGAATCGACGATCCCAAGTCGGTGCGGGTGCCCGGGATTCTCGTCGATCATGTGGTGGTGTCAGGAGGCGACGGGCACGACCAGACTTTCGGCGAGGCTTTCAATGCGAGTTACGTCGAGACCGGCGAAGACCTCGCCGCGGTGCCGCGGCTCGGCTTTTCCGAGCGCAAGATCATCGGGACGCGGGCCCTTCGGGAGGTGCGCGAGGGCGACATCGTCAATCTCGGTATCGGCCTCCCGGAAGCGGTCGCGGCGGTTGCGGCGGAGACGGGACGGCTTGGGGAATTCACCCTCACCGTTGAGAGCGGTCCCATCGGCGGGGTCCCTGCTTCGGGCTTGAGTTTCGGATGCAGCCATTATCCCGAAGCCATCATCGACCAGCCTTCGCAGTTCGATTTCTATGATGGAGGCGGTCTCGACCTCGCCGTGCTCGGGGCGGTCGAGATTGATGCCGAGGGCAGCGTCAACGTGACCCATTTCGCGGGCCGCTTCGCCGGAGTCGGCGGTTTCATGAACATCGCCCAGAGCGCGCGGCGTCTCGTCTTCTGCTGCACCTTCCGTGCCGGCGATCTCGAGGTGGCGATTGAAGGTGGAAATCTGCGGATCGTGCGCGAGGGCAAACACGCCAAGTTCGTGCGCTCGCTCGACCAGGTTTCCTTCCACGGTCCCTCCGCTCTCGCGCGCGGACAGCAGGTGCTTTATATCACGGAGCGCGCGGTCTTTGAACTGACCGATCGCGGTCTGCTCCTCGTCGAAATCGCGCCGGGAGTGAATTTGGAGAACGAGGTGCTCGGGCGGATGGAGTTTTTGCCAGAGGTTCGAGCGACTCTCCATACCATGACGCCATGAAGCGTCAGCCGACCAGTTGACGAACGTCGATCGTGGCGTCAGGAAATAGGCCTGGCGCCGCCTCGCCCGTTTGCAGAATGGTCTTCGATTCGTAACCGAGGAACTGCGGTTGCCGGTAAATCTCGAGCTGCTTCTGGGGGACGTTGAGGATCCACACTTCCTCGATGCCGGCTTTCGCGTAGAGGGGAAGTTTCACGTTCTGGTCGAAGGTGAGGCTGGAGTCGGCGACTTCGATGATGAGTAAAATATCTTCGGCGACGGGGTGCCGCGAGGTGTAATCATCCTCGGAAGGACGCAACAGCATCACGTCGGGCTCGGGCATGTCCGACTCGCCGAGTTGAAGAGGACCTTGGCTGGCTACGAGCCAACGTCCATCCGCCTTTTGGGTGAACCGCCTCGTCAATCGGTAGACCGACCCGCTGTGAAAGGGACCAATGGGCAGCATATCGACAATCTCCCCGTCAATGAGTTCGACTTTGGCACCCGGTTTGAGGATGCCGGTTTCGGCCATACGGTGATAGTCGTCCACCGTGAAACGATGTGTGAGAGCCACCGTCATATTGGGAAGATGCCATACGGCGTTGATTGCGCAAGGGTAGTGGACCGGATTGATGCGGATGGTTGCGGCTTATGGTAGGTTCGCCCCATGCCCCCCGTCCACCTCATCGACGCAAAACGTTCCCCGATCGGCCGCTTTGGCGGGGGATTGAAATCCCTCTCCGCCGCGGACCTCGCCCTCGCCGTGGCCGAGGCGGTGGTGCCGGAGAACTTGCGACCCGAAATCGGAGAGGTCATCCTCGGCCAGGTCCTCCAGGCCGGTTGCGGGATGAACGTGGCGCGTCAGGTCGGCTGGCGTCTCGGCCTGCCCGAGGCGGTGCCGGCCTTCACGGTGAACATGGCCTGCGGATCGTCGCTGAAAGCGGTCGCGCTCGCGGGCGAAGCGATCCGGCTCGGGGAATGCGGCCTCGTCCTCGCGGGCGGCGTCGAATCAATGAGTCGCGCCCCGCATTACGCGCTCGACGTGCGATGGGGCAAGAAGCTCGGAGACTCCGTCCTGACCGACTCGCTCTTTCTCGATGGCCTGAGTGATCCCATGCTCGAGATCGGGATGGGGGAAACCGCGGAACGTATCGCGGAAAAGCTCGGCATCACCCGGGCTGAACAGGATGCCTTCGCCTCGCGTAGCCAGCGGCTCGCTGCGGCGCATCGAGAGGTTTTCGCCAGGGAGATCGTGCCGATTGCGACGCGTGATGGCTTGATCGGCGAGGATGAACATCCTCGTCCGGAGACGACCGAAGAGGGACTCGCGAAACTGAAGCCGGCCTTCCGTCCCGAAGGCAGTGTCACGGCCGGCAATGCTTCGGGGATTAATGATGGTGCGGCGATGGTGTTGCTTGCCGGAGAGGACGCGGTCGCGCGTTTCGGGCTCGTGTCACGTGCGCGCATCGTCGCGAGCGCCGTCGTGGGCTGTGATCCGGGATTAATGGGGCTGGGTCCCGTCGAGGCGATCCGCGGCGTCTGCGGTCGGGCGGGCTGGAGTCTCGACGAGGTCGAGGCGATGGAGATCAACGAGGCTTTCGCGGTGCAGACGCTCGGTTGTGCGCATTTGTTAGGAATCGATCCGGAACGGCTCAACCGCCGTGGCGGCGCGATCGCCCTAGGGCATCCCATCGGTGCGAGCGGTGCCCGCGTGCTGACGACGCTGTTACATCTGATGGAGGACGAAGATCTTCACCGGTGCATCGCCAGCCTCTGCATCGGCGGCGGCATGGGCATCGCGATGGCGGTGGAGAGGTGAGGGGGCTCCAAAAATCAAAACCCCCGGGTGCGTCACACCGGAACCAGCATCACCGCGTCCGGCCAGAGTGCTGCAAGCGCATCATCGATGCGTGGCGAGCTGGCCGCGGTTCCGTAAAGCGAGCGCGGCGAGCCACGAATTCCATGGGACTGAAAAGATCGTCATCGCTCGCCCGCTGGACATCCAGATTCGAGAGAATCCGGCCATCTCCAACTGAGACCGGAAAGCCCGAGACGGGATGAAGGCCATCTGCGGCTCCAGCCGGATCGGTTCGACCCTGTCGCATCAGATCGGCGATAGCCTTGCTGAGAGAAGTCCTCTTAGCGATGGCATGGGAACGGATCATCGCATAGACATCATCGTCCAAGGTAATCGTGAGACGATTCATGAATCAATATTGTGCACTGGTGTAGTGGTGTCAATGCGCATCGGCAGGAGAAGAGAGCCCTCACAGCCCCTTCCGGTGCGTCTCTTCCGCGAACCACACCGACACGAGGGTGATCACGGCCATGCCGATGAGGTAGACGGCGATGGGCCAGGGTTTGCCGCCGCTCCAGTCGAGCAGCGCCACGGCGATGAGCGGGGCGAGACCGCCGGCGAGCGGGGAGGCGAGTTGGTAGCCGAGCGAGGCTCCGCTGTAACGGACGCGGGTGCCGAAGAGCTCCGAGAAAAACGCGGCCTGCGGTCCATACATGGCCGAGTGCCCGATCAAGCCGATGACGATGGCGAGCGGGACGAGGACGGGCATTTTCGTGTCGACCATCCAGAAGAAAGGAAAGGCGAAGAGCAGGAGGAACACGGCTCCGCCCAGATACACGGGACGCCTCCCCCAACGGTCCGAGAGCGCGCCGAAAGCGGGGATGGCGACGAGCTGCACCGCGGACCCTAACATGACCGCATAGAGGAGTCCCTGCTTCTCCATGCCGAGCTGCTGCGAGCCGTAACTGAGGACAAGCACGGTGAAGATATAAAAGAAGGCGTTCTCGGCGAAGCGGGCTCCCATCGCGAGGAGGACGTTGCGGGGATGCTCGCGGATCACGGCGAGGATGGGAACCTTTGGTCCCGGGTCCTCCGCCTTCGCTTTGGTGAAGACGGGGCTTTCATAGATCTTCAAGCGGATGAACATGCCGACGCCGAGGAGGAGCACGCCGAGGAGGAAGGGCACGCGCCAGCCCCACGAGAGGAAGGCGGCTTCATCCATCCGCGAGGCGAGCATGAAGACCCCGTTCGCCAGCAGCATCCCGACCGGCACCCCCGCCTGCACCCAGCTCGCGTGGTAGCCGCGGCGCCCCTCGCGGCTGTGTTCGACGGCCATAAGCACGGCGCCACCCCATTCGCCCCCGACTCCGAAGCCCTGAACAAATCGCAGGAGCACCAGCAGCGCCGGAGCCCAGAGGCCGACCTGGTTGTAAGTCGGGAGCAGACCGATGAGAATCGTGGCCACGCCCATCATCATCAGGGTGGTCACGAGCATGGACTTGCGTCCGATCTTGTCGCCGTAGTGGCCAAAGACGATCCCGCCGAGAGGACGAGCGAAAAAACCGACCGCGTAGGTGGCGAAGGAAGCCATCGTGCCCGCGAGGGGATCGAGGTTCGTGAAGAAAAGCTGGTTGAAGACGAGCGCTGCGGCGGTGCCGTAGAGGAAGAAATCGTACCATTCGATCGTCGTGCCGACAAAGCTGGCGATGACGACACGGCGGGTGTTTTTCGGGCACGGGGTTTCGGAGGTCATGGGGGACCGCGAGCGTGGCAGACCGCGAGCGTGGCAGACCGGGCGGGGTGGGGTCAAGAAGTGAGGCGGCGGAAATGCGGACCGTGTGGGATGACCTTTACGCAGATGACCGCAGATTCGCTTCGCTTCCGCAGATGCGCGCAGATGTTTTCGAATCGAAGGATCGCGAATCCGCCGAGAGCAGACCCCACCCCTCAAATCTCCACCATCGCCGGAATCGCGCTCTCGAGCAGTGCAAACAGTTCCTTCGCGGCCGCCCGACCCACTTCCACGACTTCCTCATGGCTGAGAGGGTGGGCGGAAAGTCCGGCACCATAATTCGTCAGGCACGAGAGCGCCGCGATGCGCATCCCCAAGGCGCGGGCCTGGATCGCTTCGGGCACGGTCGACATGCCCACGGCGTCGGCACCGAGGGTTCGGAGCATGCGGACTTCGGCGGGTGTCTCGTATTCCGGACCGTTGACCCAGGCGTAGATCCCTTCGGCGAGTTTGCTGCCGGTGAGCTCGAGGCTCTCGGCGCGGAGGAGCTCGCGCAATGCCACCGAATAGACTTCGCTCTGGTCGATGAAAGTGCCCGCTCCGGTCAGGGGCGATTGGCGGGCCAGATTGAGGTGATCGGAGATCAGTATCCAGCGTCCCGGCTTGAGGTTCGCGTTCACGATGCCGGCGGCATTCGTGAGAACGACGGTGCCGATGCCGAGTTGGTGGAAAAGCCGCATCATCGCCGCGGCCTCGCGGGCGGTGCGCCCCTCGTAGACATGGACGCGGCCTTGGGCGACGGCGACTTTCACGCCGCCGAGAGTGCCGAGATGGAGTTTTCCGGCGTGGCCTTCGACGCTGCCAACGGGAAGGCCTCCGATCTCCGCGTAGTCGAAGGGCTTCGCTTTCTCCAACAAATCCACCAAGCCCCCGAGTCCCGATCCGAGGACGATCCCGACTGCCGGTTTCGCGGACTGGAGGGCGGCGGGCAGGGTGAACTCGGACATGGCTCACGATCCACCCGATCCGGTCGCCGCGCAAATCTCGCGGTGGAGCGATTCCAGCTCGGGCGTGGCAACGCCGAGTCGTCTCGCCTCGCGCAGGGGTGCGCCCCAGATCGCCTCGACCTCGGCGGCCTGTCCGGCGAGGAAATCGACGAGACTGGAGGGCTGGTAGGGGCCCATCTCGAGGGTGCCCTTGATGTTGGCTTCGGCGAAGGCTGGATCGATGACATGACCCAGTGCCGCCGCGACCGCGATGACCTCGCCCATGAGTGCGCGGGTGCGGGCGAGGAGGACGGGATCGGCAAGGATCTGTTGCGTGTCGATGCCGCCTCCGGCGATGGCGAGTCCGTTGAAGGGCACATTCCACACCAGCTTGCGCCAGCGGGCGAGTCCGAGATCGGGAAGGATGCGGCAGTCGAGTCCGGCGTGGACAAAGAGACCGGCGACGGGAGCGACCGTCTCGGGATGGGAAAAGGCGCCCATCTCGACGCGGCCGTGGGCGAGGTGCTGGATCACGCCCGGTTCGCCGCGATTGATGCAGACGAAGCAGAGTCCGCCGAGGATGGGGTGGTCGGGAAAATGGCGGGCAAGAAACGCTTCGTTGCCGAGTCCGTTCTGGAGGGTGAGGAGGATCGTGCCGGGCTTGAGGAGCGGCGGGAGCAGGTCGGGGAGAACGTCATTGGCGGTCGACTTGATCGCGATGACGACGAGATCGACCGGGCCGATCTCCGCGGTCGTGGCGAAGGCTCGGACCGGATCGAGGTGCAGGTCGCCGGCGACGCTGTTGACGATCAGGCCACGCTCGCGCACCGCGGCGAGGTCGCGCCGCATGAGAAAGGAGACCTCGGCGACGGAGGCGAGGCGGGCGCCGTAATACCCGCCGACCGATCCGGAGCCGACGATGGCGAGGGTGGGGGTGGGATCGATCATGGGAACGGGAGCGGCACTCTCATTCAACCGAGCCGGAAGGAAACGCAATCGACCAACTTCAACCCCGGAATCCGCGAAAACTCCGCTTCGTTCAGCGTGACCAGCGACCAATCGAGGTGCAGGCAGGTCGCGGCGATGAGCAGATCGTGGGCGCCGACGCCGATTCCCCGTGAGGCGAGGTCCGCCCACAATTCGGCGTGGGTCTTCGCGATGCCGAGATCGAAGGCGATCACTTCGAGGGCATTCACGATCGCGTCGAAAAAGGCGACCCGTTGCTCGCGGCGCTTGCCGACGGGAGCGCGGAAGCAACCGTGGAGAAATTCCGAGGCGGTGATCGAACAGATCGCGGTTCGTTGGTTGCCGATCGCCTCCCGCGCGAAACGACGGCCATCCCAGGTGCCGCGCTCTTCGGCGATGAGCACGGAGCTGTCGAGGATCAGGCTCATTTCCCCCAGGGATCGGGCAGGGGTTGACCGTTCAGGCTCCGGCGGGCCGCCTCGATGTCGTCGGCGAAGGCTGAGGCTTCTTCCTGGGAAAGGCGCGGAGCGGACTCCAGGGCGGCGGCGAGGTCGAGCCCGGTGCTTTCACGGCGCGGCTCGGGAACGATCCGGGCGACGACCGAGCCATTGCGGGTCAGGATCGCGGTATCGCCGCGGTAAACAACCCGGTTGATCAGATCCGAGAAGGCCCGGGCGGCTTCCGTGACGGTGAGGGTCGTTTCCATGGTGAATCATATAATCAGATTATCTGATTTGCAAACTCTCCGTGCCTCTCGCGCTTCCCTCCTTGACCTTCCCAAGCTCGGCCGTTCAATGCGGTCATGTCCGTCTCCGCCGCCCTCCTCAACGCCACCGATGAACTCGTCTCGCGCCTGCGCGGACTCTCGTTCGCCGAACCGGTGACGCATGTCTACAACCCGCTCGAGTATGCCCGCGCTCCGCACGAGCGTTATGTGCGGCGATTTGCCGATACGAAAAAGCGCGTGCTCTTCCTCGGGATGAATCCGGGTCCGTGGGGCATGGCGCAGACGGGAGTGCCTTTCGGGGAAATTGCGCTGGTGCGCGATTGGATGGGGATCTCGGCTCTGGTGCAAAAGCCCGTGCCCGAGCACCCGAAGCGACCGGTCGTGGGATTCGACTGCGACAAGTCGGAGGTGAGCGGACGCCGTCTCTGGGGGCTCTTCTCGGAATGGTATCCGAACGCGGAGGACTTTTTCGCCGATCATTACGTGGTGAACTATTGCCCGCTCGTCTGGATGGAGGCGAGCAGCCGGAACCGCACTCCTGACAAACTGCCAGCGGCGGAGATGGCACCGGTCGAGGTCGCTTGTGACGCGTACCTCGCGGAGCATCTGCGGCAGCTGAACCCCGACCTTCTCATCGGTGTGGGCGGCTTTGCCGAGGCCTGTCTCGCCCGGGTTGCGGAGTCGATCGGATCTTCGGCGAAGATCGGGCGCGTCCTTCATCCGAGCCCGGCGAGTCCGGCCGCGAACCGCGACTGGGCGGGAACGGCGGCGCGGCAGTTGCGGGAGCTGGGGGTGCCATCTGGCGATGGCAGGAAACGGTAATCCGTAATCAGGAAACGGTGGGAGATCGCGTAGTTTGACTTCTGATTTCATGACCGATTCGCAACGCAGTCAGACGCTCCTCCGGAGGGCCAGTTGGCTTTCCTTCTGGGTGGGGGTGGGCATGCTCGCGATCAAGGTCTGGGCCTGGTGGCTGACGCGTTCCTCGGCGATTCTCAGCGATGCGGCGGAATCGATCGTGCATGTCGCGGCGGTGGGATTTGTCGTTTACAGCCTCCGCCTCTCGCAAAAACCGCCGGACGAGTCACATCCCTACGGTCATGCCAAGATCTCGTTTTTCTCGGCGGGCTTCGAGGGCGGACTGATCTCGATCGCGGGCCTGTTCATTCTCTGGCAGGCGTTCCGGCAATGGATCGCCGGGGAAGCGCCCCAGAATCTCGGGTCCGGCAGTTTGCTCACCTCGGTCGCCTTGCTCATCAACGGATGGCTCGGCTGGCACCTCCTGCGGTTGGGGAAAAAAGGCGGTTCGCTCATCCTCGAGGCGAATGGGCATCATGTGCTGACGGACGCGTGGACGAGCATCGGGGTGCTCGCGGGACTGGGGCTGACCTGGGCGACGGACTGGATGGGCTTCGACCCGATCTGTGCCATGCTCGTGGCCTTGAACATCCTCTGGTCGGGCGGTGCCCTGATGTGGCGGAGTGCGAACGGGCTCATGGACCGGGCCGATCCGATGGTGCAGAGTGCGCTGGTGGCTCGACTCGATGCGGCCACGGCGCGTCACGATGTCACCTGGCACCAGATGCGCCACCGCCATCTCGGCGACGGGCATTGGGTCGATTTCCACCTCGTCTTCGCCGATGAAACGACGGTGCGCGACGCCCACGCCATCGCGAGCGAGATCGAACGCGAGATCCGCGAGGAAGTGGGGCCGTCGACGATCGTCACGACCCACCTCGAACCGGCCGAGGATCACGAGCGCATCCACGGTCACGCCCCTGGAGAGATGCCGCGCCTCGAGACGGACGGGGGGCATCATCCGGATTGAGAGGGGGGCGTTTGCTACGGCCCCGAATTGGTGCCGGGTGGCAGATCGAGCCACACTTCAATCCTCCCAAAGTTTCGAAAGCGGGACCCCGAGGAACCCCGATTGGCCCAGCGGAACCACGGAGTCCCCGTCGTAAAGGACGATCCCTGACTGAAAGTCGTCTTTCGCCTGTTCGGCCAAGCGGTGAAGTCCGGCGGCATCCGACGACGTGACGGTTGCGGCCGCCTTGACCTCGATACCCCAGACCTTCCGACCACGGGTGATCACGCAATCGACCTCCACCTTGTCTTTGTCGCGATAATGCCAGAAACGAAGATCGGGATCGGTCCAGCCTGCTTGGGCGACGAGTTGCTGCAGGACGAAGGATTCGAGCAGGTGTCCGAAACGGTCCCGCTTCGCATTCCAATCCTCGGGATGGAGATCGGCGAGCGTCGCGGCTAGTCCGGAGTCGCAGAGATGGACCTTGGGTGCTTTGATCAATCGTTTCGACGAGTTTCGGTGCCAGGCGGGCAGGATCCGTAAGAGAAACAGTTTCTCGAGAATCGCCAGATGGCGATCGGCCGTCTGGCGGTCAACGTGGAGATCGTTCGCAAGTGATGAAATATTCAGAAGCTCTGCGGTGCGATGCGCCAGCAGTTCGAGGAGTCGCGCCAAGTTGTTGCTGTCCTTGATCCGTGCGACGTCGCGAATATCCCTTTCCATGAGGGAGCGGAGATATTGCCGGTGCCATTGCCGGGCGCGGTTCCGGGAGCGCTGGTTTGGTTCGGGGTAGCCACCCATGATGAGACGTTCCGGCAAGGTCGATCGTTTCACATCTTTCGTCCCCCGCAGGGGTTCTTTGAGTTCACCGTCGAGCAAACGTTTCAGGAAGTGACCGTGCGCGCCCTCTTTCTCAGCTTCGGAAAACGGCTGCAGGAAGAGGCATTCCATGCGCCCCGCGAGAGAGTCAGCCAGCCGTGGCAGTTGGAGAAGATTGGCCGATCCTGTCAGAAGAAACCGTCCGGGCCGGCGGTCCGCATCGACCCGACGCTTGATGGCAAGGAGCAGCTCGGGAACCCGTTGCCCTTCGTCAAGGGTGACGAAGTCGGGCAATTGGGCGACGAATCCCGCCGGGTCTGATGTCGCTGCCTGAAGGAAGTTCTGATCGTCCAAGGTGATGTAATGCCGGTCGGGTGCGAGAATCTCGGCGAGGGTGGACTTCCCCGTCTGGCGGGCACCCAGGAGGCAGACAACCGGAGTGTCGGCAAGGGCTTCCTCCAGCGCGCTCCTGAGCAGTCGCTTGATGTGTCCCGTGCCTTCGGCCATTTGTGGTATAAGATACCGTCCAATTGTGGCATGTCAAAGCGTCCAATTGCGGCATTAAGCTCCGTCCAATTGTGGCATGAGGGCTCCGTTCGAACGGCCGCGGCGTTTGAAGGGGGATGAATGGATCTCTTCTGATTTGACTGGCCGCGGCCCGTCAGAGCCGCCCGGGATGGCGGGTGGCTTGTGTTTTGACGCCATCACGCCCCCGAAGAGCAGATGCTCAATACTCCCGGTCCAGCAGATAATCCGCGATCTCATGAAGCCGCTCGCCCTTTTTCGCGAATGGCTTCAGCGCATCGTGCGCCTTCTTCGTGAGGCGGGCTGCCTCTTTGCGGCTCTTTTCGAGCCCGAAGAGGGCGGGGTAGGTCGATTTCGCGGCGGCGATATCCTTGCCGGCGCTTTTGCCGAGCTTTTCGCTCGTCTGGGTGACGTCGAGGATGTCGTCGATGACCTGGAAGGCGAGTCCGAGAGCCTGACCGTAGTTGGTGAGGGCCGCCAGCTTGGCGGGCGTGGCGTTGGCGGTCATGCCGCCGAGCCGGATCGACGCGGTGAGCAGGGCCGCGGTCTTGCTCTCGTGGAGGAAACGCAACTGAGCCGGGGTGAGGAGGACGTCGCTTCCTTCGCCCTCGAGGTCGAGGACCTGGCCACCGATCAAGTGACGGCTGCCAGAGGCGACGGCGAGCTCGGTGACGTAGGCTCCCACGTCGTAGCGTGCCGACGGCGCGGTTTGCGCGAGAATCTCGAAAGCGATCGTGAGAAGGGCGTCTCCAGCGAGCACCGCGATGCCCTCGCCGTATTTCACGTGGCAGGTCGGCATGCCGCGACGGAGATCATCGTCGTCCATGCACGGCAGGTCGTCGTGCACGAGGGTGTAGGTGTGAAGGCACTCGACCGCTGCCGCGGGAGGCAGGGCCGGTTCGACCGAGCCACCGCAGGCCTCGGCCGCGGCGAGGCAGAGGATGGGACGGAGCCGTTTTCCACCCGCGAAGAGGCTGTAGCGCATCGCCTCGTGGATCGTGGCTGGCCGGATTTTCGCCTTCGGCAAATACCGGTCGAGGGCCTCGTCGACGAGGCGGCAGCGATCGCTCAGGTAGGCCGTTTCCATCGCGGATGGCGGGATCAGAGTAGCTCGGCGATCTGCACCGCGTTCAGGGCCGCGCCCTTGCGCACCTGGTCGCCGACGACCCAGAAAGTGAGGGCGTTTTCGAGGACGAGGTCTCTGCGGATCCGTCCGACGAGGCAGTCGTCACCGTCCGTCGAATCGAGTGGCGTCGGGAAGACGGGTCTGTCGGCGTAGGGATCGTCGATGACGTGCACTCCCGGGGCTGAGGCGATCGCGGCGCGGGCGGCCTCGACCGAAGGCTCGTCATTGAAAACGGCGGTCACCGAGACGGAATGCGAGCGATAGACCGGCACGCGGACACAGGTGACCGAGGCTTTCAGGTCGGGAGCGTGGAGGATCTTGCGACCCTCGTAGTGCATTTTCATCTCCTCCTTCGTGTAGCCGTTCTCGGTAAACACATCGACCTGGGGAATGACGTTGAAGGCGATCTGGCGCGAGTAGACCGTGCGCTCGGGGAGCGGCTCGCCCTTCGCGATGGCTTGGACTTGGCCCTCGAGTTCGTAGATGCCCTGGGCTCCGCTGCCGGAAACGGCCTGGTAGCTGGACGCGATCACGCTTTTCACCCCCCCGAACGCGTGATGCATCGGGTTCAGGGCCATCAGGGTGATGATGGTGGTGCAATTCGGGTTCGCGATGATGCCCTGATGAGTCTCGACGTCCCCCGGATTGATCTCGGGCACAACGAGGGGAACGTTTTCATCCATTCGGAAAGCCGAGGAATTGTCCACAACAACCGCTCCGGCGGCGACCGCGTGGGGCGCGAAAGCCTTGGAAATACTGCCTCCGGCGCTGAATAGGGCGACATCGACGCCCGCGAAGGAGTCAGGGGTCAACTCCTTAACGGTCACTTCCCTGCCCCGGAAAAGGATCGTTTTCCCGGCAGAGCGTGCCGAAGCGAGGAGGGTGAGATCGCTAATGGGGAAGTTGCGCTGCTCGAGGCACTTGAGGATTTCGATCCCTACGGCCCCGGTGGCGCCTGCCACGGCGAGGTGTTTTGGCTTTCGACTCATGGGTTGCTTTTTTGACGAAGTCGGCGATTCTACGGTCTCTGATCCCGATTGCAACCGATTGGCGCTGCAGCCCCCAAGGTTTGCGTGTTCTTTTCGGTCTCGTTCGGAATTGAAACTAACCAAAACATCACCACACTATGAAAAACATCATCCTTCTCGCGATCGTTGCCATTGGCGCTCTCTCCATGACCGCCTGCAAAACCACCAAGAGCTGCTGCGGCACCTGCAGCGCTCCCTCCGCTTGCTCCAAGTGAGTTGACGCGATGGTGAGGGAACTCGGTTTCCACCAATTGTCCTGAACCAATCCCCTTCGAAGACGGCTGCCCCTCCCGTGGGGGCAGCCGTTTTTTTTGCGCCTCAGTCCGCGATCGAACCCATCTGGTCACCCATGCGGGCGTAAAGTTCGATCCCGGCGGCGGATTGCTCTGCGAGATCGCCGGCCGGGAGAAACCTGCCGGTGGGGAAGAGAGTCATCACCATCGAGCCACCGAAACGGAAGTAGCCCTTCTCGTCGCCCTTCCTGACGTGACCGGGCTTGCCCGAGTCAACAATGCCGCCGACATTCGTTGCACCGACCTCGAGAAACAGATAGCGGCCGATCACCGGATGCCGCACGCTGGTGATGCGGCGTTTGTTTTCGTGAAGATATCGAAGCGATCGTGCGAGGGCGATCGGGTTCACCGAATAGAGTGATCCATTGATAAGCCGCGGCTCTTCAGCATCGCCTTCAAGCGGAAAGTGAAAGCGGTGGTAATCGGTCGGACAGAGACGCGAGATCACCGCGCTTCCGCCATGATAGCTGTGTCCGAGTTCTTCGTTGCCGAGGAGCTTTGCGAGATCAAAGCGGCGCCCCTTCGCGAAAATGGTAGACTCCGCGGATAGGTCCGAGACGAGCAGGTGACGACCGTCTGCGGGGAACAAGACCGTGCCGTTACCAGGCGCAAGGGGCCTCGCTTCGGGACGGAGTTGTCGGTAGAAAAACTCGTTGAAGGTGCGAAAGCTTTCCACCGGATCGAGGAACTCGTTCGGATCGATACCGAAGCGAGTGAGAAACGGTGCGATCTCCTTCGCTGACTGTCGGCTGTCGGCCCAGCGGCCGTAAAGTCGGGAGAACCAGCGGCGCTTGATGACGCTCTCGAGGCAGAGCCTCCCCAGCGCGGTTTCGTAGGCCCATCGCAGGGGTTTTTCCCCGTAGATCACCTCGGTGCGGAGGCGACCTTCGTAACGGTCGTAAAAAACGATC
>Ga0172372_10001401_pt1 | contig 37410 bp, 31 predicted proteins | sample LakKiv5m_2_FD_114544 | JGI IMG/M metagenome (GOLD analysis project Ga0172372, IMG submission 114544) | Freshwater microbial communities from Kabuno Bay, South-Kivu, Congo - kab_092012_9.5m | ecosystem: Environmental > Aquatic > Freshwater > Lake | place: Democratic Republic of the Congo...
CACCTGTTGGTGTTCAAGATCGTCAACACCGGCGGCGCTGGCGGGTACTACTGGCGCGAACAGCCGCGCCCGGACGAGTTCGCCGGCGAGATGGTGGCCGCGCTCCTGCCGCGCGCGATCCGCGGCAAGGCGCTCGACGCCGCGCTCGCCGACGCATGGCGCACGCAGCACTCGCCGGCCTGGCGCGCGAAGCGCGAAGCGCTGGAGACGGTGCGTGGCGAGTTGACGGCGCTCGAAGCCGCTATGCCGCGCACGATGGTGATGCGCGAACGCGAGACGCGACGCGAGACCTACACCTTGATGCGCGGCCGCTACGACATGCCGGACATGGCGCGCAAGCGCGAGCGCGGAGTGCCAGCCGCGCTCGGACGGATGTCCGAGGATTCGTCGGCGGATCGACTTGGGTTGGCGCGCTGGATGGTGTCGGAGCGGAACCCGCTCGTGGCGCGCGTCGCGGCGAACCGCCTGTGGGAGCAATTCTTCGCGACGGGCCTCGTGCGCACCACGGAGGACTTCGGCCTGCAGGGCGAGTACCCGCTGCACCCGGAGCTGCTCGATTGGCTGGCCGTCGAATACCGCGAGAGCGGCTGGAACACCCGGCACATGGTGCGGCTGCTCACGAGCTCGGCCGCCTACAGGCGCAGCTCGAGCGCCACGGCCGTATTGCTCGAGCGCGATCCGGAAAACATCGCGCTGGCTTGGTTCCCGCGCAAGCGATTGCCAGCCGAGCACATCCGCGACCAGGCCTTGCACATCGCGGGATTGCTGGTGGAGAAGCAGGGCGGGCCATCCGTGAAGCCGTACCAGCCCGAAGGCTTGTGGCAGGAGGTGGCGATGCTCCAGTCCAACACGCGCATCTACGAGCGTGGCATGGGCGAGGAGTTGTGGCGGCGCAGCTTGTACACGTACTGGAAGCGCGCCGCGCCGCCGCCGTCGATGCTGACCTTCGACGCGCCCACGCGCGAGTTCTGCAACATCCGCCGCACCAGCACGAACACGCCGCTGCAGGCCTTGGTCCTGTGGAACGACGAGCAGTTCGTCGAGGCGGCGCGCGTGCTCGCCACGCGCACCTTGGACGAAGCGGGCGACGATCGCGCGCGGCTGGCGCGCATGTTCCGGCGTTGCGCCGTACGCGCACCGCAGGCCGGGGAGTTGGACAAGCTCGAGGCCGCGCTGACGCGGTTCCGCCAACGCTACGCCGCTGCGCCGGAGGACGCCAAGTCGCTGGTCGAGGTCGGCGAAGCGCCCGTCCCGGCCCACCACGCGGCGGTGGAACTGGCGGCGTGGACCATGGTCGCCTCGAGCCTCTTTTCCATCGACGCCACGATCGTCAGGAGCTGAACATGGGATCCTTCCACTCCGATCCGTTGCGCGCCGCGGTGCACGAGCACGAGTTGTTGCTGACGCGCCGCCGCTTGTTCGCCGCCGGAGCGCGCACCTTCGCGGCGGGCGTGGGCATGGCGGCGCTGGGCTCGCTGCTGGGCCGCGATGCGTTGGCCGCCGGTGCTGCGGCACCGCAGCGCCATTGGCGTCCCAAGGCCAAGCGCGTCATCTACCTGCACATGGAGGGCGGGCCGTCGCACCTCGACTTGTGGGACTACAAGCCGGAACTGCGCCAGCGCTACAACCAAGACCTGCCCGAGTCCATCCGCAAGGGACAGCGCCTGACCACCATGACGAGCGGCCAAGGACGCTTCCCGGTGGCGCCTTCGCTGTTCACCTTCTCGCGCTACGCCAACCAGCAAGATGGCGTGTGGATCAGCGAGCTGATGCCGCACACAGGCTCGGCGGCGAACGAGTTGTGCTTCCTGCACTCGATGCACACCGACGCCATCAACCACGAACCGGCGATCACCTTCTGCCAGACCGGCCACCAGCAGCCTGGCCGACCGAGCCTCGGTGCATGGGCCAGCTACGGGCTCGGCAGCGCCAACGCCAACCTGCCGACTTTCTGCGTCCTCATCACGCAAGGCATCGGCAACATGCAGGCCTTGTCGGCGCGCTTCTGGGGTTCCGGCTTCCTGCCGAGCGAGCACCAAGGCTGCCGCTTGCGCAGCTCGGGCGACCCGGTGCTGTACTTGAAGGATCCCGCCGGAGTCTCGCGCACCGATCGGCGCGCGATGCTCGACCTCGTCAACGACTTCAACGAGCGCGAGGCGCAGGCTTCGCTCGACGGCGAGACGCGCGCGCGCATCGCGCAGGCCGAGATGGCCTACCGCATGCAGATGAGCGTGCCCGAGCTGGCCGATCTGTCCGACGAGGACGACGAGACCTTCGCGCTGTATGGCGAAGAGGCGCGCAAGCCCGGCACCTTCGCGGCCAACTGCTTGCTGGCGCGGCGCCTGTCGGAGCGCGGCGTGCGCTTCGTGCAGCTGTACATGCGCGGCTGGGACCAGCACGGCAACCTGCCGGCCGAGATGCGCGCCCAATCGAAGGCCGTCGACCAGCCGCAGGCGGCGCTGATCAAGGACCTGCGCAGGCGCGGTTTGCTCGACGAGACCCTCGTCGTGTGGGGCGGCGAGTTCGGCCGCACCGTGTACAGCCAAGGCTCCTTGTCGGAGACCGACTATGGCCGCGACCACCATCCGCGCTGCTTCACCATGTGGTGCGCTGGCGGAGGCATCAAGCCCGGCATCGCGCTCGGCAAGACCGACGACTACGGCTACAACATCGTCGAACGGCCGATCGAGGTGCACGACCTGCATGCCACGATGCTGTCTTTGATGGGCTTCGACCACGAGAAGCTGGTCTACCCCTTCCAAGGTCGCGACTACCGCCTGACCGACGTCGCCGGGCGCGTCATCGAGGAGATCGTCGCATGAGGTGCATCGTGGCCGGCGCCTTGGCGGCGCTATGCGTCGCTTGCGCGTCCACCAAGGGCGCGGAAGCGGTGGACCACGCCGCGCAACTCGACTTGTTGCGCGCAGCGCTCGTGCATGTCGAGCGCCCCGACCCTGCTTCGGCCCTCTACTTGGCCGATGCCTCCGCCGTGGCGTCCTCGATCGACGATGCGCAGGCCGAGCGCTTGTTCGCGCCGCTGGCCGCCGAGTGGCTGGATCTGTCGCTCGCGCGCACCAAGATCGCCACCGCGTCGCTGACGTGGCTGGAGCGCTGCGAGAAGCTGGAACGCCTGGACTTGCGCGGTTGCGACGGCGTGGACGACGCCTTCGTGGCCCGCATCGCGCGCCTGCCGCGCTTGTCGGAGCTGGTGCTCGCCGGCACGCGGGCGGGCGACGGCTGCGTCGACGCCTTGCTCGCGGCGCCGTCCTTGCGGCGCGTGTGGCTGTGGAAGAGCGGCGCCACCGGCGCGGGGCTCGCGCGATTGGCGACGCGCGCCGGACTGCTGGCCGATGGCGGCTCCAAGCCGGACTCGATCGCCGCCGAGGTCGAGCCCAAGCCGGAGTTCGTCAACTTGCTGCCGCCGCCCGGCGAGTCGCCCCTCCCCGCGACGCAGGTGCCGATCAACGTCGATTGCCCCGTCAGCGGAGCCCCCGTCGATGCCCGGCGCACGCGCGTGCACCAGGGACGATTGGTGGGGTTCTGCTGCGAGAACTGCCCCAAGACCTTCGACGCCGACCCGAAGAAGTACGAGGGCGCGTTGGGAAAGCCGTGATGCGCGCGACGACCGAAGGTGCGCACGGATCCGGCGCGTTGCGAGCGGAAGAGTTGAGGCCGCTCTTGGAGCGGCACTTGGCGTTGCTGCGCGCGCACGTGCGCGACCAAGCCGGCCCGAGCCTCTTGGTGCGCGAGCCGTTGAGCGACATCGTGCAATCCGTCGCGTTGGAGGTGTTGCTGGATGCCGAGCACGAGTCCTTCGCGGACGAGTCGGCCTTCCGCCGTTGGGTCTGGCGCGTCGCCACCAACAAGATCCTCGAGAAGCACCGTCGCTGGAGCGCCGCCAAGCGCGCTGCCCATCGCGAGGTCGAGCTGGCGCACGAAGCGGTGGTCGACGCGCGAGCCACCCCCGACCAGCACGCGCAACGCGCCGAGGAACTGCGCGCCTTGGCCGCGGCGCTGGAGCAGCTGGACGACGAACTGCGCGAAGTGCTGCTCTTGCGTCGGGTCTTCGACGTGCCGCCGGCGCTGGTCGCCGCCGAGCTCGGCATCGCCGAGTCGACCGTGCGTTGGCGCACCGCGCAGGCCTTGGCGAAGCTCGCCAGCCAGCTCGGCGCGAAGCACGGCGCGGCACGCTGATGCTGCGTCCATGAAGCGAGGCTCCGCAGGCGTGCGCCGGCGGAACCTCAGGGGGGGACAGGGGGAATCGCGACGGGGTTGGACTGCTGGTTGGAGCGTTCGATCTCAGCCGGCTTGCAGCCGGCGGATGAGCTCCTCGAGATCGGTCATCTTGACCTCGTCCTTGGCGATCGGACGCAGCAACTCGAACTTGCGGCGTTCGGCCTCGGAGCTGAACTCTCCCGCTTGCGCGCGGCGCAGCGGTTGCTTCATCTCCTGCGCGGTCTCGCGCACCACCGCGGCGAGGTTCTCGGGCAGGTTGGCCGGCAACTGCTCGCGGCGCTCGAGCGCGGCGCGCGCCCGCAGGCACACATCGAGCGTGCCGCGCAAGTTCGTGCGGATGCGTTCCAGTCGCGCGGTGTCGGCGTCGGGCACTTGGAGCGTGCGCTCGACCTTGGCCGTCGCCACTTCGAGCACGGCGATCAGGCAGTTGAGCTTGCGCATCAAGCGTTCGCGGTACTCGGGGGAATCGAGGTGCGCTTCGCGGAAGGGTTCTTGGGGGTCGTTGGACATGGTGTGACGTCTGGTGGGCGTCGGGTCCGGCGCGTCGGGACGCATCCTTGCGCGCCATGGCAAGACTAGACCGGCTTGGCGCGCGTGCGGCAGCGGACGCGCGGATTCCGCGGCCCGCGGTGCGGAAGCGGAAGGAAGTTCCCGGCGCAAGCGTCGCTCGGACGTCGCGGGCCCGCGTGCGCCCCGAAAAGGGAACCAATGCCCCTGGGACGAGGCGCGCAGGCCGCGCACAAGTTGCTCAGCGCACCGAGCGCAAGAGGTGCAGCAATTGCTGATCGTCGAGGCGCCCGACGATCATCACCTTGTCGCGCGGCCGGGCGTAGTCGCAGGCCACCCAAGGACCGGCGCGCACATGCAGCGCCTTGCGCGGCACGTCGGGGCCGATGGAGATCTGCTCCATCTCGGGCTGCGGCTGCACCGTCTGCAGGAAGAACAGCGTGTCGATGCCGTCGGTGTAGGTGCGGCGCAGGACGCGCCGCCCCGGGATGTCGAGCACTTGGCTCTCGGCCAACTGGTAGCCGAGGGGTAGCGTCTGCGGCATGGCCGGCGCCATGCCCAACTGCGCCGCGCCGTCGTCGCCGGGACGCAGCTCGTCGCCTTCGAAGGGTGCTTGGTGCCACGCAGGCGCGTCGAAGGTCGGATTCAGCACGAGGTGCGTGAACTCGACGCTGGCGATCTGCTTGCCGTCGTAGTCGTACTCCTGATGGGCCAGCACGAGACCCGTGATCGGATCGATGGTGGCGCGGTAGACGAGGCGTGCGGCATGGTCGCGGCGCCGCACCTCGACCACGGTCCCGAGGTGCTCGGCGACCGTCGCCTCGCCGATGACCTCGAGTTGCCAGTTCTGCTGGAACAACGACAGGTCGCGGATGCGGAAGTCGCGCCAGCGCCACAGGAAGCCCTCGCGGTTCTTCTGGAGCAACGCGAAGAGCTGCGCCTGCTCGCTGGTCATCGTGGGCTCGTGCACCACGAGCGGTTCGACGAGGAAGCGTCCGTGCCCGTCCGCGCCCACGCGTTCCTCGTGCACGAGGCGCGACTCGCCGGTGCTGGTGGTCCACGCGAAGCTCGCGCGACGCACGCCGCTCAGGGCGGTGGTGAAGGGTGCCTCGGGCACGCGCGCGAGGAAGCTGGGCATTGCCGCGCCCGCGGTGGGCGCGAAGGATTGGTCGGCGCTCGCGCCGGCGGGCTGCTCGCCGGGAGCGCACGCGACCGCGAACGCCAACGCAACGCCGCGCAACCCGCGCGCAAGGCGCGAAGCCGCGCGCGCCACGGAGGGGCGCCACGCCCAAGGTGGGTGGAGCTCGGCTTCACAGGCGCCCCTCCCCCGTCGCTCCGCCGGTGACGCCCTCGAACAAGGCGCGCGTCAGCGGATCGAGTTCGCGCGCCGAACCGACCTCGACCAGCACGATCTCGACTTGTCCGGTTTCCTTGACACCGCCGCCCGCCGGCCAGGCGTGGAAGATGGCGACGACGGCCAGCGCCCCCACAGCGACGAGCGCCAAGCGACGCAGGCGGCTGGCGCTCGCGTCGCGGGCGCGGCGCAAGTCGCCGTCGACGCGCTGGAAGAGCTCCTCGGGTGCGGCGCGACCGTCGTCGGCGCCGCGCGCGAAACGCTCGACCGTGTTGCGCGGATCGGCGAGCAGGGCCGCGAGACGCGCGTCCAGCGCGGCCGGCGCGGCGCGACGCTCGAGCGCGTGCAGCGCGGCCACGGCGCGTTCCTGCCGCGCACCTGGGTTGAGCGCGGCCACGGCGCGGCCATCGAGCGCGCGCGGGGCCGCGAGGCGCGGCAATCCGCGCAAGGCCGCGACGGCCTGCCGACGGCGCGCCATGGCGTGCGCGCAGGTGGCGCAATGCGACAGGTGGGCGCGCAGCTCGAGCGAGCCGCCGTCGACGAGGGCGGAGACGAACTCGTCGCGCCAAGCTTGGCAAGGGCCGCTCACGCTTCGCCCTCCATTTGGTGGCGATCGAGCACCGGGGTCAGTTCGTGCTCGAGCGCGTCGTGCGCCCGCGACAGGCGCGACTTGACCGTGCCCAACGAAATGCCCAGCACCACGCTGATCTCCTCGTAGCTCAGGTCCTCGACGTAGCGCAGCACCGTGATGGCGCGCATCTTCGGGCTCAAGCGATCGATGGCGCGCTGGACCTCGTCCTCGAGCTCGTGGCGCGTGGCATGCGCGGTCGGCGACTCTTCCTTCTCGTCGCGCAGCTCGCGCGGCCGACCTTCCTCGTCCTCGATGTCGAACGCGGCCACCTTGCGCGTGCCGGCGCGACGCTTCTGGTCGATCGCGGCGTTGACCGCGATGCGGTAGACCCACGAGCTGAAGCGGCTCTCGAAGCGAAAGTCGCCGACCTTCCTGAACAGGATGCCGAAGGTCTCCTGCGACGAATCCAGCGCGTCAGCAGCGTTGCCCGTGATGCGGAAGCACACGTTGTAGACGCGATCCTTGTACTCGTCGTATAGCGTGCGGAAAGCACCCTCGAGCCCGTCAGGCGCAGTGGCCTGGCAGGCTTCCACGAGGAGGCGATCGGGATCGTCGTTCACGCTCGTTGGACTGGGTGGGAATCGGATCGGGTCCTGCTCGACCGCGCACGGCACGAGAGGATGCTCAAGGGACGCAATCGAGAGCCGCTTGGTTCCTAGGAGTCTTGATTATCACAGGAGCAGGTCCAGAGGGGAACCTTCAACCAGCCAGAGAGTTGCGTCGACCGGCAGCGGCGCTTGGGAAGGACAATGACACGGTCAGGCAAGACTGCGGAGCCGCCCTGCACTTACGGGCAGAAGGCGGCCCCGCCAAGGGTGGTGAAGGCGGTCGTTTCAGCCGCCGATCAACACCAGTGGATCGAGTTCTTGAGTCGTGCTGCCCACGAAATTGGCGCAATGCGGCGGGCAGAAGGCGGCGAAGCCCTCGACACAGTCGGCCGCGATCACCTCGAGGGTCACGAACGAGCCGCTGGTCCCGACCACCTGGGTGCGTTGCAAGCAGGTCTCGTTCGGGATCCAACCGACGGCGCTCGAGCCGCCGCTGACGGGCAGCGGCGTGTAGATGCTGCCGGCGCCGGGCGTCGTCTGCGCCATCTGAGCCGTGATCGGGTAGGCGTTCTGGGGATCCAAGGGATCGGGCCGCACCCAGCAGATCTTGCCCCCGATGGTGGCGAAGCGCACTTGGGTCGCCGTCTGGATGGTGGTCGTGCCGGGTTGACCGGCTGCGGCCCAGATGGAGAAGTTCGGGTGGCTGGCGATCACGCTGCCGGGCACCCACAAGTCGAGGACCGCCGTCATGCCGCCATTGCCGGAGGGCACATAACGCACGGCCGTGCGGTTGCCGAAGGCGGACAGCGGCAGAGTGCCCATCTGGCCGTTGGCGGCCCAGCCCAGCGTCAAGCTCTTGCGCCGCGGCTGCCCATCGGCCGCGTACAGGGCAAGGCTGACGTGGATGCGCGAGCCTTCCGAATAGGCGGCGGCGCCGAGGCGCAGCACATCGCCCGACAAAGGCGTCGCAGCGGCGAGGAAGGGCGACGATAGGCGCGCGAGTTCCTCGCCATCCTTGAAGCCATCGCCATCCGTGTCGGGGTTCGACGGCGAGGTGCCGAGCAGCGCTTCTTGGTAGGCGTGCAAACCGTCGTGGTCGAGATCGAGGTCGGTCTGCGCCGCGGCTTGCAGGCCGGTTTCAGCGCCGAAGTACGGCGTGAGCAGCAGGCTGCTCGCGGCCAGCAACGCCAAGCCCGCGAGCGTCATTCCGCTCGATGCGTAGTGGCGAAAGCCAAACCTGCGCACGGCGGACATTTCAGCTCGAGACCCGGACTCGGACCGGATGTCCCAAGCACGCACCTGACGCAACTTGCTGTTGATCATGGTTTCCGCGGCGCGCGGTTGAGGGGCCTGAGGGGGCAAGCCTGCGCGCTTCCCGTATCGTAGACCCAACCCGTAAAAGGGGTCAAGGTAACCAGAATTCGGAAAACGCATCCCTTCGGCTATGATCCGCCCCCCATAGGACGCGCCCGTAGCTCAGCTGGATAGAGCGGAAGCCTCCGAAGCTTCAGGCCAGAGGTTCGAATCCTCTCGGGCGTACCAATCCAATACTCGCCGCTGCGCACGACCGTGACGCTGCTTCAAGCCAGCTGGCTGGTCCAGAATAGCCTGCGCAGCCGCGCCGCCAGCCGCTTGGGACGGGCCAATTAGCATTCCCAGACCACGACGACGCGCCAACCGGCACCGCGCAAGTCGCGCTGGTTCCCCGCATTGCGTCGCAGGTTGGCGCGGAACTTGCCCAGCCAAAACCGGCGGTTGGTCTTGGGTGTCGTCGCTCTGCGACAGGCCGCGTGCCGATACCAGAAACAGCCGTGCACGAACACGACCGTGCCGTGCCGTCGCAGCACGATGTCGGGCCGCCCCGGCAAGGCGGCCTGATGCAGGCGGAAGCGCAGCCCCAAGCTGTGCAGCACCGAACGCACGCGGCGCTCCGGCTGGGTGTGCGCGCCGCGGATCTTGGCCATGTGGGCACTGCGCGCTTTCGGGCTGAGGGGGTCGGTGCGCCTGCGTGTGCTCAAGACGACCAAAGAGCCTAGTGCCAATTCCCCAATTCGACCCACGCCTCGGCCCGCTCGGCCGCCAGATCGGCCCTTGGGCGGCGACTTGCGCTGCCTAGACTCGCTCCCATGCCTGCCCAAAGCCTGCGTCTCGATGGTCGCGTCGCGCTCGTCACTGGTTCTTCCAAGGGCCTCGGCAAGGCCATCGCCATGGCGCTTGGGGCGGCGGGGGCGAAGGTGGCCCTGAACTACAGGAACGACGAGGCGGCGGCGCGCGAGGCGTTCGAGGAGTTCCGTGCCGCGGGGCATGCCGGGGGCCTCTACCGGGCCAGCGCCATCGACGAAGGCGAAGTGAACGCCATGGTGGCGCAGGTCGAGCGCGAGTTGGGTCCGGTCGACATCGTGGTGGTCAACGCCACGCCAGCCCAACCTCTGAAGCCCATCGAGGAGTACGACTGGGCCTTCCACCAGGCGATGCTCGACTACTTCGTCAAGAGCCCCTTCCTCCTGGCGCGCGCGGTGCTGCCGGGGATGAAGGCGCGCCGTCGCGGACGCATCGTCAACATCGGGTCGGAGGTCTTGGCGCGCGGAGTCGCTCCGTTCTCGGCCTATGTCGCGGCCAAGGGCGCGCAGAACGGCTGGACGCGCTCGATGGCGCGCGAGCTGGCGCCGTTCGGCATCACGGTGAACATGGTGTCGCCCGGCTGGATCCCGGTCGAGCGGCACAAGGACGATCCGGCGGAGATGAAGGAAGAGTACTTGCGCGGCATCCCGGTCGGCAGGTGGGGCGTGCCGGAGGACGTGGCGGGCGCGGTGCTCTACCTCGCTTCCGACGAGGCGAGCTTCGTCGCCGGCGTCGATCTGCATGTCAATGGCGGCGTGACGGTGGGTTGAGGCCGATAAAAGTGGTATTTCAAATGCTGATTTTTTGGCGCGCGACCTTCGTCGGCGCGCTGTGCGGCTTGTTCGCGGGTTGCGCGGCCAGTCCGGCGCTGGTCGTCGTGCTGCACGGCAAGTCCGAGCCGACGCTGGAGACGTGCCTGCAAGCGCTGGAGCGCGAGTTGGAACGCGAACTGGCGGTGCTGGGCGGTCTGCCCGGCGAGGCGAACGAGCCGCGCGTGGTCGTCCAGCGCATCGTCGTCGCGGCATCCGATCCCGAACTCGCCGAGCGACTGCGCGAAGTGGACGCGCAAGCGCCGGCGGCAGTGGTGGCGTGCGGCACGCCACTCGTCGCCGCCGCTCATCGAGCGCTGCGCGCGCCGTTGGTGGCGGCCTACTGCTACGACCCGCGCGTGGCGGGCGTCGGCCGAGCCGAGCGCGAGTTGGACGGCGCCGCGGGCGCGACCGGAGTCGGCTCGCCACCACCTCTGGCGGCCGTGGCCGAGCTGTTGCGCGAGTTGGCTCCGCCCAGGACGCGCGTGGGCGTGGTGCTGGACGAGTCCGAGGCTGGCCCCATGGCGCAAGTCGGGCGCTTGCGCTCGTTGCTGGAACAAGGACCGCACCCGTTGGAAGTGGTGCAGGCGAACTTGGAGCGCGATCTGCCGGTGCCCGAGGCCTTGGAGCGCGCCATCGAAGACCTCGTCGAACGCCAAGGCGTCGTCGTCGCGTGGAAGGTGGGCGACGCCACTTTGGTGCGGCATGTGCCCGCCTACGCCGCACTGTGGCGCGCGCGCGGCCTGCCGTGGGTCGGCGACCATCCGACGCAACTGACGCTGGGCGCCAGCGCCGTGGCGTGGATCGACTTCGAGGCGGCGGGCCGCGCGGCCGGGCGCTTGGTGGCGCAGGTGGTCGCGGGTCGCGCGCCGCGCGAGTTGCCGATCGTGGAGCTCTCCGCTGGCAAGGTCGCGCGCGCCGCACGCGCAAGCAGCCGCTAGACTTCTCCGCCATGTCCGAGGTGTCTCCCATCATCGCGATCAATGCGCGCGTGCCTGCCTGCGCCGTGGTGATGCCGCCGGCGCGACTCGCCACGGGCACGGTGGAGGGCTTGCTCGAGGCGGTGGTGCGGGAGCGTGCGCCAGCTTGGCGTTCCGTGGTGCTGGACATGTCGCGTGTGGAATCCATGTCCAGTTCGGGCGTGCGCTTCGTGCTGCAACTCGACCAATGGTGCCGGCGCCAAGGCTTGTGGTTCGAGATGCGCGCGCCATCCGCGGAAGCGCGGCGAGTGTGCGACCTGGCCGGTTTGCAGGCGATCCTCGATGCGCAGACGCGCGCAGTCGGCCGTGACGTCGAGTTCGACATGCCCGCCGAACGCGAGGTGGTCGGGCCCCAACTGGACGAGATCGAAGCCGAGCTGGAACGCCAGGGACAACCTGTCGAGACCATCCTCCGCGCGCGCCTCGTGCTGGAGGAGCTGCTGCTCAACGTGGTCGACCATGGCCGTCCGCGTTCGGGACGCATCGAGATCCACTTGGCGCGCGCCGCGAGCATGCTGCGCCTGCGGATCGTCGACGACGGAGCGCCCTTCGATCCCTTTGACGCGCCCTTGGAGGAGCACCCGGCCGACATCGCGGCGCGCCGCATCGGCGGCTTGGGCATGGTGCTGGTGCGCCAGAGCTGCGATTGGGCGCGCTACGAACGACGCGGCGACGCGAACGTGGTCGAGGTGGGCTTTCTACCTCCGCACCAAACCCAGGCTTGAGGCACGGCACGACTCCCATGCAGATCCACGACCAGGGCGGCGACCCCCGCACATTGAACCTCGCAGGACGGCTCGACAGCGAGTCGGCCCCGCTGTTGGAAGCGGCCGTCGTCAAGGCCTTGGAAGCCGCGCCCAAGGAGTTGAGGCTCGAGATGGAGTCGGTCGACTACCTCAGTTCGGCCGGCTTGCGCGAGCTCGTGCGCGCCCACAAGTTGGCGGCGGCCAAGGCAGCGCGCTTCGGCGTGGCGCGTGCGAGCGACCGCGTGCGTTCCGTGCTGAGGGTCGCAGGCCTCGCGCACCTGTTGCTCAATTGAGGCGTCCGGCGCGTGGCGATGCCGCGCGGCGCAGGCGATGATGGCGCGCCTTCCCACATGATGCAGAGCCTGCGCACCTTGGCCTTGGGCTTCGGCCTGATCGCGCTCGCCGCGGGGATCCTCCTGTACGGCGATCGCGGCGCGCGCCACCGCGCGGCGAAACAGTCGACCGCGCACAAGCCGCGCGTGGCGCTGATCGTGCCCAACTCGCAGTCCACGCTCGAGGATGCGCAGGCGGGCTTCCTCGCGGCTCTGGCGGAAGGCGGTTGGCGCGCGGGCGAGGAGTACGAGCTCGAGCTGCGCAACGCCCAAGGCGACGCGGGCGCGTTGGCGCTGATCACGCGCGAGGCGACGGCGGGACGCCACGATCTCGTGGCGACGTTGACCACCAACGCCTTGATCGGCGTGGCGCGCGCCAACGAACAAGGCGCGCGCACGCGGCATGTGTTCGGCCAGGTGGTCGATCCGTGGAGCGCAGGCGTGGGCCTCAAGAAGGGGCCGCCGCCGGTCCAACCAGCGTGGATGACCGGTGTCGCCTCGCCGCCGCCGGTCTCCGACGCGCTGCGTTTGGCGCGGCGCTTGCGACCCGAGCTGGCGCGCGTGGGTCTCGTGTGGAACGCGGGCGAAGCCAACTCGCGCCACCAGACGGCGACGGCGCGCACGACCTGCGCCGAACTGGGCCTCGAGCTGCTGGAGGCCGATGCGTCGAACAGCGTCGAGGTCGGCGAGGCGGCGGCCGCGCTGGTCTCGCGCGGCGCGCAAGCCCTGCTTTTGTCGGGCGACTTGACCGCCATCGTCGCCTTCGACGCGCTGCTTGGAGCGGCGCGCCGCGGCGGGATCCCCGTGCTCAGCTGCATCCCGCCGATGACCGAGCGCGGAGCGCTGTACGATCTCGGCTGCGACTACGTGGACGTGGGCCGCGAGGCGGGCAAGCTCGCCGTGCGCGTGCTCGCGGGCGAGCGCCCCGGCGACATCGAGGTGCGCGAATACGCGCCGCAGGAGCTGCGGCTCAACCTAGCGGCCCTCGAAGGGCTGAAAGAGCGCTGGGACGTGCCCGCCGACGTGCAGGCGCAAGCCACGCTGGTCGTGGCGCGCGACGGGACGCGCAGCGGTCCGCGCGCGACGAAGCCAGCGACGACGACGGCGGCGCCGGCCAAGAAGCGCATCGCCATCGCCTACTTCGGTCCGGAACAGACCGTCGACGAGTGCATCGAAGGCCTGCTGGGCGGCTTGAAGGCCGCAGGGTACGAGGAAGGACGCAACCTCGAGGTGCGCAAGTCCCACGCGCAAGGCGAGATCGTCAACATCGGCCCGATGCTGCAGGCGCTCGACGCCGAGGGCTACGACGCGCTCGTGACGTTGTCGACCCCGGTGCTCGCCTCCGCCTGCGGCGTCGTCAAGCGCACCAAGGTCGTGCTGACGTACTGCTTCGATCCAGTGGCGGCGGGCGCAGGCAAGTCGCTGGACGACCACCTGCCGTTCTTGACAGGCATCGGTTCGTCGCCGCCGCTCGAGCGGCTGGTGGCGGCGCTACGCGAGCTGCAGCCGCGACCGACGAAGGTCGGCGTGGTCTACAACGCGTCCGAAGCCAACTCGAGCCGCCGCGTCGCGCAGGCGCGCAGCTTGCTCGAGGGCACGGGCATCGCGCTCGACGCGGCGACCATCGGTGCGAGCAGCGAGGTGCTGTTGGCCGCTCAGGCGCTCGTCGCGCGCGGCGTCGACGCGTTCTGGGCGGTGGGCGACAACACGGCGGTGCAGGCGATCGACGCGCTCATGAAGGTCGCGCGCGACGCGCGTGTGTCGGTGCTGGCCGACGATCCGACGCATGTCGACCGCGGCGCGGTGGCGGGGCTCGGCGTGGCCTTCCACGAAGTCGGCAAGCGCACGGCGCCGATCCTGGCGCGCGTGCTGCGCGGCGAGGACCCGGCGAGGATCCCCATCGAGCAGATCATGGTGCTCGACGTGGCCGTCGATCCCGCCGCGGCGCGGCAGTTGGGCGTGACCTTGCCGGAGTCGCTGCTGCGCGAGGCCAACCGCGGGCCGTACGTGCGCGTGCCGCGCCCGCCGAAGAAGCGCGTCGTCGATGTCGTCCTGTACACTGAGAACCCCACGGTCGAGCAGACGCTCGCTGGCGTGCGTGCCGGATTCCGCGAGGAAGGTTGGCTCGCGGAAGACTGGCAGCTGCGCCTGCGCCAGGCGCAAGGCGACATCGTCGCCTTGTCGAGCATCGCCGACGCCTGCAGCCAAGGCGACGCGGACCTCGTGCTGGCCTTGACGACGCCGGCGACGCAGGCGGCCCTGCGGCGCGTGCGCGGCAAGCCCGTCGTGTTCGGCCTCGTCGCCGACGGCGTGGTGGCAGGAGCCGGCCGCACGCCGCTCGATCACGATCCGTTCATCACGGGCGTGGAGGCGCCAGCGCCCATCGTGGAGGGCGTGGAGCTCCTGCTGCGCTGCCTGCCGCGCGCCAAGCGGCTTGGCACGCTGTACGCGCCGGGCGAGGTCAACTCGGTGCTCTACAAGGAACAACTCGACGCGGCCTGCCGGGCGCGCGGCATCGAACTCGTCGCCGTGGGCGTCAACTCGCCCTCCGAGATCGCCGACGCCGCGTTGGCGTTGTGCGGCCGCGGCATCGACGCCGTCGCGCAGATCATCGACAACGCCAGCGCCGCGGGCTTCCCGGCGATCGCCGCCGCGGCGGAGCGCGCGCACCTGCCGGCGATGAGCTGGTCCTCTAGCGCCATCCGCAACGGCGCCTTCCTGACCGTGTCGCGCGACTTCGAGCGCAACGGCGCCGACACGGCGCGGCTCGCCATGCGCGTGCTCGCCGGCGAAGACCCCGCGCGCATCCCCTTCGGTCGCACGCTGGAGACCAACGTGCAGGTCAATCTCTCGCGCGCGCGTCAGTTCGGCATCGAAGTGCCGCAGGACGTGCGCAAGCAGGCAAAGGTCGTGGACGAGGGAGGCCGCTGACCTCATGGAGATCCGCCGCGAAGCGCGCGAGTCGATGTCCCGGCTGGTGTTGACCGGCAGGCTGGACGCCAGCTGGGCCGACCATCTCGTCGACACCGTCGCCGCGGAGGTCCGCGAGGGCCGGCACGCCATCGAGCTCGAGCTTTCGGGCGTCGAGTTCCTCAGCTCCGCCGGCATCCGCGCCTTGCTGCGCTCGCAGCGCCAAGTCGCGGCGGTGCGCGGCTCCTTCGCGTTGCTCGCGCCCAGCGCCATGGTGCGCGGGGTGCTGAAGACCGCCGGCTTGTCGACGCTCGTGCGGACGGAGGCCGCCCAAGCGCACGCGACCCCTGCCGACTCGACCGGACACGAGGCCGCGCAGCACGCTCCGACCGCGGCCACGCGCGCGATCGCGCACCGCGGCCCGAACTGCGATTGGAGCGGCGCCTTGGACGCGGCCGCGCCGGTCGCGCGCCTGGCATTGCACGGCGAGCCTGGGCGTCCCGACGCGCCGGCCCTGCCGCTCGGTTGCGGGGCCGAGGACTGCGTCATCGGCATCGGCGCGCTGGGTTCCGACGAGCGCGCCGCCGCGCGCGCTGGCGAGTTCCTCGCCGCAGCCGGCCTGGCGGCGGCGATGCCCACCGACGGATCGCGGCTGCCCGACTACGTGCTCGCCCCCTCCGGATCGGCTGTGGAGGCGCGGCTCGTGCATGCGTTGCGCGCGCGCGGCGCCCTGCCGCGCCCCTTGCGCTTCGAGTCGCGCGACGGGCGGCCCGTGCCACTGTCGGAGCTCTTGTCCAGCATGCTGGACATCGTCGGCGGCGAGGCGGCGGCGTGCGTGCTGCTCGTCGAATGCGCGGAGCTCGTCGGCGCCACGCTGCTCAAGTCGCCGGGCGCGGCCGGAGCCGAACCGCACGGTTGGCCGCGGGTGCGCGACAACTACTCGTGCACCACCGAGAAGCTGGGCGAGCCGCGCACCGCGCTGGTGGTGGCCGTGGCGGCGCGCGCGGGAGGCGCCAGCGCCGCAAAGCTCTCCGCGCAACTGCGCGCGCATGGCGGCGACGGCATCGCGGCCCACGCGCACGCCTTGGTGTTCCCCTATCGGCCCTTGCCCAAGCTGCAAGGCGCCGCGCGCGCCTCGCTCGAGGAACAACTGGCGGCCAGCCAACCGCTATCGCTGCTGCACCTGCTGCACGACGATCGCGAGGACGGCTTGGGCGAGAGCCTGTTCCTGCGCGGAACGGCGTGGGTCGCGCGCGCCGAAATGGAGCAAGCGCCGTGACGCTGCTCGTCGGCGCGTTGACCATCGGCCTGGCGCTGGCGCTGCTGGCGCTGGGCGTCTACCTGGCCTTCCGCGTGCTCGACTTCCCCGACATCACGCCGGACGGGTCGATCACGCTGGGCGCGGCGGTGTCGGCGCAGCTGGTGGTGTCGGGCTGGAATCCGGCGCTGGCGACCTGCGCGGGCTTCCTCGCCGGCTGCGTCGCGGGCGCGGTCACGGGCCTCTTGCACACGCGTCTCGCCATCAACGGCTTGCTGAGCGGCATCCTCGTGATGACGGCGCTCTACTCGGTCAACCTGCACGTGATGGGCCGCAGCAACATCCCGCTGCTGGGCGCGCGCACCGTGCCCGACCAATTGGCGGAGCTCTGCGCGCCGCTGGTCGGGCGAAGCGAGCTGAACCTGTTCGGCTGGAGCGTCCCGGCGCACGACGCGGCCGTGCTGCTCGGGTTCCTGGGACTCGCGGTGGCCACCGCGCTCGTCCTGTTGTGGTTCCTGCGCACGCGCCGCGGCACCGCGCTGCGGGCTTGCGGCGGCAACGCGGGGATGATGCGCGCACTGGGCGTCGATGTCGATCGCCAGATCGTGCTGGGACTGGCGCTGGCCAACGGGCTGGCGGCGACGGCGGGTGCGCTGCTGGCGCAGTACCAGGGCTTCGCCGACGTGCAGATGGGCATCGGCATGGTGGTGTGGGGCCTCGCCAGCGTGATCATCGGCGAGGCGCTGGTCGGCGGCGCGAGCCTCGGGTTGCTCTTGGCGGGCGCGCTGATGGGCTCGGTGCTCTTCCGACTCATGGTCGCCATCGCGCTGCGCTTCGGTCTGGATCCGAACGACTTGAAGATCGTCACCGCGACCTTCGTGTTGCTGGCGCTGGTCGCGCCGCGCTGGATGCGGAGTTGGAAGGCGGCGCGCGGCGCCAGGGGAGCGGGCTAATGCTCGTCTTGTCCGGCCTCAGGAAGACCTTTCACGCGGGCACGCCCAACGAGGTGCGCGCGCTCGACGGAGTCTCGCTGCGGCTTGCCGACGGCGAGTTCGCCACCGTCATCGGCACGAACGGCTCGGGCAAGTCGACGCTCTTGAACGCAGTCGCCGGCACCTTCCTGTGCGAGGAGGGCCGCATCGAGCTCGACGGCGCCGAGATGGGGCGCTGGCCGGAGCACAAGCGCGCCGCGCTGGTGGGCCGCGTGTTCCAGAACCCGCTCGGGGGCACGGCCCCGCAGATGTCGATCGCGGAGAACATGGCGCTGGCCGCGCGCCGCGGCCTTTCGCGCGGCTTGGCGCCGGCCTTGACCAAGGCGTTGCGCGCCGAGATCGCCGAGCGCATCGCCACGTTGCGCATGAACCTCGAGTCGCGCCTGGACACGCCGATCGGGACGCTCTCGGGCGGCCAGCGCCAGGCGTTGACCTTGCTGATGGCGACCTGGCTGCGCCCGCGGTTGTTGCTGCTGGACGAGCACACGGCCGCCCTCGATCCCAAGAGCGCCGACCAGATCGTGCGCATCACGGCGGAGATCGTGGCGCGCGATCGGCTGACGACCTTGATGGTCACGCATTCGATGCAGCAGGCCGCGCAGCTCGGCACGCGCATCCTGATGATGCATCGCGGACGCCTGGCGCACGACTTGTCGGGCGACGAGCGGGCGCGCACGCGCCCCGACGACTTGCTGGCGCGCTTCGACGCGCTGCGACGCAGGGACCAGATGGACGAGGGCGTGGCCGCGATGCTGCGCAGGCAACATGTCTGAACGAAGAAGCGAAGCGGGCGAGGTGCGTCGCAAGGTGCTGGCGTGGTTCGTGCTGGTGGCCATCTTCGTCGGCGCCGCCGCGGCCTTCGGCTGGTGGCGCATGCAAGGCGAGGTTCGCGTGCGCGCGGAGGCCGGCGCCTCGCGCGCCGTGGAACTGGTGCGCGCCCAGTTGAGCGCGGCCGAGGGCGTCTACGGCAAGTTGGCCCTCGCGGCGGTGGGCGTACTGAAGTCCAAGGCGCTGGCCTCGGGTCCGGCTTCGCTCGGAGCGGAAATCGAAGTCGCCGGCCGGCGCGTGGGAGAGCTGCGCTTCGGGGATGTCGCCATCGGCGACTCCCACGAGCTCGTGGATTCGACCGTGGCCGTGTTCGGGGGCACGGCCACGCTGTTCGCCAAGGCCGGCGACGACTTCGTGCGCGTCAGCACGAACGTCAAGCGCGACGACGGCTCCCGCGCCATCGGCACCGTCCTCGACCCCGCTGGCAAGGCTTGGGCGGCCATGCGCGAAGGCCGCGAGTTCACCGGCCTGGTGGACATCCTCGGACGGTCCTACTACACGCACTACGCCCCCATCTTCGACGAGGCGCGGGCCGTGGTGGGCGTGTACTACGCGGGCTTCCCGGTGGAGTCGCTGAAGGAGGTCGAGAGCTACGTGCGCAGCGTGCGCATCGTCGATCGCGGCTTCGCCGTGGTCTTCGGCCCGCACGACGAGATCCTGTACGCGTCGGACAACCTCGAACCGACGCTGCGCGCGCGCATGGGGGAGGTCTTGGCGAAGTTGGAGGCGGCGAACGGCGGACGCGTCGAGATCGACGGCCACGAGTACTCCCTCGACATGTACGAGCCGTGGCAGTTCCACATCGTCGCCAGCCGGTACAAGCCCGACCTCGTGCGCCGCACCTTCGCGCTGGTGCGCGAGTCGCTGGGGTTGATGCTGGTCGTCATCGTGCTCGTGCTGGCGGTCTCGTGGGGTCTCGCCGGGCGCTTGACGAACGCCCTCGGCGAGGCGCGTCGCAGCCGCGAGGAGGCCGAGGAAGCGCGCCAAAGGGCTGAGGAGGCGCGGATCGCGGCCGAGGAGGCGCGCGTGGCGGCCGAGCAGGCGAGTCGCACCAAGAGCGCCTTCCTCGCCAACATGAGCCACGAGTTGCGCACGCCGATGAACGCCATCATCGGCTACAGCGAGATGCTCATCGAAGAGGTCGAGGAGATGGAGCCCGACGAGGCGCGGGCCGACCTCGGCAAGATCCACGCGGCCGGCAAGCACTTGTTGTCGTTGATCAACGACGTGCTCGACCTGTCGAAGATCGAGGCAGGCAAGATGACCTTGCACCTCGAGGATTTCGAGGTCGCCACGCTCGTCGACGAGGTGGTCGGCACGATCCAGCCGCTCGTGGCGAAGAGCGGCAACGAGCTGCGCGTGTCGCTCGCGCAGGGATGCGGCGCCATGCGCGCAGACCTGACCAAGACGCGCCAGGCGCTGCTCAACTTGCTGTCGAACGCCAGCAAGTTCACCGACAAGGGCGTGGTCGAGTTGGTCGTGTCCTCGGACGAACGCGCGGTGCGCTTCGAGGTGCGCGACACGGGCATCGGCATGACCGCGGACCAGCTGGGGCGGTTGTTCGAGGCCTTCGTGCAGGCCGATTCGTCCACCACGCGCAAGTACGGCGGTACGGGCCTGGGACTCGCCATCAGCCGGCGCTTCTGCCGCATGATGGGCGGCGACATCACCGTGGACAGCGTCCTCGGCAAGGGCAGCGTGTTCACCGTGGTGTTGCCGCGCGCCGTGAAGCCGGTGGCCGAAGGTGCGTCGCCCGAGCACCTCGCGGCCGGGACGACCGGGCCCGTCGCGTCCGATGCGGCCGCGCAAGTCGCCGGACGCGCGCGCATCCTGGTGGTCGACGACGACCCGCACGCGCGCGAGTTGGTGCAGCGCAACCTCGCCCGCGAGGGTTTCGAGGTGCGCGCCGCGGCGGACGGCGCCGCTGGCGTCGGTCTGGCTCGCTCGTGGCGGCCGGATGTGATCCTGCTCGATGTGATGATGCCGGGCCGCGATGGTTGGGCCGTCCTCGCCGAACTCAAGGCCGATCCGTCCTTGGCGGCCATCCCCGTGATCATGTCGACGATGCTCGAGAACCGCGAGCTGAGCTTCGCCATGGGCGCGGCGGACTACATGCGCAAGCCGATCGATTGGAACCGGCTCGAAGGCATGCTCAAGCGGCACTCGCCGGAGGGCACGCGACCGGTGCTGGTCGTCGAGGACGACGCCTCGAGCCGCGAGATGCTGGTGCGCCTCGTCGAGAAGGCCGGCCTCGCGGCGCGCACGGCCAAGGACGGCAAGGAGGCGTTGGAGATCGTCGCCGTCGAGCGTCCGCAGCTCGTGCTGCTCGACCTGATGATGCCCCATGTCGACGGCTTCGACTTCGTCGAGCGCCTGCGCGCCAACGAGTTGGGCGCCGACATCCCGGTGCTCGTGGTGACGGCCAAGTCCTTGACCAGCGAGGATCTCGAGCGGCTCAACGGCAAGGTCGCCGAGATCCTGAAGAAGGGCTCCTTCCGGCAGGACGAGCTGGTCGCGCGCATTCGCGCGCTGGTCGCCGCCGCCGAGTAGGATGGACGCGCCATGGCGAAGATCCTGCTGGTCGAGGACAACGAGATGAACCGCGACATGCTGTCGCGCCGGTTGCTGCGACGCGGCTTCGAGGTCGTCATGGCGGTCGACGGCGGACAAGGCGTCGCCATGGCGGCCAGCGAAGCGCCTGTCGTCGTCCTGATGGACATGGACCTGCCCGTCATCGACGGTTGGGAGGCGACGCGACGCATCAAGCGCGAGCCCCACGGCGCGCGCATGGCGGTCATCGGCTTGACGGCGCACGCGATGTCCGGCGACCGCGAGAAGTGCCTCGAGGCGGGCTGCGACGACTACGACACCAAGCCCGTCGACTTCGCGCGCTTGACCGACAAGATCGCGCAGCAACTGGCGCGCCTCGGCGTGCCCGCTCCGCAAGGGAAGGCCTGAGCGCCATGGCCGCGCCGCACGACGATCCGCTGGCGAAGCTGCGCCACGACCTGCGCACGCCGCTCAACCAGATCATCGGTTATGGCGAGATGTTGCTGGAGGACGCGCAGGACGAAGCGCAGCGAGGCGACCTGCAACGCATCCTCGCCGCCTCCAACCACCTGCTCGAGCAGGTCAACACGCGCTTGATGCCCGGCGGCGTGGCGGACCAGGCCTTCCACTCCGCGGGCAAGGCCGAAGCGACCTTGCCGCAGGCGGAGGAGGAAGCCCTCGCACCGAGCCGCTTCGCCGGCGCGCGCTTGCTGGTGGTGGACGACAAGGAGTCGAACCGCGACTTGCTGGCGCGCAGGCTCGAGCGCGAAGGCTACCTCGTGGCGACGGCCTTCGATGGCGTCGACGCGCTGGAGAAGCTGCAAGCGACGGAGTTCGACCTCGTGCTGCTCGACATCATGATGCCGAGGCTCGACGGCCATGGCGTGCTGTTGGAGTTGAAGTCCGACGAGCGCCTGCGCCACACGCCCGTGATCATGGTGTCGGCGCTGGACGAACTGTCGAGCGTGGTGCGCTGCATCACCGCGGGCGCCGAGGATTACCTGCCCAAGCCCTTCAACCCGACCTTGCTGCGGGCGCGCGTGGGCGCGTGCCTCGAGAAGAAGTCGCTGCGCGACCAGGAACGGCGCACGTACGCGGCCTTGGTCGCGAGCCAAGCGGCCCTGGCGGCCGAGCTGCGCGATGCCGCGGCCTACGTGGAGTCGTTGCTGCCGCCGCGCGCCAGCGACGAGCGCGTGGCCATCGACTGGATCTACAAGCCTTCGACCTCGCTGGGCGGCGACGCCTTCGGCTACCACTGGCTCGACGAACGGCATCTGGCGGTGTACCTGCTCGACGTGTGCGGCCATGGCGTCGGAGCCGCCTTGTTGTCGACCTCCGCGATGAACGTCATCCGGTCGCAGACCTTGCCCGACACCGACTTCCATGCGCCCGGCTCGGTGCTCGCGGGCTTGAACCGCGCGTTCCAGATGGAGTCGCAGAACGAGATGTACTTCACGATCTGGTACGGCGTGTACGACGCGCACGAGCGCGCGATCCGCTACGCCTCGGGCGGCCACCACGCGGGCTTGCTGCTGCTCGCCGACGGATCGCAGCTGCAGTTGGAGGCCCAAGGTCCGATCATCGGCCTGCTGCCGGAGACCTCGTACCACGCCGAGTCGAGCGCGGTGCCCGCCGGCGCCAAGCTGCACATCTTCAGCGACGGCGTGTACGAGGTGCGCCTGCAGGACGGCTACGTGATGGACTACGACCAGTTCGCCGGTGTCGTGGCCGGAGTGGCGAGCCGCGGCGGTCGCCCGCGCGACATCCACGCGACGATGCAGAAGGTCCAAGGACGCGAGGAGTTCGAGGACGACTTCTCGTTGCTGCAGTTGTCGTTCGGGGACCGAGCCAGCTGAGGGAGCTTCAGCCCGCCGCGTCCAGCGCGGAACCTACGCTCCTTCCGCTGGTTGAGGGCAGGCTCGAACCGTTGGATGGCCCCGTGATTTGGGGCCCATCGCGAGGTGCGTTGTTCATCGGGGTGGTCGCGAGCACCCATTGCCATGTCTCCCCATCCTGGCTCGATCGACGGAGTCCATGGACCCGGGGTTCGGCGCGTCGGCACCGCGCAGCCGTCCCTCGTGCCCCAGCCTGCGCCATTCGTCTGGCGCGGGCGCATCTTGGCGTGGTTGGGCTTGGCGCTCGCCCTGCTGGGATCTTCGACGCAGGCCTTCGCGCAAGCCGATGTGCGGGCATGGTCGGACGACGGCCAGGTCTACATCGTGTGGCGGGTCGATGCTTCGGCACCGTTGACCTACCACATCTATCGCTCGGCGGCGCCGCTGTCCTCGTCCACGCAAGGCACCTTGGTCGCGCGCCTGTTCGCACCTGAATGGAGCGGCGAGCGGCTGAAGCTCGTCGATCCCGCGGCGACGTGGCGCGTCCCGGACGGAGCTGGCGGGACCTACCAGCTCGCGGCGAACGAAGGCTTGTGCGTCTACACTCCGCGCATTGCCACGAACGAGCACTTCGCGGTGCTGCGCAACGGAAGCACGGCGGCCTCCGCGACCAACCGCACGGCGAACGCGGTGGCGACGACCTACGACCCCGTCAATGCTCCGGTCGCGTGCCACCTGCAGTCTTCGGGCGTCACCAACCAAGGCTATCCCTACGCGACATGGGCGCTGTGGGTCGATGGACGCGACGATCCCGCCGATGGACGCCCCGACTTCCCGGTGCTGGCGAACGCGGCGAAGAACGGCGCGCCCCACGTCTTCACGGTGTACGAACCGCGCGCAGGCCTGCCGACGGGTCGCTATCCGGCGACCGTCTGCCTCCATGGCGGCGGACAGGTGGGAAGCCACTGGTCATGGGCTCCCGAGTCGGTGCACTACGCCAACACAGGTGCTGTTCCCGTCGGCGGAGTGACCGTGGCCATGAACGATCGCATCTACATGGCCGTGAATGGCGTCGTGAACGAAGACCGGCCGACGTTCTGGTTCGGCTGACACACCGCGCTCGACCCGGTCAACAACACGCTGCCGGGCAGCGACGCGTTGGTCGTCCCCTACACCATGCGTCGCGTGATGTGGACCCTCGATTGGCTCCAGACACGCTCGCCTTACTCCATCGATCCGGATCGCACCTCGATCATGGGGAACTCGATGGGTGGCGTGGGCACGCTCTTGCTGTCCCGCTGGCGTCCCGAGCGATTCAGCGCCGCCACCAGCAACGTGCCGGTGATCCACACACCCGACACCGGACAGCATCTGTGGAGCAGCGTGCAGCAGGACCTGTCGACGACCGAGGTCGGTCCGAACGGCCAGCCAATCCGCGTCAACTCGTTCTTCGACTTCAACCAGCGGTTTTCGCCGACGCAGCGCGACTTCGCGATCACGCGCATCTACAAGGGCCGCTGCGACGAGAGCGACGCGACATGGTCGGGCGACGTCGTCGCCTTGTTCAACGCGATGACTGCTTCCCGCTGGGGCACGCACTTCTACTGGGACCAGCGCGACCATACGGCTTCGGATTGGACCACGGACGACCCGACCGACCCGTGCCCGGATGTCGGAGAGTGGGTCTTCCCCGTTCGCACCGAACGGCCCAGCGCGCCGACCCAAGCGCGCTTTCGCTCCAGCCAGTCCTTCCCGGGCTTCCACGACGACGACCAGAACCCCGCGATGTCGGGCCGCCAGCCTTCGCTGGGCAACGGCTCGATCTCCGCGGGCGATCCTTGGGGCACGTGGTGCGGGTACTTCGACTGGGACGTGGAGACGATCTTCGACACGTCCGCTGGATGGGCCTGCACGCTCCATCTCGTGGGCCGTTCTTCGACCAGCGTCGACAACTTCCCCGGCAGCGAGGCGACTACGAGCCTCGTCGTGCGCAAGCCGCGGCGACTCTTGCCCGCCGCAGGTGCGACCTTCGCGTGGACGCTGCGCGACGACCAGACCGACGCGGTGCTGCAGTCGGGCGACTCCATCACGGAGACTGGGGGCCTCGTGGCGATCACCGGACTGACGATCCCAAAGGACCCGCGGCGTGCACGGCTAAAGGTGCGGATCGGCGGCGCGCCGCGCCCTGGCGATCTTGGCGGCGATGGGTTGGTGGGTGAGTTCGACCTCGCGCTGATCACCGCATCCCCGATCGACCTCGATGGCGATGGATCGGCGGACTCCGCCGACGCCGCGTTGCTCGAGCGCTACATCCAAAGGCTGGTGCCCGGCACGGCGTTCTGTCTCGGCGACGGCTCGGCCACCGCCTGCCCCTGCGCCAATCCATCGCCTTCTTCCGCGCAGGCCGGTTGTCGCAACAGCTTGGGTTTCGGCGGCTCGCTGGCCGCCAGCGGCATGGCTAGGTTGTCCAACGACACGCTCGCGCTGCGTGGCGCGGGCATGCCCAACAGCAGCGCGCTGTACTTTCAAGGCAACGCCGAGGTTGGTGGCGGCTGGGGTGCGACGTTCGGCGACGGATTGCGCTGCGTGGGCACGACGGTCGTGCGGCTCGGCACCAAGCTCAACGCTGGCGGCACATCTAGGGACCCGGACTCGGATAACCAGCCAGTCTCCGTGCGCGGCGGGATCCAGGCGGCGACCACCCGCCCTTACCAGATCTGGTACCGCAACGCGGCGAGCTTCTGCTCTCCTGCCACGTTTAATTTGTCGAATGGGCTGACCATCGTTTGGGCGCCCTGACCCCAAGGGTACCGGGCTACATCTGCAAGTCCCGCTGGATCCCCGTACCAAGCACCTCCAGCGCGGCCCGCGAAACGCCTCGCTGGCTTCATAGTCCCCGCTTCGTAACTGCCAGCTGGGGCATCCATAGCGGAAATCGTCCATTTCGCTGAACATTAAGGGGGTACCGCGGCACTTGGACCTTGGTGACGCCCCCGCGTCCCAGCCTTCGCCGCCCCCCCCCCTGCACTCCTGACCGCTAAGGAACTTGCGAACCATGAACCGTCAGCTCGCCTCGACCCTCATCTTGTCGTGCAGTCTGTCCACCCTCGCCCTTGCACAAGGGAGCAGCGAGGCCATCTTCGTCGGCACCAGTGTGTCCGGGTCCACCGACCCGTATTACCTGCTGAACCCCACCACCGGTGCCGTGCTGGCCACCGGGGGCAACACGAGCAGCAACAACGTCACCGGCGTCACCTACACGCGCGGCGGGCGCGAGTTGGTCTTGTCAAGCAGCCTCGGCAACCATGTCACGAAGGCCGACGCCTTGGCCAGCACGCCGACGCCCAATGTGCTGACCCCCTTCCCCGCCGCGACCTACGGGGTCGCCGAGGACGCCTTGCGCGGGCGCTTGTGGACTTTGGTGCAAGTTTCGAGCGGCACCGAGCTGTGCGTCATCGATTACAACCCCTCGAGCGCTGGTTACGGCGTCGTGATTGGCTCGGCGGGCGGCATCAGTGCTTCGGTGGGGCTGACCGAACAATGGGCGCTCTCGCCCGACGGCAATTGCGCGGCCATCCCAGGTGTGTCGTTCTCCGGCCAGGTGGCCTTGGTGGACACGAACCCCCAAAGCGCGACGTACTTGCAGCACACGGTCACGCCACCCCTCTTCAACATCCCCGCCACGACCTTCGCCTTCGACGTGGCTTTTGATTCGAGCGGCCGCTTTGTCGTGATCTGCGCCTCGAATCCGACGGATACCCTGTTCCCGATCTGGGACCGCCAGACGAATGCATGGGTGGACACGTTGCCTGGTACTTCCGCCATCAATCACATCGATGTGCCCCACGCCGTGGGCAAGAAGGTGCGCTGCCTGCCGACCTTGGGCGGTGAACTGCGCTTTGTCGCCTGCGGTCTGGGCTCCGGCAGTTCGGGCGTCAATAGCTGGACGGGTCGCGTCAACTACAACCTGTCGACCTCGGCGGTGAGCTTCACTCGCTTCCTGCCGACAAGCGGCGTGCTGACCTTGTGCGACGGCTTGTCCGTGTCCCCGGACGGCTCGCAGTTGGCGGTCACAGCACGCACGCCGGCGCGGGTCGAGCTGTTCGATACAGTCAGTGGCGCGCCGGTGCGCACGATCAATCTGCCGAATTCGGCCCAAACAAACATGTACCACACGGCTTGGCGTGACGCGGTCGAGTCGGGTACGGGCTTCTGCTTTGGCGACGGGTCTAGCTTGTCGTGCCTGGCCAATCCCGGCGGCGGTGTCGGATGCGGCGACGGAGCGCCCGGCCACGGCTGCGCCAACAGCATCAATCCCAGCGGCGCCTTGTTGGAAGCCTACGGCACGCCCAGCGTCGCCCTCGACTCGCTGCAACTGCGCGGCTCGGGCATGCCGAACAGCTCGTCGCTGTACTTCCAAGGCACGACGCAGCTAGGCGGCGGAATCGGGGCTTACTTCGGCGACGGCCTGCGGTGCGCCGGCGGAGCGGTGATTCGCCTCGGAACCAAGGTGAACGCGATCGGCGCCTCCCAATACCCCAGTGGCGCGGATCTGCCGGTGTCCGTGCGCGGCGCCGTGCCCCCCGGCTCGGTGCGCACCTACCAAGTGTGGTACCGCAACGCTGCAAGTGGGTTCTGCACGAGCAGCACCTTCAACCTGAGCAACGGCGTCAGCGTGACCTGGTACCCCTGATTGCACATGCCGCCACCGCTAGGCGGCAGGCGGTTGAGCGAAATTTAGGGACGGTTGGTATCGGCCGCGGGACAGACTCCCGCGGCCGATGTCATAAACGGGCCTGCGGGCGCTTTGCACAGCAGCGCTACTCCGTGCAGAGAATTTCCGTAAAGCCATATTAAAAAACAACTTAGATTCGTGCTCCTGTCTCATCTCGGGCATCGTCAGCTTTGCTTTCCACGCGGGTTTGCGCGCCGTCCTTACAGGAGGGAAGGGCATGTGCCCTCCTTCCTGAGAACGACAGATAACCAAATCGGAACCCGCCATGCGCCTCGCCATCACCACCCCGCTCGTGCTCGCGGCCCTCGCAGCGAGCAGCCACGCCCAGCAACCCCTGACCGTCTTTGGAATCGACTGGGAAAGCCCGTCCAACGGGCTCCCCGATTCGTTCACCGGCAATCCGCTGACTGAGGGCGATCTCCTGCTGGCCCCGACCTTCTTGCCGAGCTTAGGCCCGCTCGGTGCGCCGGGTATCGTCGAATCAGCGGGCGCATTCATTCCCTTCGGCCTGAACTTGGCGCAACACGCCATCTCGGTCGGACATCCCGGCGGCGTGCCCGGCGGCATCGAAGTCGATGCCATCAGCCATGGCTTGGATCGGCGCTTGGACTTGAACGCCGCGGGTGCCGCAGCGCCGGCTCGACGCTTCGCATTCTCTGTGGATTATTGGTCGCGAGGCATTGTTGGAACGCCGGCTGCCCCGGCCGTGTGGACCGAGGCGACCTGCCAAGACCAGGCCGCGGATGTGATGGTCGACATCGGCTTGCCGCCCCTGCCGATCATGCCCGGTTCCTTCGTCGGCGGGAACAGTGGCTGGCAAGACGGCAACGGGCTTGCGAGCTGCATCGGCTCGACCTACCCCGGCAATGGTCTGATCGAAAATCCCCCGGGCATCGTGCCGGGCGACAACCTGGACGCGCTCGATGGCGATGTCCCCGACGTGTGGTTGCCTCGCACCAGCACGACGTACTTCTCGCTCGATGCGAGCTTCGTCAACCCGATCACGGGAGTGCCCCTCTCGGGCTCGGCCATCCTCGCGGGGTATGTGGGCGGCGATGTGCTGCGCGTGAGCCCGACGGGCGCCACCGGCATCTATGCACCCGCCAACGCGCTGGGTCTCGACTGGTTCGGTGCCGACACGGATGACTTGGATGCGTTGGCGATCGCGGAGAACGGCATCGCCGGTTTCCAGCCGAGCCTGCAGCCGTACGACTGGACGACCGGCCAAACGGACATGCTGCTGTTCAGCGTGCGGCGCGGCTCGGCCGTCATCGGCATGCCCGATTCCATCTTCGGCATGCCGATCGAAGCGGGCGACATCCTGGTCCCGCCGACGGTGGTCGGTGGCGGCCTGCCGGGGATCCTGGTGCCGGCCGAAGCCTTGGGATTGATGACCAACCGCTCGTTCCCGACGGTGCCCGGCGACGATCTCGATGCGCTGGATACGCTGCACGACCTTCCGGCGGGCGTGAGTTTCTGCGCTCCGAGCACGGCGACGCCCTGCCCCTGCGGCAACAACGGAGCACCCGGTCGCGGCTGCGGCAACTCGGTCAACGCTTCGGGCGCGTTGTTGTGGGGCAACGGCATCCCCTCGATCAGCAACGACACGCTGTTGCTTTCGGGATCGGGAATGCCGAACACGGCCACCACCATCTTGCTGCAAGGCACGGCCACCATCGCACCGGTGCCCTTCGGTGACGGCTTGCGGTGCGTCGGCGGCAACCAGCGCCGCGTGTACATCAAGAACGCGTTGCTGGGGAACGTCCAGTACGGCTTCAATGTGCCGGGGCAACTGCCGATCTCGATCCAAGGCGCCATCGGCGGACCTGGAACCTATTACTACCAGATTATCTACCGCAACACCGCGCCGTTCTGCACGCCGGCGACGACCAACACGACGAATGGGTTGTCGGTGACTTGGGTGCCGTGATGGGGGTGGGGTGGGGGTGATTGAGGCGGGGCGGCGAGCCGGATGGGCGCCGCCCCGCACCCATGTGATACTGGTCCGGTTGGCTGTGCCTTGAATCCGCTTCTGGCTGCGACGTCTTGGTCGCGCCGAGCGTCAGGGAGGTTGGGGAGACCTGGTCGCACGGCATGCGACGGCTGACCCCGCCAACCCTCGACGAACCTCGAACTTCGTCGTCTCAACCACTACGCGAATCCACCATGGCAGCCTTCAGCCCACCGTTCTGTCCACGCGCAACCTGTCGCGGCATCGAAGGACTGCGCTTCCAAAGGAAGGGGAACTTCTGGCGCAAGTGCGACAACCGCTTCGTGCCCCGCTTCCGTTGCTTGCGTTGTCGTGGCACGTTCTCGCTGCAGACCTTCCGGGTGGACTACGGGCTGCACAAGCCACTGTGCACGCTGGACATACTGCGAGGATTCGTCGCGAAAACCACCCAACGCCACATGGCGAGGACGCTTGGGATCGATCGCAAGACCATTGCCCACCGGCTCGACTTGCTGGGGCGGCATTGCGAGGCATTCCACCGCTTGCGACTGCCGCTGCTGGGCAAGGAGGCAGCGCGCTGGAGCTTCACTTTCGACGAACTCGAAACCTTCGAGCAAAACCGCATGCACCAACCGGTCACGGTCCCCGTGTTGGTCCACGAGCACAGCTACTTCGTCGTCGATCTCGAGGTGGGCATGCTGCCGTCGCGCGACAAGCGGCGTGCGCGAGCCATGGGTCGCGCGGAAAGGCCTTCTGAATCGAAGGTCGCCTGTAGCGCTGTCTTCTCGCGCTTCAGCGCCATCACGAGGCGGCGGCCGGAGGCGACTGTCGCCACGGACAAGAAGCCTGGCTACGTGCGTTGGGTGTCGAAGGCTTGCGGTGGCATCTCGAGCCACACTCTGACGAGCAGCAAGAGGCGCCGCGACATGACCAATCCTCTCGCTCCCATCAACCTGACCTTCGCGATGATGCGCGATGGGCTGTCGCGCTTGGTGCGCCGCAACTGGGCTTACACGAAGAGGCGCGCCAAGCTGAAGCTGCACTTGTGGGTCTGGGGTGCATGGCGCAACTACGTGCGTCAAGTGACCAACAAGGACCGGGCGAGGAGCCCAGCCAGCGTCTTGGGGATCGAAGGGCGCAAGATCGGGCTGGCCGAATTGGTGCGGTGGAGGATCTTCGACGGCAAGCGCAGCCTGCAGGCACCGACGGGACACAGGCTCCAAATTGAAGGAGTTCACGGCAAACCAGCCGCATGAGGCGGCCGGCGTGCACAGCAAACGGGACCAGTATCGGAGCTAGTCCATGTGGGCCACCACCCGCTCATCCCCCATCTGCAACGCCAACTGCGCCTGCTTCGGAGCAAAGAACCGATCGAAGAACCTCGCGAACAACACCGTATACACGCGCAAGACACCCTTGGTCCCAAGCCGGTAGACGAAGTCGACCGACGCCCAATACCTCGGTCCGCTCAACCCCTGCGCGTGCGCATACAACTTCGCCTGCTCGGCCACCATCCACTCGCTGAACAGCATGTACATGATCAGCAGCGGCTTCTGCAGCCAGCGCTGCTTGACCACCTTGGGCGCCAGCGGCATGAGCCAAGGGAAGCGCACCAGGATCGGGAACAGCTTGTGCAGGTTCTCGATCTCGACCTTGTTTTCGAACAGGATCGAAGTCGTGCGGTTGAACTTCTCGGGGAAGTCGTCGTACCCGGCGATCGAGTAACCCATCTCCTTGGTCATCTCGTTGATCTCGAACTCGGGGTATGGCTGCATCAACGACACGAGCGGGTGGTCGACCTTGCACTCGATGTTCAGCTTCACCGTGTCGAATTCGTCGACCATCGTGCCGCCAGGGCCGCCGAGCATGTTCAGCGAGCCCAGCCGGATGCCGTGCTTCTTGATCCAGCCGGAGGCGTCGATGAGTTGCTGGCGCGTGGTGTGCTTCTTGAATACCGCGTTGCGCACGTAGTCGCTGGCGGCCTCGAAGGCGACGCGCGCATAGACGCAGCCGGCCTTCTTGAGCAGCTCGATGTGGTGCTCGGTGGTCATGTTCGCCATCAGGATGACGTCGAACGGCAAGCCGACTTCCTTCGGGAAGCGCTCGCAGAACTCCTCGAGCCAGTCGTTGCGCAGGTTGAAGATGTCGTCGACGAAGTGGACGAACTTCAGGTTGTACTTGCGGCGGACCGCGTTGATCTCGTCGATGACGTGGCTGACCGAACGCTTGCGCACGTACTCGCTGTTGCGCGCGCCGTAGACCTTCTTCTTCATCGCGTGGTGAAAGCAGAAGGTGCAGGGCATCGGGCAGCCGCGTTGCGTCACGAACACCTTGCGATCGGTGTTCTTGTAGATCGCGCCAGCCTCGTAGATCACGTCGCGGTCGGGGAAGCCTAGGTCTTCGAGTTTCTCGACCAGCGGTCGCTGCTCGTTCTTGTGGATCTGGCCGGTCTGCTTGTCCTTGAACCAGAAGTTCTTGACGTCGTAGTAGGGCTGTCCGTCGCGCAAGCGATTCAACAGTTCGACGATGGCTAGCTCGCCCTCGCCGCGGCAGATGGCGTCGATGCCATCGGTCTCAACGTATTCGGGCACGAAGGTCGGGTGCGGGCCGCCGAAGACGGAGATGACCTTGGGCAGCACCGCCTTCACCTTGCGGTTGATGTCCGCGAAGTAGAGGTGCATGCCCGTCGTGAGCGAGTAGCAGACGACGTCGGGCGCGTACTCCTTGACCTTGGCCAGCCAGTCCTTGTCCGGAATGAACAAGCACTTGCAGTCGTGGCCGGCGTCCTTGATGGAGCGGGACACGTACATGATCCCGAGCATCTCCTGGGGGAGGTACTCGTCGATGAAGAGGACTTTCATGGCCAGATGGGGAGCGCCGAGTGGGGCGCGCGCGGTGCTTTGCGGTGGATCAACCACCGGACGCATGTCCGGACAGCAGATTCCTGCCACCCGATCCTATCGGCAGATTCCAAAGCTGGCGTTTGGGCTCGCCACAAATCAGCAGTGCGCGTTAGGTTGGGCGCGCCAGCCGTTCTAGAGCCGCCGCAACCTCGCCAAAGGTGCGCTCACGGTCGAAGTCATGCCGTCTGGCCAGTCCGGCAGCTGCGAATTTTTGCGCTAATGCTTGGTCTGACAACAATTTGAAGATTGCGTCTCTGGTGGTACGGTAGTCCGCGGGATCGATCAGCAGCCCATTGACCCCATCCACAACCACCTCGGGGTTACCGCAGACCCTACTAGCGACGATGGGCGTGCCGAGGTGCAAGACCTCGACCAGGGTGTGGGACAGACCCTCGTACTCACTGTTCAGGACGAAGACATCCGCTGCCCGGATCCAACTCGGGATGTCCCGATGGGGAACATTGCCAAGCCACAGGACCCTGCCCTCGAGACCCAGGCTGCGACCGAGCGCCTTCCACTCTTCTTCCATGTCGCCGTCCCCCGCCACCGCCAACAAGGTGTCGGGCGGCAGCTCGGCCAAGGCGCGCAGGATGTTGTCCACCCGCTTCCACCCCATCAGGCGGCAGATCGTCAGCACCAGCGGTCGGCGCGGATCGACACCAAGGCGCGCACGCGCTTCGTCGCGCGTGATGGTCACGTCCTCGGCGCGCGGACCGTGATGGGCGTTCCACACGCGCTGCACCTTGCCCGGGTCGACGCCGTAGCTTTGCAGGAGGATCCCGCGCAGGTAGTCCGAGCAACTGATGATGTGGTCGCACCACGACCACCACAGCTTCTGCAGCGCGCGCACGAACGCGACCTTCAGCCCGTACGACTTGCCTTGGTACGCGTCGATGCCGTCGCCACCGATCCAACCCTTCCGGTGCGCGATCTCCCACGACCCGTCGACCATGATGCGGATCATGACGGGCTTGGCGCGCAACTTGGCCGCCAACACATGCAGCAGCGCGAGGTGTTCGTTCACATAGACGACATCGACATGCTTGGCGGCCTTCCACACCTCGACGAAGGCCTTGAGGTAGCGCGCGGCCAACGACCCGCGCGCGATGCTCGTCACGCGAAAGGGATGGCCCGTCGGATGCGGATCGGAGCAGAACGCCACTACATGGACCTCGTGCCCGCGCTCGACGAGGAACCGTCCAAGCGAGGGCACGTAGGTCGCCGGGCCGCCAAGGTCCGGCGGGAAGACCGGCGAGGTGATCAAGACCTTCATGCGGCCGCGCGCCTCGACCCCGAGGACCTCAGGGCTTGGCGCAGGCGGCCTGCGCGTTCTCGCGTTCGCCCGCGATCATGTTCATGCGCTCGACGGTGATGTCCCCCGTCGGGTACTCGCCCGTGAAGCAGGCATTGCAGAACTTCTCGATCTTCGGATTGCCGGCGCGCGCCGCCTCGTTCATCGCCTCGCGCTCGAGGTAGACAAGGTGGTCGACGCCCAGCACCTTGGCGATGGCGTCGTTGTCGCGACCGGTGGCCACGAACTCGGTCTTGGTCGCCATGTCGATCCCGTACGGGCACGGCGCGACGAGCGGCGGGGAGGTCGAGGCAAAGTAGACGCTCCGCGCGCCGGCTTCGCGCGCCATGCGCACGATGCGCGCGGCCGTGTTGCCGCGCACGATGGAATCGTCGACCAACACCACGTCCTTGCCTTCGAACTCGAGCGGGATCGGGTTCAACTTGCGCCGGATCGAGTTCTGGCGGCTGGCTTGGCTGGGCATGATGAAGGTCCGCCCGATGTAGCGGTTCTTCACGAAGCCCTCGCGGTACGGCACGCCCAACTCCATCGCCATCGCCAGCGCCGCGTCGCGCGAGCTGTCCGGGATGGGGATGACCACATCCGGCATGGGGGCGCCTTCCGCCTTCCACTGGCGCGCGATGGCTTCGCCGAAGCGCCGGCGCGTCTTGTACACGGACACATCGTCGAGCATCGAGTCGGGACGCGCGAAGTAAACCAGCTCGAAGATGCAAGGCCGGTGCGGCTTCTGTGACAACTTGCGGCGTTGCACCACGCGATCCGCGCCGACGAAGACGGCTTCGCCCGCCTGCAGGTCGAAGCTGCGCTCGTAGCCGTTGACATCGAGCACCGTCGACTCGGAGGCGCAGGCGTACCAACGGCCCTCGGGCGTCGTCTTCTGGCCGAACACGCACGGCTTGATGCCGTAGGGATCGCGGAACGCGACCAAACCCACGTCCGGCAACATCGCCACCACGGAATAGGCACCCTTCACGTCGCGGTACACCCGCTCGACGGCGGAGAACACATCCTCGGCGTCGACGAGGTGTCCCGGACGCAGGCGCTCGTTGAGCGCCGTGGCGAAGGCGTACAGGATGACTTCAACGTCGCACGAACTGTTGAGGCGCGTGCCGCTCTTCTTGAAGTGCTTCTCGTGCAGCTCGACGAAGTTCGTGACATTGCCGTTGTGCGCCATGGCGACACCGACCGGGAAGGTCAGGTGGAACGGCTGCGCGTCGTCCTTGCTGCCGCGTCCGACGGTGGGATAGCGCACATGCCCCACGCCGAGGTTGCCGCGCAAGCGCGGCATGTTCTTCTCGTTGAAGATCTCGAGCACCAGCCCGAGTCCCTTCTTCACGTGAAACGAGTCGGTGAAGGTGGTGATCCCCGCCGCGTCCTGCCCACGGTGCTGCACCGCGAGGAGTCCCTCGTAGATTTCGCCCGCGACGTCGATGCCGTCGGGCCCGTAGATGCCGATGAAGCCGCACATGTTTTAGTCCCGCCCTGAACCAGCGAGTGTAGGGCTTGGCGAGCTCCGCGACCAACATCTCGCCGCGACGACGCGCGGCTTTCCCGCGGCGAACGCGAGCCCAAGGCCTGTGCGAGTCGCGGCACGAACTTGGACTAGGCATGGGCGGCTGGGCGCGGACCGGAGACTCCCGCCCTCCGTTTGGGCTCGCACCCGCGGAGGCTGGCGCCGGGATCTTGGCGAGCAGGTACTCAGCGCGCCAACTGGCGCACCACGAACCACAAGACCAAGGCGGCCAACGCGTACTTGCCAGCGTAGTAGAGCTTGCGGTTGACGCGCTTCTTGATGCCGCGGAAGAAGTGCTTGGACCAGAAGAAGATCGGAGTGATGCGGTTCAACAGCCCGCGGCCCTCGTCCTTCTCGTTGTGGCTGGCTGTGATGCGGTAGACGTGGTCGATCAAGAACTGGTTGAACCAGCGCACCGGCGCGAAGCGCAGCGGGCGCGTGAAGTCGACGAACAGGATCAGGCGCGGCTCTTCGGTCTTGTTGGCGGCCCAATGCACGTAGGTCTCGTCGAACACCAGGTCCTCGCCGTCCTTCCAAGTGTGCTCGAGGCCGTCGATCCAGATGCTGCAGCCGGGCTGCCTCGGGCACACGAGCCCCAAGTGGTAGCGCAGCGAGCTGGCGAACGGGTCGCGATGGCGGCCGAGCTTGCTGCCGGGCGGCAGCAGCGTGAAGGCCGCGGCGTTGATGCCTGGGACGCTCTTCAACAGCTCGACGGTGCGCGGGCAGCGCTGCGCGGCCGAAGGCAGGAAGTCGCCGTACCACTTCATGTGGAAGCGCTTCCAACCGAGCTTCTTGAACGACAGGAAGGTCAGGTCTTGTTGGTCGGCGTTGTAGTCGATCTTGCCGTCGTTGTAGAGCGCCAGCGCCTCGTCGCGGATAGTGCGCCACTCGTCCTTCAGCTTCTTGAGCTGCGGGAAGTCCTTGGCCGGCAAGATCGGGTCGCGTGGCACGGCCGAGCACAAGTAGATCAACGCATTGAAGGGCGAGAACAGACCGGAGTGCTCGGTCAGCTGGCGCTCGAACTTCAAGCGCTCCTTGCCGCGGAAGTGCACATACGACACGCAAGCCAAGTAGACGAGGACCACGAGGCCCAAGATCGCCACGGGGTGCAGCAGCAGTTCGCTCGCGCCTTCCATCTCACTGCATGATACGGGCGCCGCGGGGCGGAGCCAAACAGCAGGTCGCGCCGCAGGTCGCGCGCACCCGGCGCCAAGGCGCGTTCGGGACTGTTGCTATGCTCGCGCAGCCGGCTGACGCCGACGCGCGCACGCCCCGCATGGAAGCACCCAACCAGACCGGAGTCGCCAAGCGCCTCGCCTTCCTCGTCGGCGGCCTGCTCGCCGGAGCCTTCGTCGGCAGCCTCGCCAACACGGGCTTGATCCTCGCGGGCTCCGCAGTGCTGCCCGCGCCGGACGGTGTCGATGTGAACGACGTGACGAGCATCGATGCCAACATCGCGCGCTATTCGACGGCGCAACTGCTGGTGCCGTTCGTGGCCCACGCCGTGGGCACTCTGGTTGGCGCATGGCTCGCGGCACGCGTCGCCCGGCGTGGTGGCATGGCGGGCCTCGCGAGCGGCCTCGTCGGAGCGTTGTTCCTCGCCGGTGGAATCTACGCTGTGTCGCTGATCCCCTCCGCGCCCTTGTGGTTCGATGCGCTCGATCTGCTCGGCGCCTACATCCCGATGGCGTGGCTCGGACATCATCTGGCCAAGGGCCGCGCCGCGGACCCAGTCGCGCGCTGAGGAGTCCAGACACTGCCCTGCGAAGCCTCGGAGAGGCCTTCTTCGCGAGCATATGTGTTTAGGACGCGGAACGCGGGCCCCGTGGCGCGGTTGAGGCTTGTAGTCTTTCAAGGCAACCTTCCCGCCACTGATCCCATGCAATCCTCCCTGCGTCGACTCGTTTCCTTGGCCGTCGCCCTCGCGCTCGCGGCCCCCGCGCGCGCCCAATGGGACACCGGTCCCGTCGTCGCGCCGCGCGTCGAGTACCGCACCTTCGCCAGCGCCGCCGCCGGCGCGACGGTGAGCTTCCACGTCTGGACGCCGCCCAACTACGACACCGAACCCGCGCGACGCTTCCCGGTGCTCTACTGGCTGCACGGCTCGGGTCCGCCCGTCACCAGCGTGGCGCCGCTCGCCAGCTGGTTCGGGAACGCCGTGGCGGAAGGCCAGTTGCCGCCGCTGATCGTCGTGTTCCCGAATGGTTGGGAGTACGGCATGTGGACCGACTCGAAGGATGGCACGCGCCCGCTCGAGACCGTGTTGATGGGCGAGCTCTTGCCCTTGGTCGATGCGAGCTACCGCACCATCGCGGCGCGCTCGGGCCGCCTCATCGAAGGGTTCAGCATGGGCGGCATG
>Ga0172372_10001403_pt1 | contig 37362 bp, 30 predicted proteins | sample LakKiv5m_2_FD_114544 | JGI IMG/M metagenome (GOLD analysis project Ga0172372, IMG submission 114544) | Freshwater microbial communities from Kabuno Bay, South-Kivu, Congo - kab_092012_9.5m | ecosystem: Environmental > Aquatic > Freshwater > Lake | place: Democratic Republic of the Congo...
CGTGGCAGTTGGGGCTCTCCCCTCAAGCCGCACTTCTAGTTATGGGCGCCACAGTTATCGGGCTACTTCTCATCTTGTCTGCATTCATAGAATCATCCCCCAACCTCAGAGTAGCTAATGAAGATAAACAGGTCGCTCGCCGAATTAGATTGCTACACTCAGCCGGAGCACTTGTGGTAGCACTATTATGCCTCGTCTTGGGGAAAGCAATTTATGCTCGATATGATATCGCCCAAGGCTTAACAACAAACGGCGTAGGCGAGGCCTCAAATGAAGGAGAATCACCGCTCGGTTTTCACAGTGCTCTGGGTAGCACCAATCAACCAGCTGCCCTGGTACGATTAGAAGGGGACTATTCACAGAATCCCTTTACCCCGATGCTATACATGCGAGAGGGCGCATTATCAAAGTATAACGGCACTGAGATAGTAATAGCTGGTCCAGGTATAGATGCCGACGCACCAACAATCTCTCCTCTAGATATATTCACTGGCATAGAGGATCCCGCTTTAATTAATAGAAAATCAGTAACTCAGTCTGTGTATCTTTTAGCTGATCTAAAAAATGCCTATGGCATTGATTACCCGGTATCCATAAAGCAGCTAAAAAATCCCGATCCAAACCGCTTTAGAACTGCGTTCAGAGTTTACTCCCTAGCGCCTACCTACAAACTTGAGGATTTAGAGTTTTTAAAGATAGGAGATCCCCGGTGGTCAAAAGAGATCTGGGATCACTATACAGAGCAACATAAAGACCCGAGATACAAAGAGCTTGCTTTAAGGCTAACTGCAAACAGTCCGGCCCCGATCCAGAAAGCTAGAGATCTACTGGCGTATCTCTCGGCAAATTCGATTTATACTCTGACCCCGAAACATGAAACAAAAGCCGGCGAAGATCCGGTAGCGCCCTACCTATTCGGTGACATGCGTGGGTACTGTGTGCACTTTGCCCATGCCACAGTATTTATGCTCCGAGGTCTTGGCATCCCCTCACGAATTGGCACCGGCTACATGACTGATTTAAGTCAATCCAAGGATGGGCACATCCTACTCAGAATGAGCGATCGACACGCCTGGGCCGAAGTTTATATTCAAGGCAGAGGTTGGGTTCCATTCGATATCCAACCGGAGCAAGTGGAAAGCGCCGCCGAGACTCAGGTTGACATGAAGCTCTTGGAAGATCTAATGAGCAAACTTGATCCCGGCGAAGAGATCCTACCTAAAGAAAAAGATGAAGAGAGTAGCCCAGATCAAGACCAAAGTTCAGCCAGATTACCACTGCCATCGTTGACTGACCTAGCGGTGTTTTTTGCGGCTCTGCTTGCACTAGCTCTGGGACGAAAAATTTACATCAAATACGCATGGCTGCTGCCAGCTTCTTATGCCAAGAAAGCAACTAGGGCTCATCGAGGAGCTGTTGTTGGGCTAATTGATGTCGGGATAAGCAGGCTGCGTGGCGAGACCTGGTCTGAGTACCATGATCGATTAAGACAAGTTCTGCCAGGCAGACCTCTTGATACTTCAGCTCTGGTAGAATTAGCAAAATACTCTGCCACTACAAAAGGCATCGATGAAGTTAAAATTAAAAATGCACTTGAGCAGCACAAACAAAGCCTCGCCTCCGTTCCGCGCTGGAGAAAAGCCATAGGGTTCCTAAACCCAAAATCAATTCTAGGGGAGATTTAATGAAACAAGGCTCAATCAAAAGCTTACTATTTGCAGCCTGCGCGACCTTTCTGCTTCAGGCCTCTCCGATCGCTCACTCTTTCAATCCTGACTCTGAGGACATGCTGCAGTACTACCAAGAGGAGGCTGACGCCAGAAAGAGTGCTGACGACCTTGTAAGAGAAGCACAGGGGCTCCTAGCGAACGAAAGACCACTCGATGCTAGAACCAAGCTTTTAAAGGCCCTAAATAAAGAGCCAAAGAATTATAAACCTCACATGCTGCTGGGCGGATACTACATGATTCATGTGGGTCACTTTAGATTAGCGCTATCATATCTAAAGCAAGCTGAGAGACTTTTTGAGGCAACCAATGGCAAACCTCCCTACGAGGATATCTTACTAAAGGATGACCACGCTCGAATTTTATATCTCTTGGCTGAAACAAAATTAAATCTAGATAACTATAGAGGCGCACTTGCTGCCCTAGATGCATACGCCACCTACTATTCGGGCGGATGGTATCCCGGATCTCGTGCCTGGGTACTCATGAAATTAGGGCGAGTAGAAGAAGCGACCAGAATAGCTAGGCTCGGGATTCTGATGGGATCTGAGCCAGGTCGCACGTTAAATATCCTAGGCATTCTTCTCTCTATGCAGAATCAACGCCAGGAATCTTTAGCCGTATTCAATGAGGCCATAACCTATGAGTATGCTCTGGGCAGCGTGGGGCAACCCGCAACTCCTCTTAACAACTCTGGCGAGGTTTATCGAGAGATATTTGAAGAAGACAAGGCTGAGGGATCTTGGCTAAAAGCGGTAGCCCTGCCTGATGGTTGCGAGCATGTGCTGCCGAGCTTAAATCTCTCAAATTTATATATCGAGCAGTTAAAATTTGACCGCGCGACCTGGGCAATTATTAATTTTATCGATTGCAATCGACAGTTTCCCTTACGAAATGGCGAAGAGCATAGAGCCCTGGTTCACATGGCACGAGGTCGGATTGCTCTTCATACTGGGAATATCGATGAAGCCCTTAGCCACCTTGAAGCGGCAACAGAGCGCCAGCAATGGTTCGGTAAGATCGGAACAAATCCAAACGATCTAAAAGCAGCCACCACCATCTCGCTAGCGCAAGCGCTGAAGGCTTCGAATAATTATCTGGATTTAAAAATCACTAAAACACCCTGGGAGTGGTTAGCTATACAGAGACAAAAGGTAGCTAATTCGATTCGCTCCTGGTGGCTGAAGCGACGCGCTCTACAAGTTCTATCTGAAGATTTAAATGACTTTGAAGATCTCTATGTGCGTAGCACTGATAGCATGCTGGAATATCACACCTTGGGCGACGTGCTTGAATCTATCCCCCCAAACACACTGGCAGAGCGCACTAAGCGGCGAACCATAACCGACAATAGGCCCGGAGCAAAAGCTTATTACAAAGCATACCTGGGACAAAACAACCTAGCCCATTCAAACAGAGCAGAAGGATTAAAATTAATAGACGAGGCTCTCTCTGAATCCCGAGAAAAAGAAGATGCGGGGCTTAGAGCTCAGCTCTTAGGATTAAAACTTCAGCATTCCAAACAGGGATCCAAAGAGTATGCGAGATTGGCTGAAGAATTATTTAACCTTGCGCCAGCCGAATTGATAAATAAGGAATTGAAACTTCCTGTAAATTTAGAGTTGTTAGATAATGATACCGCCAAACTTCTGGAATCCAATGTTTTCATCTCCTCGCCCGGAGCTTCTTTTGTGGTATCTAAATCGGAGAAGGACAGCAAAATTATACTAAGCCTGACCTCTGCCAATTCCACCAATACTCGTCAGGGAATCGGGGCTAACATTGAGGAAGCTTATCAGGAGTTTTTAAGTGCGGTTTTTAAGGAAAAAGTTTAAATATATCGAATAAAAATTAAGGAAGTAACCATGAATGCCACATCTGCTCAGAAGAAAGACCATCAAGCTAACTTTCAGCACGCCTTCAAGGTAGCTTACGATCTCGCCACTGCGCTTGAGACAGTGGTAAAGGGACGCACCGAGACAATAAAGCTAGTAATCGCCGCTCTCATGGCCGATGGTCACGTCTTGTTAGAGGATTATCCAGGCTCAGGTAAAACTACCTTGAGCAAAACTCTCGGTCGCTTGATAGGAGAGGATAATTCCACAGCTTCTTCCCACATCATGTCATTCCGAAGAATTCAATTTACCCCAGATATGCTTCCAGGTGACGTTTTAGGGGTTAACGTTTTTGAGCCACAGAAGGGCTCCTTTCGTTTTATTCACGGCCCTATTTTTGCTCATATCGTGCTCGCTGACGAAATAAATAGAGCTGGTCCGAAGGTGCAGGCGGCATTCCTGGAGTGCATGGCCGAAAAACAGGTGACCATAGATAACGTGACTCACAAACTGGATGATTTATTCTTCGTAATCGGAACCCAAAACCCGCTAGATGTAGCCGGAACTTATCCACTACCACTAGTTCAGTTGGATAGATTCCTATTGAAGTTACCGATGTCTTATGTAAACGCTGAGGTAGAGAAGCGAATCCTTGAGGGACATTCTGAGATAGAAGAGAAGAGTGTTTCCATACAATCAGTATGTACCAGAAGAGATGTTCTTCAAGCCCGACACGCTTGCAATGCCGTGCACATTAGCGATCCACTCAGAGATGGAATTGTTAATATCGTTCAAGCCACCAGAAACAATCCTCTTCTACCGTTTGGTGCCTCCACCCGAGCGGCCATAATGCTTCAAAAGGCTGTGCGTGGATGGGCTTTAGTCCAAGGCAGAGACTATGCCACAGAGGACGATCTTAAAACGATGGCGCCATACGTATTACTGCACAGATTGAAGTTCCATGGCGGTGCTGGTGAGCCTCGAAAGGCACTTCAGGATCTAATGACTCCGCACCTCGAAAAATTGATTCGAGCGCTGCCTTAATAAATTGGAAGATTAAAAGGTAAGGAAGAAACCGCCGGAGCGAGAGCTTTTTAGGGCTCTGCTCCGACGGTCTCTGAGACGAGGAACCTTGAAGAGGAACCTTCCTACGCCTGGATGGTGTAGGTCGCGGCCATCTCGCGCGACTCCTGCCCATGGTACCACGGCAACGCATCGATCATCTTTGCGAGGCCGGCGTAGTTGTCCAACAAGATCTTCACGTTATCCCGGGTCTTCTCATTGGACGAGGCGCCCAAGAGCTGCTCCGAGTACCGCGCGGCGAGATTGTTGAGCTCCTCCACCGGGAAGACATGGGTCATGAGATCCACAGCCTTCCGAGCATCCCGCTCCTCCTTGGAAAAGCGCTGTTCCTCCTGAGAGATCAGGTGGAAAAACGCAAGCAGGTATCCCATGGCAACAACGTTTCGAGGCATCGTACGGTTCTCGATGTTCGAAGCGCTGTCTCGACCAAGAAACGCCAGCGGAATTTCCCGGAGGTACTTTCGCTGCTCCGCACTCATCTCAGTCGCATTCTCGTACTTTGCCTTTGGGGTATTGGTCTTGGGATCGACTTCATACCCCATCAGCAAGGCTTTTCCGAGGATGCTACCCCAGAGGTGCTGCATGAAGGATCGCGGAGGCCTGTTACCAGGGAGCTCCATCGACAATTGAGGGAACGCGAACTGCTCAGTCAGAAACCTGTCGATCCGCAACTCCTGAGCCATGTTGACGATCTTGGCGCGTTCAGCTTCATTGAGCTTGATGGACTCAGGACCCATGTCCGTGAGAGCCTTCTTAGCCTGTTCACTTTCTTTCGTGAAGTTCTGAATTTGAACATTCAACGTCTCGATCTCAGTATTCACGTTGAGAAGCTCCAGATCCGCCAACTTTCCGCCTTTGACAAGCTCTTGGAGCCCCTTCAGTCGCTTGGTCATCTGCTGCTTCTTCGCCTCAAGCTCCTGTAGCTTCTGCCGAGTCGGTGCAAATGCCGTGAAGTGAATCACGACATCTTCGCCATTTGGCGTCTTGTAATGGGTTTGAAGCCCACCAGTGGGATCGTCCCCACGGAGTCCTCGGATGATATTCTCCAAGGGGGACGAAGGCACCATATCTCCGAGGGTTACACCCCCGAAAACTGGCTTCTTCATCTGCTCCTCAAGCAACGCCTTGACCTTAGGCAGCTCATCCTGGGCTCCACTCTTCTTATCTGGATCTGGCGAACTCTCAGCTTGAACCTCAAGTTGCCAAATCCTCAGCCTAAGAGAGTCTCGGATGATGCGGTGTGACCGCGGAGCCATGACGGAAGCCATGAGTACCTGGATCTTGCCAAGTTGCAACTGCAGCTCAGTGTAGATCTGCCGGCGCTTCTCAACAAAACGGGGCCAGAGCTTGAAGATCACGACTCCGATTCCGATGCCTGCAGCCACCAGAATACCCCAGAACATGTATTCCGCGATGGAGAGATCTTCCTCAGTCATGTTCCCCGGACCTTGCGCCAGCGCCGGAGTGGCGAGAAGCAGGATCGCGAGGAGAATCGAAAAGAAAGTATTCATTTTTTGTTCCTTGCCCTGGTAAGGGCGGTAGGTGTGATTCGAACTAGATGGAAGTAACAGCGAACGCTGTCGTTTTATCATTTTAAAACCTCTGAGTGACAACCTTTGTCGTCTCAGATTCTTCCGTTTAGGACCGATGAATAAATCGATGCACAAACGAAAGAATCTGCACTTCCAACTACCAGATTTAATTTATGAAGAACGGATCTCGCCCTTTGCGAAAAGCAAGATTATAGAAATAGTTATGCGCAATTATAGCCAAACAGTTACATGAGTTCTGAATTCTGCCCTTTGAAATATAGGCAATAAAATCAAATTGTTAGTTGGCTCTATTTCTAGGTCCTAGAAGCCTGGAGACTCTAAGAATAATACTGGCCGCCAACCTAGCGGTGGCATCGTTGTAGTCATTAATAGGAGATAACTCCATTACCTCCAACGCTAGAACCCCCGACTTACATAACTCCTCAAGCAAGGCCATAGCCTCACTCGACGATAGGCCACATGGATATGGGGATGTTACTCCGGGCGCAAATGCTGGATCCACAGAATCAATATCAAAAGAAACCATGTAAGGACCCGGGAGCCTATCTCTTATCTGACGAACTACCTCGTGAACCCCAAGAGCACAAACCTCATGGGCATGGAGATGAAATATTTCTTGCTCCTCTATTATCTTATACTCAGGATCCTCGACCTGACGCATGCCGATAATAGCTATGTTTTTTGGCTCAATTAGCTCTTCTTTTATGGCGTGAAAAATTACAGAGCCATAATCAATATGAGGTCGAGGCATTATGTCAGGGTGAGCATCTATGTAGACAAGAGAAAATCCCGGCTTCTTTTCAGCCAAAGCTCTCAACGTCCCTAGAGTAATCGTATGGGCACCTCCCAGAATTAGAGGGATATCTCCTTTAGAAACAATTTCTCCTACAGCTTTAGAGGTGGCACCGAGCACGTCCTCAACCATCGCCTTAGCCTTAACATCTCCTAGATCGTCGAAGGAATTAATGGTGCTGTAATTGGCGGTAAGAGACCTGATAGCATCTCTAATAGCCCTCGGACCGTTCTGCTGATCGATAGCAGAGGCGGTTTCGGCTCGACAACCAACTGTAAAAGGAACCCCTAAAAGCTTAACAAACCCCATAACTAAAGCCTTGTTCGTCAAAAATTGCTGACCGGATAATAGTATACCACTAAATTTTGACCAGGTGGGAACGACTATATAAACACCTTTTGATACACCTAACCTATTGATTCCCAGTTCAGTTCCATGCAAAATATGACGATAGCTAGCTTACAGAGCTGCTTTGGCTCATTTTAACTTCTGTCCAGGAGGACTTAACTTTTTGAATACCTTCCAACCACGCCGTCCAATAAGGACCGCTCGTCCAGCTCCCCAAAATCAGGAAAAGCATAAAATTAATAGATTCATAACCGCCCGCGAGGTGATGGTCATTGACGAAGAAGGTCGTCAACTCGGTGTAATTCCAACCCGTGAAGCCGTAAACATGGCGCAAGATAGAGGTCTAGATCTTGTTGAAGTTGCTCCTCAGTCCCAGCCCCCAGTTTGTAAAATAATGGACTACGGTAAATTCAAATACCGTGAGGCAAAGAAAGAGGCTGAAGCCAAAAAGAAGAGAACAGAGATTCAGACCAAAGAGTTGCGAATTAGATATAGAACAGACGTGGGTGATTTCGAAACCAAGATCAAACATGCCCGTGAATTTCTTGCAGAAGGTGATAAGGTAAAGTTCTCCATGAGGTTCAAAGGTCGGGAGATAGCTTTCATCGAGCTAGGTCAACAAAAGTTCGATGAATTGATAACTCGACTGGAGGACGTAGCAACCGTGGATGAACGTTCCCCAAAGATGGGTAACTCCATCCACATAGTATTTGCACCAAAGAAGGCATGACAACTGCTCCATCACTACTTCGACCGGGGTTAACACCCGAAGAACTAGCCCGCGCTGTGTTTCGTGCAGAGCTGCCCGAATCAGCCGTAAAAGCGCTGCCGCCGCAGAGTGCATATCTCGCCATAAAGTCCCAAGGCGTTGAGAATAGCTCCGATTTGATAGCGCTCCTTTCCCCAGAGCAGTTAAAGATATGCTTGGATTTCGATCTCTGGAAGAACGATGAGTTTGATGAGGAGAGCTTCTGGTCTTGGTTGAGCGCCACCGACGAAGAAGAGAGCCTAGAGGCTATTCAGAGACTAGTGGCGACGGTGGACTTAAAGCTCCTCTCCCTAATTATTGGTCGACATGTAAAAACAGTCGTATTCGATGAACCAACAGAGAATCCTCCTGGCGCCAGATACTACACACCCGATCGAGGCTACACCTGGGTTCACATCGGAATAGAAGACAGCGAACATCATCGCCTGCTGGGCAAGTTAATGGCTTTTATTTTTGAGTCATCAGCAGAGCTTTTTTATCAATTGATCTCTATTCCTGGTCTCAATACTGAAAGCGAACTAGTTGAAGGCAGCTATCAGGATAAGCTGAGAAGACTTTCCGATCAGGACATTCCCGATATGGATACCGCCTACAAGCTCAATGCTCCCCTAAGGATCTTTGAGGCGAGACCTCTCTTGCAAAAAGCAGCGAGAAGAACAGTCGTGGAATCTATCCAAACCGTAGAGCCTATGGTCTACCTCGGGGGATTCCCAGACAAAGTATCTGAGCTCCTGGAAGCCATGAAGAAAGGAGCCGAAGATAAAGAGAGAGATTTAATAGAGTCAGAGCTCACCCTGGTATTGAATGCCGCTATCCAGCGGTACAATGTGCCGATGGCTGACTATGGAGCAGTCAGAAAAATAGTCGCCAATGTAAAAGGCGCAGTAAATATCGGTCTTCAAATAGCAGAGAAAGAAAGTGGTCTTCCTCTTCTAGAGATATTTAGAGTCTTAGGGCTAGCAGGAATTTATAGACTAGGTCTTACTCCGATTATGGAAGTGGGCAGAGCTGCAGCAAAAATTCCAGCCGAGCTTTTATTACCTGAAAACCTGACACCGCAGTGGTCTGAGTTGATGGATGCCGCCCGAAGAGCCTTCCCTGAGCTACCCAATGCTTTACAAAAAGACGGCTCATTTGCTGAGTCTGAAGGAAGGATAATATCAGGCAGCCAACCTTTCTCAGAACTTCAAGAAACTGAAATCGCATTAAGACTAATCAGCCAGAAACTAAGTAACTAATTTACTTCTTGCCGTCTTTTTTGGCGTCCTTTTTGCCATCTTTCTTGGCATCTTTCCCGTCTTTTGCCTCTGCGGCTTCTTCCTGAACAACAACTTTAATCTCGACACACTTTGCATCAACTGCTGCTGCGCTCAAGCATTGTCCCTGAACCTTCTCGCAGTCACCCTTGATGGCTCCATCCATCTCTTTTCTAACAGCAAAAGACATAGCGTCATAAGAGCTGCCGAGCTGTTTATATCTAAGAGTCATACAGCCAGAGAGATTCTCATGCGCTTCCCTGCAAGCACTCATTGCTGAGCCAATCGCACTGTCTGTTATTTTTTTTAAATTAGCTTTCGCCTCATCTTCGCTGACACCTTTGGCGTTGTAGGAGCCAAAATGCTCTGCCCTTTCGGTCTCACCCTGCTTCCATTTATAGCCAACCCCTCCTTCACAGCTAAATTCGGCAGTGGCAGCATCAGCTGTACTCAGGGCTAAAAGGGTGACTATAAATACCTGTTTTATTTTCATCTTTATTACCAATCGATTTAGGTCAGGATTTCTCCTGTAAAATAAGCCTATTAGGCATAAGACGACAATATATAAAAAATTTTTAAAGCGATTGAATAATCCCGTCACAACCTCGTCTCTCTCACTGTAACTGGAAGTTAAGCCAATAACGGCCATAATAAATAAAATAAAGATGAACTTTTCAGCGCATAATTTTGATGATTTCTACACCACATCAGCGCCGAACCGCACTGGATCGCCCGAGCGTAATCTAATCTTGGCGATTCTAGAGAGAGCGATATTAGATTTAACCGGCAACGATGAGATACAAGCCAAAGACGCCGAAGAGTGGCTCTTTGGAGCGGACGCAACTTCGGATCCAGATGAATTCACATTCGCCTGGGTTTGTATGGAGTTAGATCTCGACATTAAAGAGATCTCAGAAAAAATCCGCAACATGCCTCGCAGAGGCAATAGTAGAGTTCCTCCCTGGTACCAAGTTTCTCCACTTAATGGGCAGAGGGGGAAGATTTCTAGTTAACGGATAGCTAACAGCCAAAACCCCATAAGGTTTAACGCCTCGGTCCGCACAACCGGGGCGTTTTTTTATGGATAAATTGAATAATACAGAGCTCTTGGCCCATCAAAGATTGTAGCCATACTCTATAAAATCGCTCTTTAAAAAATTAGCCAAAGAGCCGATCTACCTGCATGGTCTATTTTGACGACAAAACCAACTCTCCCGACCTGGCTCCTAGCCCGAAGGTATTTCTGTCGGTCGACACAGCCCTGAATTTTTTCCACGGCTCAAACTCTGCCAGCCTAGAGGGAGTAATCAAGAATGGGTTGCGGCCGTTTGGGGAGCTAACTGACGTGCCCTTTTCAGGAACTCTTGATACTGGCATCTCTAATCAAGGAATAAATAATTATTCAATCTCCGCCGTCAAAGCAGAGCTGGCTCCCAGAGCTTATGACTATACAACTTCAAAGCTTGAAGGCTGGAATCCTTATGTACACCAAAAATTTAACAGTGAATTAACTGAGAATCTAAATAAAGTATTAAAAGAAAGAGCGCAGCTGGAATCTCAAATCAACGATGGCAGCAGTTCTTTTGACACCGATCAAGGTGTACTAAAGCACTTCGACTCGGAGATATCTCGAATCAATAAACATTTAGATCTGGAACAGAGGCGTATAGCTGCCTGGGACAATCTAACTGAGGAACAGAGAGACCTGATTAAAAATCCATTCCCTGTGTTGTATGGAATTAAACATGAAGGTGAATCAGCCCCAGTAAGATCCTCTGTGAGTGGCGAGCGTGGCCTGCCAATGGTCGATCCCCAAAATATAATTATATTTGTCCTGCCTGAGCATAAAGAAAAAGTTGAAGGCCTGACTAGGGCGCTGGGCTCGCAAATACCGGTAAAATCGATTTATGAGATCAACAGTAACCTCGCTACCCCGGAGGAATGGATTAAAAACGACCTAAAATACATACAAATGCAGTATGACAGAGCAAAGCAGGATAGACTTCTATACTCCGAGCAGACTAATGAGCGAGTAAAGGGGATTGAATTACTTAAGAACAAATCCCCTCTTCCAGGCAACGCCGAATCTACTCTTATTTTAATGTTAGAGGATCCGACCCTCAGCATTCGAATGACAGCCGCCGCAGCGCTTGGAGATATCGGCGGTATAGAATCATTCCGCCACCTAAAGTCGATGGCGCCGATCAATCCTTTTTTAAAAGAAGTGATTGAAGACTCAATTTTCAAAATACGAATTAAACAGGACACCGAATATAAATCACGGACGGGGAATTTGTAGAGGCCGCCGCTAATTCAACATGTCTCTAGCTGGTCCTGCCGAGGGCTTGGTTGCGATGCCTCCTCGAGCAAGAGAGCGCAATGGCATGGTAACAAATGGTCCTCCGCCTCTCCTCCGACTGACTTCATTCTGCAGAAGCTTTGCAAACCTTAGGCGCCGAGAAACAAAATCTCTGGGCGAAAAATGCCACAACACTCCGAATGGCAGAGCTAGCACTACTGTGACGGTAAAAGAGCCTAATAAAGAAAACCCCTTTGAGGCCGTAAATAGACCAATTGCTATAGCTAGGCCCAATCCTAGAATTGATACCAAAGTACTCCAAGAAAACTTTCTAGCAGTAGCTATATAAAGATCCTCATCTTTACTCTGAAGGTCCAATAGATCTTCCAGGTATGATTCCAAAAACTCCACCGGAACAAAACTAACTCCCGCCTCGAAAGAGTAGCGAGATTTCTTAAAAAAAGAGGAGAGGTCTATGGGAATCGGAAATGGCGTAGAGAAGTGAGAGAGTTCAAGGACAGAACCAAACCCAGAGTATGCTCGTTCATAATCAAGCAAAGCTCCACCAATCATACGGTAGCTATCTATAAATTTCTGGGAACGTACAAATGGAGGTTTTTGGTCGGTGGCTCTAGTCATGGTCACTTTTATTCTTGGTGACCAGTCAGAACTCTGCTATCGGCGTGGGCGCCTCACCCTCACCGGAACCGGAGCTTTAGGAGCTAAAGCCTCAACGGTCAGCCTAACCAGATCACTCAAAAACTCTTTTAATTTACCGAGCATTCAAATCCATCAATGCTGATGAGTCTATTATAACACATCGACATTCTTAGGACGCTACATGAATACTTTCGATTCAAAACAAACGGGATTATAGACCCGGCTTTGTCATATTCAATAGATCCAATAGCTTAGAAAGCTCTTTTTCTTCAAGGACCTTCATCTCACGGGCCACCTGCCGAACTGTCTTATCCTCCTTGTAGGCGGTCTTAGCTAACTGAGCAGCCTTGTCGTAACCGATCACTGGCGCCAGGGAGGTAACCGTCGAGAGGCTCTTCTCTGCGTACTCTAGGCACTTCTCTGTGTTTGCAGTAATGCCGGAGACGCACTTATCAACGAATACGTTACAAGCGCTACCCATCACATCAATTGACTCTAAAAGATTATGAGCCAACGCCGGCATCATGACATTCAATTCAAAATTTCCGTGCTGGGCACAGATAGCCACAGCAGCATCGTTACCCATTACATGAGCAGCTACCATCATCATGGACTCGCACATGACAGGATTAACCTTGGCAGGCATAATGCTGGAGCCAGGCTGAATCTCTGGTAGACCGATCTCGCCCAAGCCGCATCTTGGACCAGAAGCGAGCCATCGCAAGTCATTTGCTATCTTCATTAAAGAAATAGCAATCACCCTTAACTGACCACTGAGCTCAGCACATGCATCCTTAGTCCCCTGTGCCTCAAAGTGATTTCTGGCCTCAACATACTTCATCTTAGTCATCTTATTGATTTCAGAGATAGCCCTACCTGGAAATTCAGGATGAGTATTTAGACCTGTTCCAACGGCTGTTCCCCCTAACGGAAGCTCCTTGAGGGATTCTTGAGCCCTTTTTAATCGCTCAATTCCATAATGAATCTGAGCAGCATATCCGCTAAATTCTTGGCCCAAAGTTATCGGGGTGGCATCTTGCAGGTGAGTACGCCCCGACTTGAGGACTCCCTTAAATTCCTCTGCTTTTTTCGATAGGGTTTTCTCTAAATTCTTGAGCGCTGGGATCAAATGACCCTCAATAGCCTCACCCGCTGCAATATGAATTGCAGTAGGAATGACATCATTGGAGGACTGCGACATATTTACGTGATCGTTCGGGTGTAAGAGATTTTTTGCTCCCTTAGCTCCACCCATGATCTCAATGGCCCGATTACAGATGACCTCATTAGCATTCATATTGGTGGAAGTTCCGGAGCCTGTTTGAAATATATCCAGAACAAAGTGTCTGTAGAGCTCGCCACTTATTACTTCATCGCAAGCTTTAGCGATGGCATCACACTTGGCTTTATCCATAAGACCAAGAGATGTATTCCCTAATGCTGCGGCCTTCTTTATTATTCCAAGGGCCGAAACATAGGACTTGGAGAATCTAAGAGAGCTGATCGGGAAGTTTAACACTGCTCGCTGAGTAGATGCGCCCCATAGAGCATCATCTGGCACGGACATTTCTCCCATCGAATCTTTCTCTATTCTCATAAGTAAATTCCCTTAAAAAAGTAGCAAAAAAAATCAGTAAAAATCGAACCATTTTTAGAATATTCCTGGCGCGATGAAAAGAGCCCTGTAACCCCCCGATTTACTGGACTTGAAAGAGAGAAAATAGCAAAATACCGCCCGATGAAAGTGTATTTAGATAATCAAGCCTCAACCCCCGTGGACCCAAGAGTGGTCAATTTGGTTAGCCGCATAATGGCAGAGGAATTCGGCAATCCAGCCAGCACCTTACACGCATGGGGCTGGCGCGCTGAAGAAATTGCCAACATCGCCAGGGAGCAGGTAGCCGCAGTCATCGGAGCGTCTGCCCGTGAGATCATCTTTACAAGCGGCGCTACCGAATCAATCAACATGACTATCTTGGGTCTCAGAGAAATGGAGCCCAAGAGAGTTGCTCACACGACTATTGAACATAAGGCCGTGACGTATGCCTGTCATGAGCTTGAAAGGTGCGGCTTTGCCAGAGCAGAGGTCCCGGTGGACTCGATGGGACGGATAAAAATGAATGAGCTTGAAAGCATTCTCAAAACCCCGACACTTATCCTCTCAGTTATCGCAGCCAATAACGAGATCGGCACCGTTCAGGATATTAAGAGAATCTCTGAGCTTTGCAAGAAGCACGGCACACTTCTTCACCTAGATATCACTCAGCTAATTGGCAAAGTTGAAGTTAAAATTAAAGAGATGGGCGCTGACTTTGCCTCCTTCTCCTCTCACAAAATTTACGGTCCCAAAGGTGTGGGAGCGCTTTATGTAGCTCCGGAATCTCTGTCAAAACTCCGTCCAATCATGTTCGGGGGCGGTCAGGAGCGTGGACTTCGATCTGGGACGGTGAATGTACCGGGCATAGCAGGATTTGGCCTTGCCTGTGAGCTGCTCAGAAAAGAATCCCCTCAAGTTAAAGAACATATCACAAAACTTACCGCCCTTTTAAAAGAGACCCTAGAGACCAATTTAAGGGAGCTTACAATCAACGGTCACCTCGAACACCGTATCCCTGGAAATCTTAATGTAAGAATTGCGGGAGTAGATTCTAGTCGCCTTATCGGCAATTTGGCCATGGATGTAGGGCTGACTGCCGCCTCTGCCTGCCTGAGCCAGTCAGTTGCCAGCTCCTCAGTCCTGGCAGCGATTGGGTTATCTACCCAAGAGCAGAAGGAATCTTTCAGGATAGGAATCGGACGGTTTAATACCGAGGATGAGATCTCCTGGGCTGCAGCCAAATTGATAGAGACCGCTCGCTCCCTTGGCGCAAAATAATATATCCATTGCCTCTGAATTATACTTTAAGGATAATACTGGTGCTTTATTAAAGAGGTACCAAAATGTTCAAATTAAGCTCCCTTCTAGCTTCTGCCGCTATCGCTTCATCAGCATTCACACCAAGTCATGTAGCCGCCGAGGAATTAAAAATCGGCGTAGTTGATATGGGTAAAGTCTTAAATGAGACAGACGAAGCTAAGGTAAAAAAGGCAGAGATCGAGAAGATTAGAGACGCTAAGAAAAAGACCCTTGATGAGAAGAGAGCTGCTCTTCAGCAAATGGAGGCAAAATTAAAAGAGCAAAAAGTTGCTCCGAATTCCAAAGAAGCCGCTGACTTTAGAGCCAAAGCTGGCGAATTCGCCCGCATGGCTCAAGCTGCTGACCAAGAGCTTAAAACTCAATACACCAAGACGACTCAAGGCCTAATGGAGAAAGCTAAAAAGATAATTTCATCCTACGCCTCAGAGCAAAAACTAACAGTCGTGCTTGAGAAAGGGTTGCCGGGCAGAGATGCGGTTATTTATAACACTCTATCACTCGACATCACTCCTCAAGTGATCGCGAGAATAAACTCTCAAAAGTAGGACTCGCGGGGCATGTCCATAGAAGAGGTTAAGGATTCAAAAAACATTCTTCGCCTCATGGAGGAAGCCTGCTCTGGCCGAAAGGAGGCCCTAGAGTCATTCTACAGAACTTTCCTTGAGAGCGATGTCTATATCATCGAGAGAGCCTCTCAAGGAGCTTCACCTCGCGAACCTAAGTATCCAAATGACTTTTTTAGGCACTTAGGAATTAGAGGCGGAGACAAAACCTGGCTACCCATATTCACGAGCGAGGAAGCTCTGGCTGAATGGAGCACCCAGCCGCTAAATTCCACAGTTATAAAGGGTGCTGAGGTCTTAAATGTAATCCCAGCGGATTGGTGGCTAGTGCTAAATCCTGGCACCGAGGTTTCTAAGGAGTTTTCTCCCTGGGAAGTTAACACCCTTAAAAGTGGCCCGGATGGGATTGCTGCAGCAGCAGAAGATCAGATGGCAGCTCTGGTTGTTGAGCAAGAGTATGGACCACTGGAGCTGAAAGATAGAAATGAGCTGGCTGAGTTAGTAACAGAATTTGGTTTAGAAAATGCCGATGTATTCGCCATAACCCCGGCTGCGGAGAGAAGCATCGATTTAGATGGCAACACAACATCTGAACGAATAATCTTCGGAATAGCCTGTGCTGAAAATACAAAAAAAGAGCGGGTAGAGGAATTAAAACAGACATTACAGCAACGACTAGGAACTAAACTCATCGGCGAAGATAACTTTGAAATTCTTATTGGTGTGGGAGATGAACCTTTAGTATTAGGCAGACTAAAAGACATTAATCCTTTCTATACCAAGAAATCTGAACATATCAGCCTAGCCGGCCCGATTGCTTTAATCGGTCTTTTGTTGACGGCTCTTTTTCTTCTAAGCCTTCAGCACTAACCGTTAACGCTTAAGAGTCTTAACTCCGTTCTTGGTTCCTACCAGAACCTCGGCACAAACATCAGTAAATATGCCGCTATCCACAACTCCAGTTATAGAGTTAATTCGAGCCTCAGATAAGGAATTTAGTTGTATCAAAGGGCGAGTAAAACCATGAAACTTTTCGAGTTCTCTAGGAAGGATTTAACCGAGCCGAAGGAGAGACGACTCAAAACCGCGCGTTTTTTGTTATTGGCCACCAGGGTGCAACTATAAATAAGACCCTAAACGGTGCCAAGCTCTCTGCAGAATGTGGTTATTGGTAAGACCCTAATCTTGCCTTTTAGACTCTCGAAATCTTTCTTGCCCATATGTACTTGATAGAAAATTGGTATTGGTGTGCGTTCTGCAAAATAGGTTAAATGCTTAGCGGGGCTTTGCTCACCTGTTTTACATTCAACTGCGAATATCGGTTTGCGATCTTTTAGAACAACAAAATCTACCTCTCTCTTTTCTTTATCGCGAAGATAACGCAATTCCATTCTGAACCCTTCTGAGTCTTCTATGTAATGACAATATTTAAGTAGTAATGATGCCACCATATTCTCAAAACGCGCGCCTGAGTCTTCAATGATGGACCAGTCCCAAAAATAAAGTTTTTGCTCTTTTTTAATGGCTTTAATTTTCGGAGCACCGTATGGAGGTATCCGAAAAGTCAGATAAACATGTTCTAATAATGATATCCAACGACTTACTGTTTCATGGGCCACTTGCAAATCTTCCTGTAAACTGCGGATGGACAGAGGCGATCCGACCCGAGCTGGCAAAGCATCAAGGAGAATCTCTAATAGAGAGATATCTTTAACTTGTTCAAGGTCTCGCAAATCTTCGCGCAAGACTCTTGTATGCCGTTCCCGCTGCCAACGACGAAGAAATGTCTCACTACCCTTAAAGAGAGGCTCGGGGAATCCACCAAGCGTAAGTAGTTGCTCTACATCTTTCATAGAAGGAGCACTAGAAAGCTCTGAAATTGAGAATGGATGCAGTCTTTGATAGTGATATCTTCCCAGAAGAGAATCACCGCCTTTTCTATAATGATCGAGCCTGGCCGATCCTGTTACTAAAAATGTACGTTTAGGAAAGAACTCATCGTAAAAGCCCTTAAGCAGATTGCGCCAGCGACCATACTTATGGATTTCATCTAGGACTATGAGGTGTGACTTAGAAGGAAATTCTGCGTTCAAAATCTCCTTTCTATGACGCGCAATATCCCAATTTAAATATGCAGGATTCTCCTTGTCTGGGGGACTAAGTAGGGAGATCGCAAAAGTGGTCTTTCCTACCTGCCTTGGACCACCTACAAAAACCATCTTTTCTTTAAGGTCTGCCCGAGTCAGGGAATCTAGATATCGCTTGCTCATCAAATACCTATCAGACTAATTTAGAGTCTACCCAATATAAATCCGGACTAATTTAGAGTCAAGCTAAAATTAAGCAGGCTTTAAAGGCTCAAGATTTCTCATCTTTTTATCAATTAAGGCCCTCGTGTGGCACAAGAAAATCGATATCATCGCTTCAGGGTCTTAAATCCTGCTGAGCTCGCAACCAGAACTTCATTACATATATCAGTAAAAATCCCACTATCCACAACTCCAGTTAGAGACTTAATTCGAGCCTCAAGAGTGTCATCGATTTCAGCGAAGCGCGCGTCCAGGATGATATTACCAGACTCGGTAATTACAGCTCCATGCTTGCCAGAGCCCTCTCTCAATTTAACTTCGGTAGCCCCGAGTTTTTTTAGCCCTTGAAGCACCAAAGATTGAGCTTCGGGAATTACTTCGACTGGAACGGCAAACTTTTCACCCAGCCTTTTAACTAACTTTGAATCATCAACAATGATGAAAAATTTCGGGCATTTTTTTGCAAGAATTTTTTCTTGCAGCATGGCAGCACCCTTACCTTTAATTAACCGCAGACGAGAATCAACTTCATCCGCACCATCGAATCCCCAAGAGAGATTAGCGCTAGTTGTCGGCGCTAAAACGATGAGCCCGGCTAATTCACATCTTATCGCTGACTCGCGACTGCTCGGCACCACATAGATAGACAGTTTCTCGGCCTTACATCTCTTGGCGATTTCATCAATTGCCAGATCGACCGTGGATCCAGTACCGACCCCAATAACATCACCATTCCTGACTCGCGCTGCTATCTCTTTTGCTACAATCTCTTTCATATCCTGCAGACTAGCTTGAGAAGCGATTTAAGCAAAGAGGGTGCAGAACCCATAAAATATGGTAAATAAAGCCGATGTCATACCAATTGCCCCCAGAAATCCTGGAGATCTCAGCCCGCATTTTAAGGGGAGAAAATATAAAAACCCACCAACAAAGCAGGGCTACCGTCTCTGCCTTGTATAAAGACAAGACCCTCTCAGCTCATGGCGAGACAAGGGAATTAACAGAGTCAGAGCAAAGAACTTATCTAGCAGCCCGAATGCCGGCTACATATGCAGCCAACTGTCGAAGCTTTGAAATAATTTTAGGGACTCTCCCACAAATAGAGATAACATCAGTGCTCGATCTCGGAGCAGGTCCTGGCACTGCCTCTATGTCGGCATTAAAATATTTTCCTGATATACAAAAGCTGACAGTGCTAGAGCGTAGCGATACCTTTCTAAACTGCGCCGAGAAGTTTCTGGCTTCTTATAAAAAAGAACTTCAATGTATCAAATCTAATCTGACTGCTAATAGCGACCTCCCCGAAGCCGATCTGGTGATAGCCTCTTATGCCATAAATGAGATTCATCCGGATCATTTGAAATCTCTTCTAACGCTAGCCTGGGCTGCGACTAAAAAGATCCTGATAATCATTGAACCAGGAACTAAAATAGGCTTTCAAAACATCTTAAAAGCGCGAGAAATCCTGGTAAATCTTGAGGCCTATCTTCTTGCGCCCTGCCCTCATCCCCTAAAATGCCCGATGCAGGACACAGACAAGTGGTGTCACTTTAGGGTCAGATTTAACCGCTCAAAGCTACATCAACAGATCAAGCAGGGGACTCTTAACTACGAAGACGAACCGTTCTCATTTGTGGCTTTTTGTCGAGACAAAGTTACTCTACCAACGGATCGCCTTACAAGTTTCCCTAAAAAAGAAAAGGGGTTCCTCTCTTTTGAATCTTGCACCTCTCAGGGCGAGATAGCTAAGAAGCGAATAATGAAGAGGAACAAAGAGCAGTACAACTCCGCAAAAGATATCACCTGGGGAGATGGTTTAATTCTTAACGACTAAAATATTCCGTAAGCCTTCTGGGCAACTCGTCGAAGGCCCCATTAGACATTAAAACTATGACCCTCTTATTGGGAGACTTTGCGGTAAGCTCATTAAAAATATCATCTCCCTTAATCTTAGCAGAGGCTTTAACCCCGGCTTGATTTAGGGCATCGCAGATAGCTCCTACATCCATAAACTCTACACCCGAATCTACCGCGCCCCTACTCTCTACCGTCTTAATAAGCACTTTATCAGCCAATTTTAGGGAATTGATATATTCATCCTGGAATATCTTACGACGACTCGTGGCAGAGCGTGGTTCAAAGGCGGCCCATATTTCACTATCAGGAAAGCTTTCAGCCACTGCCGATAAAGTCTGAGATACAGCAGTAGGATGATGTGCAAAATCTTCAACTACGGTAACGCTCTTGTCTGCAAAGATTATCTCCTGTCTCCTCTTTACAGACTTAAAAGTTTTTAAGGCTGCTAAGACTTTTTGTAGATCGACTCCTTGGTTAATTAGAGCGATGGTGGCAGCCAAGGCATTACGTGCATTGTATGCTCCGATGGCTGGCAACTCCATTACAAATTCATGACCTGGCCCCTTTACTACTATCTCTTGTAGATATCCGGACTGACGTCTCGAGAGTATTCTAAAATCTGCGGACGAATCCTCACCAAATGTGATTATTTTGCCGCTAACCTTCCCTCTCCATTCTTCGACAGACTTTTTAACTTCTGGAAAATCTACACAGCAAACTATCGCGCCTGTTGCAGGAACAGACTGGGCTAGATTATCGAATTCTCTCTTAATTGCGCCTAAATTAGGATAAATATCCCCGTGATCAAACTCAATGGCGTTGATAATTGCAGTCTCAGGCTTATAAAATTTAAACTTAGGAACCTTTGCGAAGAAGGCCGAGTCGTATTCATCACCCTCAACCACGCTGAACTTCCCGGAGCCTTGCGCTAAGCTGTGAGGGAGATCTCGAGCTATCCCTCCCACAAAGTAGCCCGGCTGCTCACCAGCTTTTAAGAGGATCGAGGCCACCATTGCTGTGGTAGTAGACTTACCATGGGTTCCTGCTACCACTATGGAATGATGTCCTTTAATTACAGCCTCATAAAGCGCTGCGGGAAAGCAGGTATAAGGAAGATTCTTTTCTTCACAAACCGCCACCTCGGGATGACCATAACTTACGGCATTGCCTATGACCACAAGACCTACATCCGCTGGCACATTCTGAGCATTATATCCTTGGCAAAGACTCACCTTCGAGCTTCTCAGAAAGCTTCCCATCGGCTCATAGAATTCCTTATCGCTCCCTGATATCTGATATCCCTGCTCTGACAAAAGAACTGCGAGTTGAGCCATTGCTACGCCAGAGACTCCAATGACATGAATTTTGCCACCAGGCTTGACTGAACTGAGAGAAGAGATGCTTTCTACAGAGAAATGTTCTTTCGGCATAAAATAATTAACTCATATTCTTCAAAATTGTTCGTCGCTCCCAGGCTCTAGGAAACAAAGCTACGACCTCTCTCAGACCCTGAAGCGAGGAACGCTCTTTTAAAAACACGCCTAACAAAACGACCAGGTTCCAGATTAAGATTCCTGGCAGTAGCATTCCAAGATCTCTAGTAATTCTAAAGTTCACTATCTGCATCAGAAATCTATTTCTAACACTCCACGAATTAATCTCTGGCTGAATCTGGGCTCGCCTAGTCGGCGTTACAGAGCGTCGATGATAGACCTTAATTTTTGGAATATATCGGGTTTTGAGTCCAATATTTTTTGCCCGCCAGGCTAGCTCCGCGTCCTCTCTAAAAGCAAAAAAAGCTTCATCAAATACCTGTAACCTTTGGTCCTCGTTGACCTTCAACTGTGGATAAATTTTAAATTTATCTTGATCTCGAGAGGCGCCCCTCAATTCTAATCTTTTTAAGGCAGCTGTACTAACAAACAGCGCAGCTCCAGTGCCACCAAAAACATCACTAGATTCATCAAACTGGCCGCGATCAGTCTCCTCTGAGCCCCGATCCAGATGTCGAGCTTGGGAATTCAGAACCATGCCCGCAGCGTCAATTAATGGCGGAGAAAGTGGCAACATATCTCGATCTACTCGTAATATTTTAGGAGAATAGAACGCATAGCCGGGAGACTGGAGCAAGGCTGATCCAAAATTCTCTAGAAAGTCCGCACCTAAGGTCGCATCTGGATTTAATAAAAGAACATAATCAAATCCGCCACGCACTGCTTCCGCAAACCCTCTGTTGTGGGCTCCAGCATATCCCAAATTTACAGCGCTTCTTATTAACTGAACCTCTGAAAATTCTCTTTCTACAATCCCGGCAGAGTCATCACTAGAATTATTGTCCGTAACTAACGTAGCAATTCTTGAGTCTTTTGGAATCGACTGCAAACAATGACGAATCGTATCTGCACTGTTGAATGTTACTATGTGAACCAAAAGCTTGAAGCTCATGATCTATTTATGCGCTTAAAAAAGACAAATAATTATCCGACAGGAATCTCCAAACGGAACTATACCAGGGTAAATCAAAGGATCACCAGTCTTCTGATTAAGACAGAATGCCGATGTGTCAGCTCCGTTTGGGCCTTATATTACCGTGGCAGTGCTCAAAGAGGCTGCTGCCATCGACGCCCCGGAGAGTCTCTCTCTTAATGCTTCATGCTCTGCTAGGATCTCCTTGGGCAGCTTGGTTCCGATACTGGCCAAAAAGTCCTCTTGAGAAGCCAGCTCTTTACTCCATTCGGCTCTATCAATTGCCAGCAGCTGCTCTGTTTGGGCAGCGTTAAGGTTGAGTCCGTCTAGATTAAGGTCTTTAGGAGTGGGCATTAAGCCGAGAGCGCTACTCTTAGCATTAGCTACTCCAGCCACCCGTCCAAGAATCCACTCAAGCACTCTCATATTGTCGCCAAATCCTGGCCACAAGAATTTTCCGTTATCATCCTGACGGAACCAATTAACGTGGAATATCTTTGGAAGCTTCGCCCCAGATCTCTTGCCGATACTTAACCAGTGACGGAAATAATCAGCGGCGTGGTAGCCGATAAAAGGCCTCATCGCCATAGGGTCACGAGTAACCTCTCCGACAGCACCCGCAGCGGCGGCTGTGCGCTCAGAAGCCATAGTCACACCCACAAATGTTCCGTGCTGCCAGTTACGGGCCTCATAAACAAGAGGGGCTAACTTAGCTGACCGACCACCGAATATTATCGCCGATATCGGCACGCCTCGTGGGGATTCCCACTCTTTAGATATCGATGGGCACTGACGAGCAGGAGTTGTGAATCGAGAATTTGCATGAGCGGCCTGAGTTCCCTTCTCTGAAGTCCACTCCTGATTGAGCCAATCTTTAGCCCTCTTTGGAGTGTTAGGGAGCCCTTCCCACCACGGCATCAAGGTATCAAGATCCAAGGCGGTATTGGTGAATATTGTGTTTCCGCCACAAATAGTCGCCATAGCATTTGGATTTGTTTTATCGGATGTACCCGGAGCGACACCAAAGAAACCAGCTTCAGGATTTATGGCATAAAGCTGCCCGTCTTCTCCGAAGTTCAACCAGGCGATATCATCGCCCACGGTCTCAACCTTCCAGCCAGCTTTCAAGTAAGATTCTGGTGGAACCAACATCGCGAGATTTGTTTTTCCACAAGCCGATGGAAAAGCCGCACAAACGTATCTCTTCTCACCTTTAGGATTTGTAATTCCTAAAATCAACATATGCTCTGCAAGCCAACCCTCTTTGCGTGCCAAAACAGAGGCGATTCTAAGAGCGAAACACTTCTTACCCTGAAGAGCGTTGCCACCGTAGTTAGAGTTGAAGCTGATAATTGTATTATCTTCCGGAAAGTGACAGATAAAACGGTTATCTGGATTGAGTGTGCCGATTGAGTGAATTCCACGAACAAAGTTAGTGGTCTTTTCATCAAGATTTTTTAGCGCCGTTGCACCAATTCGCGCCATAATTCTCATGTTCACAACAACATAAGGAGAATCAGTTAATTCAAATCCGACCTTAGAAAACGGTGAGCCATCAGGACCCATCAAATAGGGCACTACGTACATTGTGCGCCCCTTCATGCAACCGGTCATGATATTATTTAACCGGGTATACATCTCTTTAGGGTCCGACCAGTTATTAAGTGGACCAGCATCATCCTTAGAGCGAGAGCAGATAAATGTTTTCTCTTCGACCCGAGCTACGTCGTTAGAGTGCGAGACGCACCAATAAGAATTTGGATAAGCGGAATCATTTAGCTTAGTGAATACTCCATCTTTCACTAACCCTTCACACAGGAGGCGGTTTTCTTCATCAGAGCCATTGATCCAAACTATCTTCTCAGGCTGAAGATGCTCTACTACCTCAGCTACCCATTTTTTTACGTTCTCGTTTTTACATTCCATCTTTAAGACTCGCTGAATACACCTTGATATGGCCTTACAAATCCCACAAACGCTGTTTGTTTAGATGCCAGAGGGGACCTCTGCGGCCCACAATATATGTAAGGTTAATATATGACAATAAAATACTTAAGATAGTGTATTTGCTTATTTTATTTAAGCCGATACCCTCTCCCTTTATTATCTTCAATCGGCATTCTTAAGATGGCCAGCGAACTGCAAAGGGCAATTATCCTGCCACGGGCTATCACCCGGTTTGGCGATCACGCCTGGGATCTAGCCATCCCCCTGCTTTTAATAAAGCTGTATCCGGGCTCTCTGCATTACGTCGCGACATACAGCCTGGTGATTACCTTGGCTGTAATTTTTTTAGTTCCAAGAGTCGCGGCGTACTTTAACAAACAGAATAGATTAAAAAATCTAGGTCAAATTATATCTGCTCAGCTTGTAGGGGTCGGGGTCTCATTACTGGTGGTGCTGCTCTCCGAGCAACACGATCTTTTTGAATTCACTCTTCTTACTCTATCTGGAATAGCTGTAAGAGTTGGATCTTCAATTGCAGACCTAGCGATAATGGCGGACTGGCTTCCGCGGATATTCAAAGATCATACCCTTTCCATAATAAACAGCAGACTCCGTCGAGCTGATCTAATTATGGAGGTAGCGGGGCCATTAGCAGCAGGCTTTATTCTCTTAATTCCAAGAGGATTCGAATTTATTGCCGCTATCAATCTCTGCTCTTTTGTAATCGAATGGTTTTTACTCAAACAGGTCTATAAAAAGAATGCTGCCGAATTAAGCCCCCTAGAAGAAAGTAACCAAACAAAATCTGGGCGCGGATTGTGGCAAGGGATCAAATTAGCCTCGTTGCAGCCAACCTTTCCTATCATCTTGGCGATAGCGACAGTTTGGTTCACCGTGCTCACCCCCCATGGCAATCTTCTGGCCGCTCACCTAAAAGACAATCTTAATGTTAGCGAAGATATCTTAGGCGCTCTTCGAAGCCTGGGCGCCTTGGTTGGGATTCTGCCGACATTCTACTACGCCCGTCTTCAACAGAGAATTGGCGCACTCAGCTTTGCGGCGTACCATATATTATTTCAGGTTATTAATTTATTTGTAGCGGCTTTGTGTCTGCACATGTTTGGCTATCTCTGGATCAGCCTTGCAGCCATCGTAATTTCTAGGATTGGTCTTTACGGATTCCTATTAGGCGCTACCGAAATTCTTCAAAGAGAAGTCCCCGAGAATATAAGAATGGAGGTCAGTAGCGTTAGTACTTCATTAAAATATGCAGCTAGCATGACTCTCTATATTTCAGCGTTAGTTTGGTCCAAGAGTGATGAATTTGCGATTCTATCTCTCCTCACTGTGCTGATAATTGGGCTAGGAACCGCTCTTACCTGGCGGGCAACAATGACCAAACAGCGCGTCCAATTAGAGAATCAAATCTAAAAGGCGCTTCTAAGAATTAACAAAAAGGAAGGGATTGATAATCGGGACGATCCTGGGCGGCGATACAAGGATCCGGCCAAACTACCACCTCACCATCAACGATGCGGCACACTATCATCTGAATACAAAGCTCATCGGACTGCGGCGGCTCTACTATCACAATCGAATCCGGAGCAGCGCACCCCTGAGATACCTTAATTGCTTTTAAATTTTTAATTCTTTTAAGGATCTTCCGATTTTTCTTTTTAGCCGCAGAGGTCTTTGGGAAGAGATTTTGATTAGTGAATAGCTTTGACCTCGCCCTCTTAATCGCACTTTTAACTCCCTGACACGAATCAAGTGAGGAAGCAAAAACATCCTTATTGCCGCAAATCAAAATCAAAGAGAGTATCGCGATTAAGAAAACTCTGATTTTTGCCATACTTTTGAATAGTCCCTCTAATCCACTGCTTTATAACATATCCGTTAAAATAATCTTTTTGTTTCAGAAATTTTAGGACATTTTTTAAAACGTCGTCAGGAGATGAGCCACTTAAAGCAAATAACCAACAACTACGAACACTTGGCTTTAATCTCAGGTTTTAATTTGGCACAGAACTCTTTATAAACCTTGGCCAACTTAGGGGCTATCACTATAGAGCAATAAGTCTGTTCTTTGTTCCGATCAAAATAATCCTGATGATACTCCTCAGCTTTATAGTAACGCTCAAGCTTAGCAATCTCAGTCACGATGGGATCTCGCCATAACTTGCTGCGCTCGACCTCGCCTTTGACATCTTCAGCAATCTTCCTCTCTTGATCGTTCGCATAAAAAATTACCGAGCGATACTGAGTGCCGACATCAGCCCCTTGCCTATTAAGGGTTGTCGGGTCATGCGAATGAAAGAAAATAGTCAAAATGTCTTTGAAGGAGATAACAGTAGGATCGTAAGTAATCTTTACAACTTCAGCATGCCCTGTTGTACCGACGGAGACTCTCTCATAGGTAGGATTAGGAACTTTGCCACCTGAGTATCCTGATTCTACGTGCTCTATCCCTTGGAATCCTTGATAAACCGCTTCTACGCACCAAAAGCAGCCGCCGCCAAGAATAGCTTCCTTCATTTCTTTCATTTTCTTATCCTCAGCATAAACCAAAAGGGTCGGGACACTTAGTAGAATAAGCATCCCTTTTACTATTTTTATAACTTGTAATTTTATTGAAGCACACCGAGTCATGAGACCTATTCGGCATCACCTAATGATGGACCCAATACCTCTTCAAATATACCGGCAAGATTGTCGTAAGATATATCTCTAATTCTTCTGCCATTGATCAAAATAGTTGGCGTACCTTCAATACCCACCGCATCTCCGTCTTTGACATCAGCAACGATCTTCTCTTTGACTGTTGCATCAGCAAGGCAGGAATCAATCTGAGAAGCATCAAGCCCTAACTCTCCCACACCAGCAGTCATCTTGGCTCTTAACTGCTCAGCGTTGAGGTCCTCAGATAAGATCCCAGCGTTAAAAAGATACTCATTCATCTCCCAGAATTTACCCTGGGCACCAGCGCATCGAGACAACGCCGCGGCATAACAAGCATTTTCATGAGAACTCTTTTTTATGCTCGGATTGCAAGCCGAATCCAGAGGATAATTTTTAAATATGAAATGTATCTTGCCCTCATACTTTTGATAAAGCTCAGAGAGAACCATAGATAGAGACTGACACGCTGGACACTCATAGTCAGCAAATTCAACTAACTGAAGAGGAGCATCCGCAGGACCCTTGGCATAGTCCTTATTGCTCCCAGCCTCGGTATTGATATTTACCTTCGTGACTGTCTCTTTCTTCCAATCATTCTCAGCAGCAAATGTTTCCAAATATCTAACGCTCAGGGTGTGACGAAGAGTAACCGAAACAACTCCAGCCATAGCAATCGTAAGCACAAGCAATCTTAAGGCTGGCCCCCTAGACTTTCCGTTGAGGCTCATCGCCTCAAGTCCAAAGCCTATCATTCCCCAGAATCCATCTTTTACTCCGGCAAGATAACCCTTCCTCTGTTTGGACAATAAAACTAGACCAAACTGCAAAAAGTTTACGGCGTAAACGCCCAAACATAATGGGCACAAAACGCCCACTTTGAACTTGGAGATATAAAATAAGCCTAGGCTGGTAACTAATCCGGTAAAAGAAAAGAACGCGCTGACCTCGAAAGCCTCATCTTCATAGAAGCGATCCTGGTCCGATAATAAAACTATGAACCCTAATAATACGAGATAAAACCAGACTCCATAAGCTGCTACGGGGATGCCAAATAGCATCGACCAAGAACTTTCGTTAACGGCCTTGCAATTTACCTCTGCACTAATATTGCAAAAGGAGCTCTGTGGATCGACTCCTAACTGCTTGCCAATGAACATCACGGCATGCTCGTTTAGAGATAAAATAGAAAATACTAAGCCGATGATCGCCAACAGGAAGGAACCTGTGAGTAGAATTTTTGTTTTATTCACTTAATGTCCTCATCTTCACTAAAATATTATTATGGTCCTCAATAATCTTTTCGGCCCCTGCCTTTTCAAGACCACATAGCAGCGGAGAATTTTTTGCTAGTATGAAATAGTCCGCCTCGACCTTTCGAGCAAATTGAATCAGGGAACTTGGATCCCTAGAAGCCTCCAAATACTCCCTATAGAAGCTCTCGCCCAAAAGGGTATTCCGATCATCAATGACTGATTTTATTCGCCCCCGCCCCTCTAGAGTAATAAATCCACCAAGATCTGGGGAGGCTAAAACAGCGAGCTCTGCATTAGGAGAGAGCTCCTCTTTCAGGCGAGCCATAATTTGGTACGGGAATACATCTTTGGCTGGACCAAGCTCACTATCTAAAAAGAAAACTTTATTTTGAGAAATTCCTCCACAAAATAACCCAAAAAGGATCAGAGCAGTTACTAACCATGAATAACTCTGCCGCGACTCCAGATCCGAGAATCCCCGCCTTAACAGAATCAGTGAGCCGTACCGCTCAATCAGCCCCACAGAGGCCAAGCCTACCAAAAGATCCGCGAGTAATGGCGCCAGAACTATCCCTAAGTATGGGAAAAATCGGATGGCTTTAAGGGAGAAACATAAAAATGTAAGTCCCAAAATAAACTCTCCAGATCTCCACTTAGGCTTAGCACCAAGCAGAAGCGGCGCAACTAAACTGCCCAGAAAGAGCAGAAAGATTTTGCCTGATGTCTCTTTAAAATTAGGGCTCAACCACTCTTCATTTAAATTCATAAAAAACTCACTCTGCCCCAAGAGCAAGATACTCTTGTGAAGCTCCATGCCATAAGGATTAACCAAGGTGGCGAGCGCTGATACGAATAAAAGCACAGTTGGCATTTTTACGGCCGCAAGTAGTCCGGCTAACGAAAGAGTCTTGGAGGTTTCTGTCAGAATGTAATCAACCAAGCGAGCAGTCGCGATTATGCCAATCAGCAAAAGACCCAAGATAAAGGAGGGATGAATATTCGCCCATAAAACAAACACTCCGACCAAATACCAGGGAGTACTTTTTAGGTCAGCTCGATACCACTTTAACAAGGCAAACAAAGTAACCGCGAAAAAGGGAAATCCAAATACCACCGGCCTTAAAATGAAATGAATTTGGGAGATCTTATAAGCAAAAAACGCCGCAACGGTCGCAGCAATCCAAGAGCCTGAAGATTTAAACGTCTGGGGCAGAACAATTAAAAAGAAAGTCCCAATAAATACTAGGGCCACAAGGTTATAGAGCGCTGCCCATTCCCCGTGCTGAAATCCTAGATATAAAATTAAATCACTTAACCACTGATCAGAAACCCAAGGTCGAGACAGGGGCGCCAAAAAAGGATCGCTCTTCGGTGCAGAGGTATTCTCAACTACATATCGACCGGTCTCAATATGCCAACCGAGCCCAGGATCGGCGGCAAACTTATCAAATTGCCCAAAATAAAGAGGCGCCAAACCGATTAAGACGATTAGATACGGAAGAGAAAATATTTTTAGCAGACGAGCACCCATGCCTGGGAATATTCGCAGGTTAAATCAGTCTGGGAAACATAAATATTCCCAGACCAGCTTAAATTTAAGCCGATATCCAGCTCTTTATCTTTTCAGATACCGCTGCTGGTGTAAATCCGAACTTCTCAGCCAAAACATTACCAGGTGCAGAGGCTCCGTAATAATCAATGCCAATCATTAGACCATTTTTGCCGGCAACCCTCTCCCAGCCCGTGGTAACTCCAGCCTCGATGGTCACAATCTTTGCCTGAGGCGGAATTACAGAGTTTCGGTAAGTTGCATCCTGCTCAAAGAATAGCTCCAAGCATGGTAGAGAAACCACTCTGGAGTTAATCCCTGTAGCTTTCAATTGTTCAGCTGCGGCCTGAGCCAAGCTGACCTCTGATCCGGTGGCAGCAATAACAAGATCCTGGCACTCGCGACCAGCAACCACATAGCCACCCTTTAAGATATGCTCGATTGAGAACTGGGAATCTCTCTTCAGAGGTTCCAGTGCTTGTCTAGTAAAGAGCAAAGCGCTCGGCGCGTTTTTCTTCTCAACAGCAATTCCGTAAGAGATCGCTGTTTCAATTCCATCTGCTGGTCTGAATACATACAGATTTGGAATCACTCTGAGCGCCTGAATATGCTCAATAGGCTCATGAGTCGGACCATCCTCTCCAACCCAGAAGCTATCGTGAGTAAAGATAAAAAGGGTTTGCAGATGCGACAGAGCAGCCAATCTTATGGCTGGACGCATATAATCTGAGAACACCAGAAAGGTTGAAGTATATGGAATAAAAGCCCGCGTATATGCCAAACCGTTGGCGATCGAGCCCATGGCATGCTCGCGGATTCCATATCTTAAGTTTTTACCTCTAAAATCTACGGCAGAAACGTCTGTAGAGTTCTTAATAAGGGTTAGGCAGGAGGGCTCTAGGTCTGCCGATCCTCCAATCAGAGCTGGAACCTCGGCCGACAAAAATTGCAGTACATCCCCAGATATATTTCTGGTCGCTACTTTCTTCTGCAAAGAAGCTCCAACATCGGCCAGTTTGGCCATGAAATGTTTTGGAACTTCCCTATTAATTTGTGCCGTTAGAGCCTCAGCAGCTTCGGGATTCTTGCCAGACCAGGCCCAGTAAGATTTGCACCAACTATCATACTCCGCCACCTTGTCTGCCATAATCTGGCAACAAAACTGACCTACGGATTCAGGAATATAAAAGGTAGGAGACTCCGGCCAACCTAGCGCTTTCTTGGTTAGCTTAACTTCCTCAGCACCCAAGGGCGAGCCATGTGATTCAGCTGAATTCGCTTTATTCGGGCTTCCTTTCGCAATAGTTGTTTTGCAGACTATCAGGCTTGGACGGCGATCCTCCCATTTAGAGTTCTCGATCGCTCTATTCACCTCTTCAAAATTATGACCATCAACGGACTGCACATACCAACCGCAAGCCTCAAACTTTTTGCCTACATTCTCCGTAAAGCAAACATCAGTAGAGCCACCGATAGAGATATCATTATCATCATAAAGATATGTGATGTTTGAGAGACCGAGATGCCCAGCCAAAGAGGCAGCCTCAAGGGCCACACCCTCCATTAGATCACCGTCACTTACTATGCCATAGACTCGGTAGCCAAAGAGCTTTTTGTCGTATTTTGATGCTAAAAGCTTCCCTGCCAGCGCCAAGCCAACGCCATTTGCAAAGCCCTGACCAAGAGGTCCAGTGGTGGTTTCAACTCCTGGGGTTAGACCAAATTCTGGATGTCCCGGTGTCTTGCTCTGCCATTGTCTAAAATTCTGAAGCTCACTCATCGGCAAGTCATAACCGAACAAGTTCAGGAGAGAATACAGCAGCATCGAACCATGACCCGCTGAAAGCACGAACCGATCTCGACCGATCCAATTAGGATCCTTTGGATTAAATCTAAGATGATGACTCCAGAGAACGGCTGCGAGATCGGCTGTGCCCATCGGCATACCAGGATGACCTGATTTGGCCTTCTCAACAGCATCAATCGCTAGGAACCTGATTGTGTTCGCAAGTGCAGTAAGTTTTTGTGTATTCATATATTTTTATTTACGAAAGTGGCGCGAATTCACCTGAAGGAACTTCTTCACTTCAGTCGCAAACCACTCCGGGTGCTCGATCATTGGGGCATGCCCACAATTCTTGATCGTGACCAAGGTACTGTTAGGGATATTTTTATGAAACTGCTCTGCAACATCCATCGTTGTAACCTGATCATCATCTCCCCAGAGTAGAAGTGTCGGCACCTTTATATCTTTTAGATACTTAAGAAGGTAATCTTTTTTTGCACTACGAGCGGCATTAATAATATTCAGAACGTTTCGCTTGTCGCGAATGACATCATAAATAGTGTTAACCGCCTCATCTGTAATAAAGGCCTGATTATAAAACACCCTCGCCATGTGCTCGCGGATAAATCTCTGATCCGGCCGAATAGGCAAGGAGTCCACAGAATGCTCATACAAGCCCGAGGTTCCAGTCAGTATTAAGCAATCAACCGCGGATGGATCTGCTAGATACATTCTAAGAGCCACGTGACCGCCCATGGAATTTCCGCAAAGAATAACCGGATCAAGCTTTCTCTTTTTGGCAAAATACCAGGTGTAAGCTGCTAAATTTTTTACCTTTACGTCATTTCTTGGGTAGGTAATCAGCGGAAACTGAAGAGCGATTGGCTTGGTGTACTGCTGAAATAGAGGAAATATAGCATCCCAATTAGACAAGGCTCCAAAGAGGCCGTGAAGACACAGCATCTCGGGGCCTGCGCCCCCGCTCTCTACAGTTTTAAACTGTGGTTCTTCTCTAACCTTAAGCCAGTGCGGCACATGGGTGTCGAGCTTGGTTATGAGATTGTCGGTTTCACTAAATAAGTCAGTCACTAAAAGCCTTTAGCTGATTAGAGATCTACCTCTAACCTGTGTGCATTCTCTTGAATCAGCCGATATCTAGCAGAAGAATCACGCCCTAACAAATCAGATAATACGGCTTCCGCCGCTTTGGCGTCCCCCGGTCTGACCTGCAACAAGGTGCGACCTCTTGGATTCATAGTTGTAGACCACAGGGTAGCAGGGTTCATCTCTCCAAGTCCTTTAAACCTGGTTATAAGCGGTTTAGCCCGTTTGATATTCTCCTTGAGGACTTTTTCCTTCTCCTCATCGGAATATACCCAGAACTCCTCTCCCTTCTGCCCAGATCCATATTTTATACGATAAAGGGGGCTTCTGCCAATATACAGGTGTCCAGCGTCCACCAAAGGCCTCATATGCGAATAAAAGAAGGCTATAAGGAGTGCTGCGATATGCATGCCATCGGCATCGGCGTCGGTAAGGATTATAACCTTACCGTACCTTACCTTGGATACATTAGCATTCTCGCCAAAACCGCACCCGATAGCAGAGGCAAGATCCATTAACTCTTTATTGTCCTGAATCTTACTTCCACCAGCCGCAATTGAATTTAAAATCTTACCTCGCAATGGCAGAACAGCTTGGGTCTTTCTATCTCTTGCCTGCTTTGCACTACCACCAGCCGAGTCACCCTCTACAATGAACAGCTCACTTTCGTCAGGACGATTAGAAGAACAGTCAGCAAGCTTTCCCGGGAGATTCAATCGATGGCTGATTCCGATCTTGCGACTTACATTCTGAGCAGCAGCCCTGGACGCAGCTCGAGCTTTAGCAGCCAGAACAATTCTCTCAACAATCATTGCTGCTAACTTCGGTTTAGAATTTAGAGTATTCTCAAACTGTTTTGTTAGAACCTCAACGTGTCCAGCGACTTCAGGATTATTTAATTTCTCCTTGGTCTGCCCCTGGAACTGTAGCTCCATTTCTTTGCCTGGAACATTCACAGATAGAACACCGATGAGCCCTTCTCTAATATCTTCCGAAGAGAGCTTAATCCCTTTAGGCACAAGATCATGCACTGAGATATAATTTCTGACGGCCTTGCCGAGACCAGACTTAAATCCTTCCTCATGGGTTCCGCCATCTTTGGTAAAGATACCATTTACATAGGATTTAATGATAGTTGAGGTGCTCTCTGTCCAAGAGAATGCAGCTTGAATTTTTATTCCTTTCTCTTGCTCGAAATAAAAAAGCTCATCTCCGATCGGCTTCTCTTCGTTTTTATCAAGAAGCTTCTTTAAATAAGCATTAATCCCATCTTCAAACTTAAAAAGCTTCTTCTCTCCGCTCTCTTCATCTACAAACTCAATCTCAAGACCGCCGTTTAAGAGCGCCTTTTCTTCAAGGGTCTTTTCTAACAGGTCTTTTGAAAACTCAATCTTAGTAAAGATTTCAGGGTCTGGTCTAAAAAAGATCTGGGTGCCGCGTTTCTTGCTCGCCTTACCTTTCTCCAATTTAGATATGGGCTTACCGCGACAAAATCTCTGGCGCCACTCAAAGCCATCTCGCCAAACAGTGGCTTCAAGCTCAACCGATAAAGCATTAACTACAGAAGCACCCACTCCGTGCAGTCCGCCAGCTGAGGCATAATTCTGATCAGAAAATTTTCCGCCCGCATGAAGCACGGTGAGAATCAATTCCAGAGCACTCTTTTTGTGCTTGGGATGCATATCGACGGGAATACCTCGGCCATTATCCTCGATAGTGATGGATTCACCATCTTTGTGGAGAGTTACGACTACGCGATTGGCATGGCCGTTCATTACCTCATCTATAGAGTTATCAAGGATTTCATGGGCTAAATGATGCAGCCCCTGAATAGTATCAGTGCCGCCGATGTACATGCCTGGGCGCCTTCTTACTGGCTCTAGCCCCTCAAGAACCTCAATATCTTTTGCGCCGTAACTTTGTGCAGTTGCCATATTACATCACCTTCGCACTCTTAACTTCACCACGAGCTATAACTCTCTTTCCTTGGAGACCACGATGTCCTGATGTGACCTCAGATAAAGGAACTTCCTTGTCTCCGCTGGATTCTAAATTCAGAAGCAACTTCTGTCCCTTCTTAACGCCCAGCACAGAAACAATTCTATCGCCGCTCTTAACTCCCATCGCGATGACTCCTACAGCAGCACCATCTCGCTCCGGGATCTCTTTGCTCTCGCAAACAAGTCCGTGACCAGCCTTGGTTATCATCAAAAATAGCCCGCCGGCATGCACTGCGCCCACCATTTCATCGTCTGCGCGTAACTTCATTATGCGCTTGCCGTTCTTCTTGATCCCCACAAGATCCGTAATCTTGAGCGCTGATGCCATACCCATGGCAGATACAGTCAGAAGCATCTCACCATCTTTTAGGAAGATTCCCCCCTTACCGAATAGCTCGCCCTGCGGCGGAGTAGAGCCAGGTGCCAGAACTCCGAAAGACTCGACAATTCTCTCGCCGTCTTTAAATTTTAGGAGCTTCTGAATTGGACTACCGTATCCGCTTGATGCCGGCACCTCTGATACTGGCATAGAGTAGATATTTCCGAGATTAGTTAACAACACCAAAGAGTCAGCAGTGTTAAGCGCGTGAGTTCTAAACAGAGCATCCCCTTCTCTTAACCGGGTGCCAGAGATCTCATTATTTTGGCGAATTCTCTTAAGCCAACCATCTTGAGTAATAAGGGCAAATACATCCTCTTTAACGATGTAAGCCGACTCATCTATCTCAATAGTAATATCTTCTTCATCCTTAATTATCTCACAACGACGCTTATCGCCGAACTTCTCACCGATGGTCGATATCTCTTCCTTTAAGAGCTTCTTCATTGCGGCTGGGCTCTTTAGCAACTTATCAATCTCACCTACTCTCTTCTCTTTCTCTTTTAGTTCACCTTTAATTTCGTCAATGGAGGTTCTTGATAGTTGGTGCAACCGCATGTCGACTATCGCAAAAGATTGAAGCTCTGACAGCCCGAATCTCTTTCTTAACTTTTCTGCGGAATCCTGACGCCCATCACTCTTTCTAATTATTTTTATGACCTCATCTAGAGCATCATAAATAATTACAAATCCTTCTAAGATATGGATTCTCTCAAGCAGCTTTTTCTTTTCGAATTGAAGACGCTTCTCGATCACCTCTAAACGGAAATTTAAAAAGTGTTCGAGCATCTGCTTGATGTTGAGCAGCTCAGGCTTGCAGGTCATGATACCCTTCTGCGGAACCAGAGCTGTCATATTTACGGCAAAATTAGACTCCAGCGGGGTATTCTTATAAAGATACGCCATTGCTGCCTCGGCATCTGCGCCGGTGGTCAACTCAAGAACAACTCTTACGTCATCAGTAGACTCATCTCGCACGTCATTAAGCTGAGGAACCTTACGATCCACTATCAAATTGGCGATCTTCTCAACCAATTGAGACTTATCAAGAGCATACGGAATGCTCTTGATAATGATAAATTTCTTACCTCTGCTACCATCCTCAAGAACCCATTCGCCACGCATCCGTATTTGCCCACGGCCAGTGCGATACATTTCATTCAGCTCTTTGCGTGTATTTAGAACCAAACATCCGGTCGGAAAGTCAGGGCCCTTTATTGAAGTAACCAGTTTTTCTAGAGAGATCTCCGGCTCATCGATTAGATCTATCAGAGCTCTAGTTACATCCCTAAGATTGTGGGGTGGGATAGAAGTCGCCATACCTACGGCGATACCCATGGCGCCATTAATCAATAAATTAGGAATTCGGCTCGGGAGCACCACTGGCTCAACCTGCGTGCCATCGAAATTATCCCTAAAAGATACGGTTTCTTCGTCAATTTCACCGATTAACTCTACCGCCAGAGCTCGCAACTTGGCCTCTGTGTAACGATAGGCGGCAGGGCTATCACCGTCTATAGATCCAAAGTTGCCCTGTCCATCGACCAATGGATATCTCATCGAGAAGTCTTGAGCCATTCTGACCATGGCCTCATAGCATGCGGTATCTCCATGCGGATGGAACCTTGCAAGCACGCCACCAACAACCGCTGCAGACTTACGATAGGCACCATCTGGGTTCAGGTGTAGGAACTTATACATATCGTAGAGGATTCGGCGCTGAACTGGCTTCAAACCATCACGAACATCAGGCAGAGCTCTGGAGGAGACTACGCTCAGGGCATAGGTTAGGTAACGATCTCGAGATTCTTTCTCAATGCTGGTTTGAATTACTGGCATATACAACTCTTAAGAGTAAAACTAGGTGAGAGAGATGATTACACGAAACTTTAAGCTGTTGATAGAGAGAGCTTACTTCTTTTTTGATTTTCTCTTGAAATACCGCTCTATTACGCGATTATTTTTAAATTTATTCAGGATCTGACCGCCCATGCCCATAATCCGAGCATCCGTAGTCTCGAGCATAATGATATCGTGACTCAACATGAAGTCTAAACCAATGTGTTTTTTTACATCGAGCCTTCGAGGATTTCTTCTCTGATCCTGTGGAGTTGTAGAGGTATAAGAGTAGAGAGATTTGTTATAAAATCTGAAATTAGTCTCCGCGAATGCATTCACGGCATCAAAATTATTGAGCAAACCAAAAACGTAACTTGTCCCTGAGACATAA
>Ga0172372_10001405_pt1 | contig 37344 bp, 39 predicted proteins | sample LakKiv5m_2_FD_114544 | JGI IMG/M metagenome (GOLD analysis project Ga0172372, IMG submission 114544) | Freshwater microbial communities from Kabuno Bay, South-Kivu, Congo - kab_092012_9.5m | ecosystem: Environmental > Aquatic > Freshwater > Lake | place: Democratic Republic of the Congo...
CTACGCTGTAATTCAGGGGTTAACGAACATAAAACACAAGAGTTCACATCTTCTTAATAGATAAACTGTACAACAAATCGTCGAGCGATTTCTACTTCATCAAAATTGATCATTTTTTTCCTTTATACTTTTCAAGTATCTGAACGCGTCGATCATGTTCTTGTTGCTCAGCTTCTCGTTGAAGCTGAGCTTGTTGCTGTTTTTTCGCCTGTTTAGCCTTTTCTTCTTTCAAAAGAAAAAATTCTTTTATCTCTCTATGAGTTTGTTTGTAGAGGGCAGGAGCCCCAGGATAAACAAGCCAGCGATACGCGTTTTCTTTTACAGGGAAAGGTGCGTGTGAATCGGCTATATTTGGAGAGATAGCCCACCAACGATGCTCTTTTTGAGATCTTTTAATGTGCCTTAAATATGGATTTATCATAGGTGTTTCCATGAGAAATTCGCACCAGAGTTGATATTGTTGCTCTTTCGTGCAGTGAGCCCAAACCCGAGCATATTCTTTTGCAAGATCAGTATCTTGAATATAAGAATCAATCCAGTCATTCGGTTTTACCCAATGAAAAGAGTCATACAGAAGCGCATAGCGCCGGTTAACCTCAAGGTCTGCGTCAAACTTATACAAATAAGCAGTATAATAAGACTCTGTTGCATCCGCTGCTAAAGAACGATAAATGCCTCGACCGTTATCCCGAGCGTAGCTTTGTTGAAGAATCTGTCGAAAAGCTTTGAGTGACTGCGCCCCAATAAAGACTTGGGATTGTTGATGTTGAACGAATATAAAAGGATTATCTGAAACTAGCGTTTTCACTCACTAGTTATTTTACCTCAGATTTCTTTTTTCGTCCACGTTTTTTTGGCTCGGGTTCTGGGGTTGGTTCTGGGGTTGGTTCTGGGGTTGGTTCTGGGGTGATGTTAAGATTGAGCAGACGGCCGCCATGAAGCGCAGAATTAAGGTCAGCGCTCTCATCTAGAACAACCTGCATTTGCGCAGGCGTTAAATTGAATTTTGTACGTATATCAGCTTCAGCTCCTGGATTAAGGTTTAACCAGCACGAGTGACTTCGTTTGTAATTACGTACTGGTGGTAACACCAGCATAATGGCCTGAACGGATTGTGTTATATTTTTAACTCTCACAGGTTAAAAATAGTAGTTAACGCTTCCTGTTGTTCTTGGTTTAATTTATTGAGCACAAAATCAGCAACAGAATCACAAAAATGTTCTTCAGGATTTGTGCTTGCGTACTGGGACGTAAATAATGCGGTTGTGGCACGATAACGCGCTACAATCGTAAAAAAGCTTGATTTATCAACAATCATTTCTTTAGTTTTGCCTGTTGATTTTTTCATTTTTGTAAGAGTTAGAAGACTTTCAGCTTGACTTTTTACTATGTAGACATCATCCCCAAACTCTAAGTGTGTTTCATTTTTAAGATCTGTTTCCCTAAGAAGTTGTACCGCCATCGCAGGCATACGCGCATGTAAGCGCATGTGATATGTCTGCCAAGCACGCTGAGCATGAGCATCTGTAAATTTCCGATAATATCTATGACTTAGCTCGTGAAGTAAATCATGGAGCGCCCTGGAACGATCATACAATCGAATATAGACTTTATCTGATTTATATTCATACCAAGCAGCAGCATTTCGGTCTTGTAATTGACCAACGACATAAACATCACCATAAAGTACACTTGCAAATTTACTGCTTAAAAGTTGTGACGCTTGTTCAACAATTGAGCTAACAAATTTAAATTCTTCCGCTGAAAGACCTACTGTATTATGAACACTGAAATTACCAACTTTAATGAGATCAGACGTTGTATTTCGCGCAGGCCATTGATCTGCCGCTAACAAAAGCTGGAATTTTGGCAGATTTTTATTAAACCAACTGACAAGTCCTTTTGGTGTTCTCGACGCGTTTGCTCCGCGTGCCTTTTGATTTATTTCACGCATAGCAATTTCGATTGCCTTAGCGTCTTGCTGCGGTATTTGTTTTTCTTCTAGAATTGTGCGCATATATGGTAATGCTGCACGAAAAAAATCACTATACTCATTACGGATATGATATGCAATCCACCAATCAGTCATCTCGGGTTTTAGTTTTGTTGTGATTGCTGTATTCAGCGCATACAGAGCAGCTTGAAATTCTGCCGCATTTTTAGCAAACTTACGCATAAATAAACGCCTGAACCTGATTAAAGCGAAGATTCATAGCTTCTGCAAGAATTTCAACTTCTGCTAAACATTCGTTTTGACCGCCGCCACAAATGTCAGAGCCATTCCAATCTTCTAAAATGGATTGTAAATCGGGAATAAAAAATCCATAGTCTTCAAGTTGTTCATGCAATAAATCCGACACACCGATATTTTGAACATCTTGTTCAGACAATTCCCGAATATCATTTATACCGCGTTGAATCATGTAAGATACGATTTTCACGATAGCATAATGATCAAAACAAGGATGATCCATTAAGTCACGAAAAAAGCCATAACTTTTATCGAAAAATGTAGCTTTCGCTAAAAACTCGTCAGCCTCATAATCAAGCTTTTCTGCATAATAAGCTATTAGCTCATTCTGACTGCAAAAACCAAGATCTGGACCATTCCAAAGTACAAGTATTTTATTATACGTCTCTTGAGCAGAGCGAAGTAACTCGGCAACGTCAAAACTTATGTTGCGCTCATATTCTGGTTGCACATCTACGATAATCAGTGAAGACCTATGATTCGCCCATTTTGCTGCACGTCGTCGCATTTATTCTAAAAGGAGAAAAGCGCCCACAGGCCCTTTTTTTATTCGTTTAACTTTTAGTTCTTCTCCCTTTTCGTAATAAGGAGGCCCTACCCTTTTATGCCCGTGAGGGTTCATCCAATGCACCATTTGAGTTGGTGATGCTCGGCCTGTACGTTCGTCAAACGTAGGTCTTGGCACCCAACCAACTAAACGTAAATATCCTTCAGAGTTATCATAAACTTCAAAAGGAAGTATACCCTGTTGATCAGGATGATCAGGAAATGGGTTTTTTTCTTTTGTATTATCTCGTGGTACTCCCACGCCGTTTGCTGGATGAAACGGGTTCGAGGGATCTATAGCAGCGGTTTTTTGTGGCAGCATATTACGCGCTTCTGATGCGGTAAATTCGACCTGTGCTGATCCCTTTTTTGGCTCAAACTTAACAACGCGCACTACACCAAGATGGCCTAAACCGCAGTTAACGGCGTCTCCTTCTACAAAGCGCGCCACACGGGCAGCAATGGTCTCATCGTTCAAATCTTTCGCTGACTCCACCGGCCAGGTCACCTTAGCAATAACTAAACTTCCTTGAGCGTATTTTGCCTCCAGCTCAAAAGCAGGGTCCCGTTTTACAATCGACTCAGCAGTCATTTTACGATTTGCCACATTTAATCCAGGACCACCCAAAGTCTGTCGTGCCGCTGGTTGCGCCTTGTTGTTGCGCTGACGAATCTCTTTTGCTCGTTGCGCAGAAGCTTGCTCGTTCGGTTTAAATCGATTTTTGGCTGCCTCAACATCAGCAGGTTTCATTTGAGCGATCATTTCATCAGCCTTTGGGGCGGCGGTATAATCGCTACCTGCACCCCAGCCGCTTGGCGCTGGCGGCGGAGGATGACCTCGGCTTTGCTGCGATCGATTTGCTGTTTGTGCTGTGATAAAATAACGATTTGTATTCTCGTCTAACTCACCTGCAACAACATACAATTCAGGATATGTTTGCTCAACATATTGAGCAACAGCCTCATCCGACAAGTGAGCCCGGGCCCAACGTTCACAACCTACGACAAGCTGATAATTATGATTTGAGTCTTTTGTAGGCTCAGCAATAATTGCTAAGCCTGCTTCTGGCTCCACAGAAAGGGCTTCCTTGATTCGCGCTTGTTTTGCCTCTGGGGCGACAAATTCGCGTGGATCCGCTAGTAAGCATTCATCCACATTAAATCCTTCGACACCACCCGAAGCCAATTTAACGATTACGTCGTTATCGTGACACTCTAACACTGTCCCAGGCCCATGTGTCGCGGTTTTTACAAAATCACCAGCTTCAAAAGCCAATTTTTCGGGCTGATTTGCTAATTTTGTTAATCGCCCAACCACTAGGTCGAACGCTGAACTAATTGCTTGTTGGTGTTTCCTATTCATATTTATTCCCCAGACCCATCTTTGGGTGTCCAACCTTCAGGCATTTGCTGCCCTATATTTTGGGTACTCCACTCTGCTAATGTTTTATCTTGTGCCTGGGGCCCAGGACTTTGCCACAATAATCTTCCAAATTCCAATAAATCCGCTTTTGTTAATTGAATATAACGATCTTTTTGTTTAGACCAATAAACCCAATGGCGGGCTGAGATCTGTTGAGCTTTTAATAAGTCTATTGCCATACTTATTTTCTGCTGTTGATCTTTAGTCTTGTCTTGTTTTGGTCTTGCTGGCTTATGGCGTGCAGGTGCGATTTGTGCTACTGGGTGACGTACAAGAAGTTGTTCTTCGTCTTTAGCCAGATCTTCGGCTGTCCAACCTTCGACTGTGGGGTTTAATTGAGCAAACGCTGCGTCTTCGTCAGACGCAAAATCATCAGGCTCAAATGCTGGAGCACGTAACGTTTTTTGACGCCATCTTGGTTCTTGTAATTCCCGGCGTTTATGCCCACGATCATATCCAGCGGCTAAATTATCATCCATAGGCCGGAAATCATCCCCAAAATCTTCACCTTCGAATTGGGCCTCACGTGGAATAGAGGTAGCAAGTTTAGGGCTGCCGTAATTGCCTGGCGGACGTGGCAATTTGTTGCTGTTTGGTGCAGGCATTTTTGGATGCCCAACGCCCATTGCTTTCCCGGCGCCATTACCTAGATTTTTTGACTGTGAATAACTGCCTTTCGGCACCGGGGTCTCACCTTCAGGTACATTGCTACGCGGCAACTTACCGTGACCTAAGCCCAGTGCGCCATCATCCTCAACGAGTTTTGCAGAGCCATAACCCGCACCTGCGCTTGGCATAACTTGCCGTTTTGGTTTCTTCGGACTTGGTGCATTATTATCTTTTGCACCAGAGGGTTCGGTGCCGCCAAGCGGATCGCCGCCGTAACTTACAGGCGCCTTATATTTAAAAGGCCCTGGCTTATCATTTTTGCCCAATTGTGCAATCACAGGTTTTGCACCCTGTGATGCTCCAGCCGGTTGTGCCGGTTGTGCTGGCTGTGGTGGTTGTGCCGGAGCTAACATATCCTGGCTTAAAGGAACGCCTTCAACCATAGGCTGAGCATAAATTTGTTGAATCATTGTCAACAGCCGAGCTTCAATTTGCTGTCGATCTGGGCTTTCTAAACCACCAAAACTCTCTAGTTTTGATTTAAATTCTTTGATAAAAAAGCTTGCCGCCGTAGCTGGTGGAATGCCTCGGGCACGATAACTCATAACAGCCGATTGAATAATTGGTATAAAAGCCGCAACAGCAGGGCCTGCTTGAGCTATATTCACGGGCTGCGCGACGCCAACAGAAAAAGGATCTGGGCCAGGTGGTGCTTGATCTAAGGCACTAAGTTCTTCAGGTGCCGCGTGTTGACTTTTTTTTACATGTGCAGTTTTGATAGTCGCTTGATAATGACGAAAACCTTTTGCTTGCAAAATACGGGCAAACTTTTCAAACTCGTTATCAATGTCACCTTCTAGGTGCATAACGAGTTTCGACGTTTGTGCGTCAAATTGACTAGAGCGCACAATAAAATGATCTTTTGCTGCCGCAGTGACCTTACGTATCAAACCCTTTGAATCTGCGTAACGCGGAACGTGGGCGATAAACAGGGCTCCTGTAATAGCTGCGTCACCATTTTCTAACGCTTGCGCAACACGATTTTTGTCTGCAATAAAGCCACATGCTTTGCATTCAATTGGTGAACCTTGCTTATCAAGCTGGCATTCTTTACTGCCACATTTTGCGCAATCCATCGAGACTTGCGCAATAACGCTAAAATAAGCACCAAAATTAGCCTCTTTCAAAAAAGAGTAGCTTGCAAAATCCAAATCAGATAGCTCAAATCGAGCACGTTTTTCGTGCGCTTGAACACGAATTTGGCCATCCAAATCAAGCCAAGCTTCAACGCCGTTAATACGTAAATGATTACCAGCGACGATTTTATTCGCCACCGCAGTCATCAACGCTTCTTCACTATCTGCATCACCTAGATTCTCGATGCCTAAATCAGGTGCGCCACCGCCACTTGAAACAAGATCTTCTGACTCTTCAAGAGCAGGCTCGATTGTGATCTTCAGCTTCTCGCTAGGCGCAGTAGGATCGTCTACAATCAATTCGTTGGAGTCGAGAGCCATCTCTTCCTCAGCCTCCTCGATTGGAGCCATATCTAAACCTGGCTGCTCTGTGTCGTGGGATTCTCCTGGAGGTGCTGGAGCAATTTGGGCGAGCCGACCGCCAGACAATTCTGGCGCATTTTCTACAGCATCATAACCGTCCATGTATGCTTTATCAAAACCCTCCGCACGATCTAAGTCACGAGGTCGGCCTGCATCAGCGTCTTCAATACCTGCCATGTAAGCTTTTGCGATTTGTTTCGCCCAACCATCCTCAGGTGCTATTGCTATTTTTTCGACTGGAGCACCCCACTCTTCTTTTAAGTTCGTTTCATTAACAAAATCACGGCGCTTGCGTTGTTCGCGCATGTTTTTACGCTTATTGCCTCGGTCACGTGCTTTATTCGCGACTTCTTCTTCTTCTTTAGGATAATCTTTGTAGCCTGCTTGGGCTTCTTTGCTTGAAACGGAGGCGCTAGCTGGAGCAAGCTCCATAACTATAGGTTTTCCGGTAATCGGTGAGTCAAAAGTGACTGCCTCTTCTTCGTCTTCGTCGTGCGGAATATCTTGAGTATCAGACTCAAGTTCCAGCTCGTCTTCACCAATTTCCGCTAACTCTTGTGCAAAATACTGCATAAGAGCTTCAGGGTCATTAGAATTGAGTGCAGCTCGAATTGCGTTGCGGGCATGCAAAGATTCCAATGTATCGTCAGTTAAGTGATGTTGACGCAGCATTGTCTCATAAGCTACTTGTTTATTTGGGGCCTGAAGCACCTGATTTGCGATACGATAAATGGTGCTTTTCGGCACATGATCGAACCCTAAAGTTTCGACAATACGCGGAAGGGCAGCGGCAACTCGTGTTGATTTATCACGAGCTTCGACTAATAAACGAGCTTGCACTAAGTCACCTGCGGTAAAATTACCTTCTGGATCCTTTGCAGCTTCCATTTTAGCCCAGGTCGCTAAAATGCGTAAACCATTATCAGTACTATCAGCTAACGGTTGCATGCCATAAGCAAAAGCAGCTTTTGTAATAACCGGAGTCGGATCTTCCGGATCAGCAAAACGCGGTTTAGGCGCTGCTTTAACTTGTGCTAGTCGCTGCGCGGCGAATTGATCTACGACTTCCTGGCGAGCTGTTTCATACGAAACACGCTCAGCAATTGCATCTGCCGCAAGTTTTTTTAACTCCGGTGCGTCAAAACTTGGCAGCATAGACATAGAAGCTTGGCGTTGTGTAGTTAACGCGTCCGTGACCGCTTTCCGCGCACGTGTTTTGGCCTGGAGGTCCTGTTTAATCACACATCAACAATAGCAATCATTTCAGACGAGTTGCTAAAGTCGTTGAGCGATTTTGTTCTCCTGCATTTTGCACATATTTTAATAAAGCTGAACTTTGTCCGACAGCAATCGCATAACGCTGAGCACGAGTGAGTGCTGTATAAATATTCGTGCGTGAGCCGACGCGGCGCTGTGACTCAGTTACGGCATAAATAACACAAGGCCATTGATTGCCTTGGCTCTTATGAACGGTTGTCGCGTAACCTAAATTTAAACGTTTTGCTTCATGTTTTCTCAATCCAATATAACGATCTACAAATTTGACAATCATTACGACAGGACCGCTTGCTTTTTTTGATACTGCTACACGACTTACGTCGTATTCTAAACCGCCTGGGTCTGTAAATTCCACAATACCAAATTCGCCATTTACGATGCCCAGATCGTAGTTGTTTACGTTGTTAATAACAATATCTTTTGGTCGAGCTTCTAGCCCGTCCGCGATGGCAACAGGCGCCCAGGCATAATCATCTGGATTCCAATAATTTTGAAGCGCTAAGTTAAGCGCATTAACACCAGCAGTACCATTCTTCTGCGCCGCGAGAACAACACAATCGGCTTGTGTGCAGCCTAGATGTTCTTTAGCCGCGTCAACCAGCCAGAGAATACGCGAAACGATCTCATCATCGTTTGTGGCCTCCCACCACTGCCATTCGCCCCCATCGCAAGGTTGTGCAGGTATTTCACCGAGCTTTATCGCGGCTGCCGCTTCTGATATAGCGGATCCAGCTTTTTGTCTATGAATACGAGCAAGTTTAGCTGTGGGGATTTTTGTAAGAATGTCACGTAGAAATGCACCAGCGCCAACACTTGGCAATTGAAATTCGTCGCCGATAAAAACAATCCGACAACCCGGTTTCATTCGAGCTAACATCTGCGCGGCGACGATAACATCTAACATCGAAGTTTCATCAATTAAAAATAATGTGTCTTTTGCAAAAGTGCGCGTTAACGCACGATGAATCGTTGTGCATTCTTGCTCTAAACTTTGGCTTAAGCGCAACGCTGCGATGCCTGTTGGTGCGAGACCAACAACAGTATATCCTGCCTCTATGGCAGCCGCAGCTAAAGTTTTCGCGATTGTTGTTTTGCCGGTGCCTGGACCGCCATTAAGAATAGCGATATTGTATTTCGCAATTTTTTCTAAAGCTTCCTCTTGCGAAGGGTCTGGCTTTATGTCACCCCAAATATCTGGAAATAATTCAATTGGTGTAGTTTCAGCTTGTTGTAAAATATCAAGCTGATCCGCTATGTATTGTTCAGCATCTGCGAAAAGTGCAAGCTGCACAACGACTTGTCCATCATTTCTTACGAAATGTTTGACTTCCCCTTTGGCGACGGCTTCGATCAAACCACGTCGCCACTCATCAGGCGTGAAACCTAAATTTTTAACATCCATACGTCAGTTTGCTCACGAAAATCGAGCTGTGTCAAACGATCTTCGTCTACTTGTGTTTTGAGTTTGGGTTTAGGGAATGATTCCTCCTCAATAATAGGAGGTTTAAATTTAAAATTCAAACTGTTAGGTCCTAGTTCTTCGGGTTGGACACCAAAAAGATAAACAGGAATTGCTGTGTCACCCTCAAGTGCGCAATTACTTAATGCAAGATTGATCCCTGCGGCTAAACGCCTGACATCTTTCGGGTCAAAATTTAACCGAATCAAGGCAAGCTGGTCTGCTCGCTCCCAACCCAAAGCTTCTACTAAACGATAAGGGTTTGATTTGACCCATTCAAACAGTGATTTAATTCCATGATTACAGCGAAAATATAGAATATAAGCATCATTGACTTCCCAATGATTTAGTCCTAAGTCAATCAACGCAGGCAAATCCTGAATTTTTTGTATCGTCATTTTGACGGTATCATTAATGCCTTCAACGCGTTCAGGTGTTAATCCAGGTATCTGAGTAAGTTCTTGGCTTCGATTTGTTAAGACATCGATAATATCTTCGACCTTAGGTCCAAACCGTTTAATGATTGCCTCCGCACGAACATGCCCGATTTCCGGCAGTGTGCAGAGATAACATTGCAAAGCAAGATTATCATGGTCAATAACACATTCTAAGGTCGTCGCCTTAAATTGTGAGCCATGTTTTGTAATTTCAAAGTTGCCTCGTGCAAACCAAACTGAATCACGTATTGGAGCCGTCGGAAACACGCCGACCACTGTCCAGACCAGAGGCTTGGCCGATCGTGCATCCTGAGGCCAGCTAGAGTGCTCAGAAATGGTTTTAAGAAGGGCACCCTGCACGACCGCCCAGGTACCATCTTCGCCGGGCTTGATAGTTTTAATCTGTGTTAACCTGATATGATATATTTCAGGTTTTGCAACTGCATCAATTTTGTCTTGTGAACAAGCACCGCAACCAACAACAGCACTGTTTTCGATAAGTACAGGTTGACCGACAGCAATTTGGGTACCACAATCACAAGTACCTCGACGTTTTGCATCATATAAACGTGCAACCATTACAGATGCTCCAACTCTTTCAGTAATTGTGTTTGAATCAATTCAAAGTTTCCTGCGATCACATTATTTTGACTAAAAAGTAACAGGCTTTGTCCATCTATACTTATGTTTACGAGAATAAGTTTAGTTTGCTTGCCCCAAACCATATCTAAACTCATATCAGCGCAGATAGACACTTTTGGATTTGCAAAGTCTGCACAAACATCATCAAGTAAGTTGTTGGCGCAAGCTACGGCTGCCTCAGAGGCATCTATTTCTCGTCCGTCATCAGCAATAAATTTTATACGCTGCTGAACACTAACATGACTTAACAAGTCAGTCGCCGTACCTATTTCCCAGCCTGCCTTTTTAAGACAAGCTTTTTTCTTAGAAGAAAACAAATCCATATAACTTCCAAAATACTTCACAAAAAAGCAGGTGTCAAAAAATAAAGTGTAGGGGGTAGGGGTAGTTGTTCAGGCTCTCGGCGCAAAAACAACAAACAGAATATACCTACTTACCCTATGCTCCTCAGGCTATACTATATTAGTACTTACCCTATAAAAAAGTGGAATATAAGTAAGGGTTTTGTCCAATTATTCTAGCTAATTTTTGTACATCTGCGTGTTGGGGACCTCCCCCACTCCCTACACCCCCTACAAACTTATTATTTGACGTTCTGAAAACACTATTCTATACTGAAATTATGACACAGCCAAAATGGCGGATAGCAACGCGTTCTTATTTTCTCAAAGGAGATTTAACAAAAGTACGTATCTGGTATGGACCAGAAGAAAAAGTTATCACTCTTTATGGTGTTGTCGGACTTCACATAATAGAACTTTTACGCAATCTGGAAAAACGTCAGTTCATATTGCATGAATACGACACAAAGGAAAATCGCGTAACTAAGCCCCCAGTCAATCAAATTGTAGTGGCTTTAATTAAAAATAAAGGTTGGTGCGCCGCTGTTTGGGATGGATTATTCTGGAGTCTATTAGATCACACAGAAGAATCTGGCACAGATATAATTGCTAATGACGCAATACTTGATTGGGTAACAGTGACAGACTTTATTAAGATGCACCCGGGCGGCTGAGCAAATCTTGCATTGGAACGTTTGCGCGCCAAACATATTTATCACCGACTGTTTCAACAGTCGCAATGTTATTGCCTATAGCAACAATCTTAATTTTTGTGCCGTCCGCCAGATATGCTGTGGAGCCAGCACTAAGCTGCTTGCGTGGTTGTTTTAACTGAGCTGAGCGCCGACGTAAAATTAAAGAAGGTTCACCAAATTTCTGTGAATCCCAATTTTCCGGTTTATATTCGTCGTTCCATGGATACCTTTCATATTCCTGAAAACCTGCTGATTCATAAAGCTCATTTAATGGTTTCAGATCAAAATGATCTAATTTTGTGCCTCCTTCTTTTATAGCTAAATTTATTAGAGTTTTTCCTAAACCTTTAACATTAGAGCTATTATGCACAGATATAATATCTCCGTCAGCGGCAATTGCAAAACCTGCGTCAATTCCTTTTAATTTGAATAAACGTGCCCCTTTTTGTTTATATTCATCTAAGGAATAGAACGTTAATGAGCCTGGATTGGTTTTATTTGCGCGCATTGATTTTATGAAAATTGGGTAGTCTTTTTCTAAAATACCGACAGTATCATATTCGATTTGATCGTTAATTTCTTGTGCTGTGTGGCGGTATTTGGCTTCGCGTTGCACAAGGCCGTCGTATATGCGGCGTTTATCAGTTGGTGTAGGTGTAAAATCGCCTTGATCTTCAGCATAGTCTTTATCTGATCGACTACGCCAAGGTTGTTCTGGTCGGCGACCACTCGCAAAACCTTTTCCGCCTGAGTTATACAATTCGTTTTGATCTGGCGTTGTAAACTGTCGCCAGAGCATCCAAATAATAGCTTGAGCACCTTGTGGTGAAACTTTAAACCCAACTTTTTTACTCATGTCAGCAGCAATACGAGCATAATCTTGTTTTAGCTGCTCCCATTCAGTTACATTTGGTATACCTCCTGTATCAGTCACACTGCCAACACGCATGCCACGCCAAGCGTTAATTGCGTGTGTATCGCGCACAACTCGATTTTCATATTTTTTAGGATCTAAAATTGACAAATAGAAATCCATCACCTTAGGTCCGCTAAGTACTGACAAATCATTTTCTTCTAATAATCTGCGTACCTTTTCGCGGTTAGAGACCATACCACGAATTTCATTATAGTCGAGTCGTAAAGCAGCTTCTGCGTTCGCTAAATTTGATTCCCATTCTTCCTGAGGTGAGAGAACAGCGATAACAGCGGCAACCGTTGTTAGCGGGTAGCTGTAAGTTTCTGCCCAACGTTTTGCTTGATCGTGCGCTGTATAATACCAACCACCAAAATGTCGAATTTCTTCTTCTGTAGCTTTATTCGCTAAAATCGATAAATTTTTATATCCTGAGTCTGTGGTCCAATTTGGATTTGGCTGACTAGAAATGACTTCTTTTTGTGCGTTAAATTCTAGAAGTAATTTTGGTGTGAGTTGTCCTAAAATAGCATCATCACGTTTATAGATAGGAGGTCCGCGATAATCTAAGTCGTCGGTTTCAACAGGATTTTCATACCCTGAAGATTCTGTGTTTAGCTCTTCTATCGGAACTTCTTGTTCTTGCGCCCATGGCGGCGATACATCATCTTTGAACTCACGTAGCTCGCCCCATTCAACAGGCCCACGCCCAGGCACGTAAACTTCGTCGTCTAACTGACGTGTTTGCTGTTTGTAGGGGAGTTTTTTGCGCAATGTAGGTGAATTCGGATCTGATTCAAAATTGCTTGGATCAATCCAGAAGTCTTTTGTTTTCTTATGCGCGTCAGGACCGACACCAAAACTCTTCTCTTCTGGCTTTAGTTTTTGTGCAATAAATTTCACACATCAACAATAGCGATTTTGCTATCCAACAATTTGTACGGCAGATGGACGGTAAAAGACAATTTGTGCTGTGGTTGACCATCCTCCATGAACAAACGCACCGTCATATTTTGACGCAAGCGCAGTGCCTTCTTCGATTGTTGGATTACGACTTAATTCAGCGAAAGTGCCTGAGCCTAATAGTTCTATCTGCGCAGGCGTAGGCCCTGCTACAATATCCAGGGGCTTCAAGAATTCTGGCGTCCAGAAAGGTATGTTATATGGTTGACCTGCTAGATACACGATATAGCCCTGACCTTGACGAAAGCCTTCAATATCACGTTGTGCCCGGGTGACTTCGTTTTCAGTGAGTCGTCTACGTTCAACCGCTTGCATAAGTGCGTTTGCCAGCCGATTGCGGGCGTTAGGATCTTGCTCAACATGTTGGAGGAAATCCCACTTCTTTGTTGCACGCCCCATCCAGACCTCAGGGATCGCAGATCCGTATACACCAGGCCCAAGATCGCCGCTTGCGCCACTCCACGTGCCTCGCTCTAACGCAGCACGAAACCCATCAGGGTCTGAGGTTACATGGATGGCGTGCAGTCCGTCGGGCTCTAGCCAGCCAGCGCGGCCAAACGTATCGTCGGGTACCGCACCTGGCACTAGCCATTCGCGTAACACAAGCGGGCTCACGGCGGTTGTTTGAAATGGTAGTTCTAGCCCTTTGATTTCTGCGATACGTTGTTCGCGACATTGATAACGCACAGATTTTACGAAGGCATCCCAAGGCATTTCTGTAATTGACCTAAAAAACTTAGGGCTATCATAATGAGCCAAATAAGCTTCTTTTGCCTCTTTAACAGAGTTAAAACCGAACATAACCTTATCTTCGTCATATTGCCCATCGCGGGGGCCTCCAACAAAGTTTTGATGTACCACATAAACATTTTTAGCTTTTTCATTAGGCCCCAAATAAACGTCAACTTTATCACCATCAGCACCAGTTGAGCCGCGAATCTCACCGTAATCGTAAAGCATTTGAGTTTTCCATGTTCTACCTAAACGCCATGTTCCAGCCGGATTTTCAATATCAATCCATAAATCACGCCATTTCCGAGAACCTACTAACGGAAACTCACCAGGCTCTCGGCGTGGTGGCGCCTCATAAGCGGCTGTATGATTTAACCAATTCTCGTTAGCTGGATACTCACGTATAAGTTGCAAACTTTTTTGCGGATCAAAGACAAGAAACTCAGATTCATTTGCTAGACCTTCAATATAAACAGCATCATAACCAGCAGATTCAACTTCTGCTCCAATATCTGTACTCTCGATTAGAAAATCTACATGCTGAACTTCTTTAATTTTTTCAGTATACCACTGCAAGAGTTGTTGGTATAACGGTAAGATATGCGCTTTTTGTGCAGAGTCATAATCTTCATTTGTTGGTTCTTGTAAAGCTCGTTCAATATCTGACCAACGAGCAGGCTTAAATCCTTCGCCTAGAATATCAACCAGAAGTTGTTGTCCATTTTCACCAGCTTGCTGGCACCATTGTACGATGTTTACATATAATGATTCATAAAAACGTTCTGACGGGTCAAAACTGGCATAGATTTTATCATTGAGTCTAAATCTGAAGTCCAACACATCAAAACGAGCTGTGTAACTATCAAAAACTTCAATTTCGTAGCCTTCTTCATTAAAGCAACGACCTGTAAACAAAAACTCGTAAATTGCACCTGAACCTCGGGCGTAAGCTGCGGCTGTTTGGAAGTTTGGTGATAGATATAGCCCAGAGCCAAAATAGCCGTGTGCCCAACCTGCGGCACTAGTCACAAAATCATTTAATTTAAGTCCTGCGGTAGAAGACCCATGATATAATTTTATACCTTGTTGGGCTTGGCGTTTGAATGGTAAGTTGAGTAGCATACGTGATTGTCCAATTTTTCGTGGATCTCGATACATATCTGACGATAATGAAAAGTCTAATTGATTCACGAGCTAAAAATAGCAGCTACTGGAAAAATTTAGTTGGAGCAATTCGATTATGTTCTTCGACTTGACCTAGAGGTTCGTTCCACATTTGATTGCAGTAAACATTAAAGCACGAAATTCCTCTTTTAATGCTTCAGGATCATTTGTTTGGGCTTGTTTGAATGGTAAGTCGAGTTGTGTCATTTGTTTAGGTTCAAACTTATATCGATTTTTAGCCCAAGGTGTCATAAGAAATTTACCACGTGAACCTAAATCTTTGATTTGTTTTTTCTGCCGTAATTTTTGGTAGAATTCTTGCTGTTGATTTACAGCATCGTAATAATCTGGTGTCATATCATTTAACATGACATAATCACGATCACGTTTTTCAGGAGTCACGTCATATTCTGGTAACTCATTATGATGAATGCGCTCCCAGGCGCGTGCATCACCTAATGACACAGAACTATCAGACTCAAGCGTAATTTCTGGTCCATAAATATGGCGTAAATAACGAATTGCTTCTAAATATATCCAGCGGCCCAATCCTGGTTTGTAACCATGAATGCTGTCAACAGACCAATTATTTGTATTCTCATCATGGACCAAAATCATATCGGCAAGGGGTCGCCCTGCTTTTTCCCAAGTGAGTTCTAAATACTCAGGGCCCATCGACGCAGCGTTAAACGCAACATCGTAAGCTTGCAACGGATTTGGATTCTCTTGAGCTTGACGACGATGGTCGAAATAAATTGGTAATCGACATTGGGCTTTTTTCTTAAGCATGATTGATTTGTCCATATTGCCATAAAGTACCTAAACCAAAGGGTTCTAATTCTACCCATTCTTCAGTTTTTGCCTCCCAAGGCTGCATAAAAACTCGTGAAATATCTTTATTTTGATCTATAGCGCCGTAAAGTGAGCGCGCTTGCAATTCACTTATTTCGTCAAATGGTGTTATGTAAAGCGACCGCCCAAAACGAACAAGGCGTAAACCGCCTTCATCTGCAAGCCAGTCATACAACTCTGGCTCAACACGTGCTAACGGCGACAATTCGCCCCAATGATCCATAACTGAAATATGGGCAAATTGCACTTGTGTTGTTTCTTGTTCAAAACCAAAGCGTTGACGAGCCCAATTACCTTTTAACGGCGCCCAATCGGCACGATCAAAGACTAAAACCACAGATTCGATATTTGGTAAGATTTTAATGTTATTGCCTAAATCAGCAATACTTTCAACAGGTACACGGACATAAAGTTCATCAGTTTCTGGCGTTGCTGCGAGCTTGCCAACGGTACCATCACGTACAAAAACTTGTTGAGGTTTTATTTCTTTGTCTCGACCTGTGCGTTTCGCCCAAACCCGTCCAAGCATGTCGTGGCTTGACGCTTCAACTGGATCTCCTGGACGCCAAAGAATAAAACCATCAGGATGTAGCCATTCTTCGGGAGCGCCTTTAGGAGCTTTTAAAGGCCGTGGCATAAATTATCTCCGTGCAGGTGTTTTTGGTACGCCTGTTGTCAATTGATACCGATTGCCGGATTCACCATGCAGAAGTTCTTCTCTTGGTTCGCCGGTAATTATTGGGCGCTTATGTAAAGGGCTTTTTGCACGCGGACGTGGCCGCGCGTCTACTGTGACTTCTCGCGGTTTTGACACAAAAGTATCAGCAAAGCCGTCATCACGAAAACCTTCGAACCCATGAGGTACAACAGCTCTTAAACCGTTACCTTTCACGGGATGTAATCCGCTGCGCTCGAAATTTATCCAAACAGTATCCCCATTTATTTGGTATACTTCGCCTTGATCATCAGCTCGTACGTCCCCGTGGGCGGTTTGAAATCGTGTGATAGCTGTCACACTATCACCAGGTGACAAGTCTTGGCGTTGGGCATAGAACCGGCGCGCAACCCGACCCCAAGCTTTAATGTCTTCGACTAACTCACGAGGGCCTTCGATCACAAGTTGACCTTCCGCAGTCATTAACGGAATTTCAATAAATCGAGCTTCTTTAATTTTCTCATCATCGTCGTCGGATTCGTCTTCAGGCTCAAGAGGCAATAATGATGTTGTGAGTAATTCTAAGATTTCATCAATCCCACATAACTCTATTTCATCTTCGACTTCCCCATCATCATTCAAAATCATCACCTTAAATTTAACGTCGTCGTCGTCGGATTTGTCATCGGGCTCGTCGTCGTCAAAAGCTGCGGTAAGTTCAAGAGGCATATCCTCTGCCTCTGCGTCATCTACGCGAAGAATATAACCCTCATCCACCGCTTTTTGAAATGTATTAACAGACATGGCGATATTACCCATTTCTCCATGTAACATCACGTTGGCGTTTTCTATCCCGACGACGTTAAGCACGTCGCCTTCTTGCAACTCCACAGATGGACCGAGGATAAGATCTCGTTTGGCAAGTACAGGGCCAGCAAGTCGAATATCAAGCCCTACAAGAGCATCCCATTGCACCTCAGCCGTACGTGGCATTGCGTCGGGATCTTCTTCTGGGCGCAAACGTGCAAGGACGTAGCCGTCGCCCTCAGGATTTGAGCGCAACTCCCATAAATGATGGGAGCTTTTGTAAATACCACCGCCAAGAGGTTTAAACTCATAAAGCGCGTGTAATTCGGCAATCGAACTAACTTTTAACACACTCCTACAATACATTGTCAGAATATGTCAAGCCCACTAAATGATAAGAGGATGCAGCAATTATGGATGGAGACCTTACAGAAAGGCGAAACTTTATCAGAATTGCTTGGGCGAGCTGCGCGTAATTCAGTACGGTTTACGTGGCTTATTCCAACAGACTCCTTACATGAAAGGCATCAAAAAACTTATCGTGATGAGTTTATCCAATGGTTGACTACGCAGTCAGCTACAATTCAAAAGATTGCACGTAAATATCCAGTGAGCCGTCTATATCGATTGCGAGGAGGTCTCGTTGGGCGTGCTGGTGAATACCCTTACGGTATTATTACGTGTTATGTGGATTCTCCTGGCGGAGTTACTTGTGGTTTAATTATTTTAGGTAAATCAGGATTAGAGGAAGGCACCGTTTCTGCACCTTTATTAGTTCCTCCAGACGCACTAGAAGATGTTACGCTCCTTGCACAACAGGGTGCATTGCCTGAGCAACACAAAATCATTTGACTTTTTGACTTTTTCGTGGTTCTATTCAGGATAGATGAATGATTGGTACGCGCGTAACAAACAGTTACGTAATTTTGCTAAAAAGTTAGCTTTATGGTTGAGTAAGCGAGAAGATGGCGCTACTTCCATTGATATTGGAATGCGCTTTTCATTATCACCGATAGTGTTATCGGCGCGACTAAATGCGTTGATAAAAACAAAATGTTTAGAAGTTAAACCAAATGGCGCCTATTTTTGGTTAGGAGGAATTGACGATGCCGATATATGTTTACGTTTGCAAGCAGTGCAATAAAACCGAAGAGCGACGGCGGTCGGTCGCAGATCGTGATAAGTCATACGACTGCGTATGTGCAGATACAGCCGATATAGAGCCAAAGCCCCAAATGGAGCGCGCAATTGGGGATGAGGATAATCCGGCCATGCACATGGCTTGGAATTTCCAGATGAATAATTGATTATGGGAATAAATACAGCGATTTTGTTGTTTTTGTCTTTTTTTATCATTAACTCAATAGAGTTATGGGATTTCTACAGCCGATTTAGGCCGCTGCCACCGATGGACGTAGCTCGTGCGGTCGTTCTTAGCTACACACCAACAGGCATTGTTCTTATTGTGATAATGTGCCTATTGCAGCCGACTTAACAAGCCGTTCTTACGCTGTTTCAGCGCAGACGGATCTAAACGCACCACCGCGCCCGGGCGAGGTTGGTGAAACGGTTAAAGATGCGTTGGTTGAATTGTTAAGGCAATGGCTGGCAACAGCCAACCTAACAGCTCGACGGCGAGTTGAAACACCGCAACTTCAAAAATACGCTCGCGGAGCCGCAGATCCCTACATTACAACGACAAAAGTCATACAAGACTATAATTTCCAGCCTGAGCGGTTACCAGCTATTGTTGTAACTGCATTTTCAGGCACACATGAACGACAAAACATCGGGCATCCAATTGTTGGTGTCGTGACTCAGCCTGCTTTGCTTACGAGCTTAGCAGGCCCTTTTGTTATTGCTCGCCCTCTCAATGATATATGGACGATAACTGTGCCGACAGGCGGTAATGGTACTTACACTATTAACGATATTTCTGTTGTCATCTCAGATGGAGCTTCCGCGAGTGAAGTTGCAAGGAGGCTTCGAGTTGCCTTTAGTGAAAGTTACGCTGATCTCGGGTATCAAATCACACTCGATTATCTTCGTGCCCAGCTTACGATCGAATTTTTAGATTTTACGCTCGCAGTCAGCGGAAATTTGACAGCGACACAAATCCAATTAAATGCCATAGCTACACCGAGTACATTATCTTTTCGGCTGACAAATCCAAACGGCCAAAGTTACTATGATACAATTACACCTAATCCGGATGATTTCTTGGATCCTGCGAGTGTGTCAGCGTCGAGTCTTGCAACTGCCTTAAATCGGTATGCACATTATGTGACTTTTGAAGCAAATTCCTCAAATCAATTGTTAGTTTTTCCGCGCCCGCATCATCCAGATCTTCATCAGCTCGTGTCGTTAGATTATTGGCCATTGTTGTCGAGTGGAGCTTTACGTGCAGCGTTTGGCTGGGGCAGTTCAACAACAATTGGCGCAGGAGCCACGCTAACAAATTTTGTGCTCGAAGCTCCGGCACAAACATTTCCGGCAACGATTGTAGGTCGTTATTTATTTTTAGAGGATGAAATATGGCAAGTTGCTTCCCGCGTAAGCAGCACAGAGCTTACTTTGGTTCCACAAATAACGAGTTATTCTGGAGCCCTCGCGGCTGATTTAACTTTAGATTGGTCTGCGGGCACTTCTGGAGCTAATACGACACCGATATTACGCCGCAGCCACATGTGGCGAGGTACACAAATGATTGGTGTACTCGCAAACGACCCACAGCAAGCTCAGGAATTGGCTGATCTCGTGACTGAATGGCTAGCTTTTCGTTTAGAAGAGCAACACTACACAATTATAGGGCGTGGTGCCACAGATTGGTCAAATCCAGCATTAAACACGGAGCATTGGCAAATTCTCTTTGGCAGCGAAATATCATATTCGGCGATTAGTGACCAAACGCGCGACGAAAAAGATAAAATCTATACCTATACGATCAGTATTCCTACGACGTTGATTTGGTATATTGATCGTGAAGCTTCTCGTTTAAGCACGATCAATAATTCACTATTGTAACCGTGTGGCATATCAACGACCAGGGGCCCGGATCACAGAAGTTCCGGTTAATCAAACAACAGCTCCAGTAACTATTTCTCAGCGCGTTGGCATTATTGCTAACGGTTCCCGGGTTAAAGGATTAACTGAGGAACTTATTCGAGGCGCAGTTTCTGACGAAACTTTGACAGTTGCTGGTTCAGCACCTTATACTGCGGTTTTATCACAGCGTGCCCGGCGCTCATTGGATTCCATTACAATTTATCGTGATGACGTGCCTATCGCAGATCGATATGTGACAATTGATCGCGCATATATCCAGGGTACCGTTACAGCAGCGGTAGATTTTACAACAATTAACGATATTGATGGTTCCGCCGCTAGTCGTGCCGCTTTCGGGCTCCACATGGACGGTTTAACAGATGTGACCATCTGGTTGGTTTACGACGCAGCCGAAACAGGTGCCACACCGACGGTTACAATTAGTGGGTCTGTGATTAGGGCTGCTTGGGATTTTAACGCAGGCAGCGCAGCCTCTATTGCAATGGCTGACATAGTTATAGCGATTAACTCCGCGTTGGCGGCGGCGGGTTCCTTAGGCTATGGAGCTGCATATTCGGCTGTCTGCACGGTTAACGGTACAGGATTGCGCATTTTAAGCCCAAGTTCGGTTTCAGGTGCCAATTCATATGTTGAATTGATTCAGCCGGTCGCTGAAGACGCCCGGGCCCTTTTGTTCGGGGTCGCTGGTGATGATAATCGTACAGCACGTACTCGAATTACGCTCAATGCGCTCGCATATTCAGCGAGCGCTGTTTATACAGCGGATTATTTAAGTTTAACATTAGCAACAGATTCTCTCGAAGAAGCTGCAACGCTGCAAACATTATCATTGGTGGGTTCCGCACCAGGGGCGTCAAATTATGAAATTGGTACCGATTTCGCACATAGCTCCGGTACCTTAAACTGGGATACTGCACACGTGGCTGCTGTTTATTCGGTGCCCGCGAATACGACTGTTTTAGCTCCAACAGCCGGTACGGATACTGTCCAGCTAAGTTTAGATGGACGCGCTTTAGTAGATCTTGATTTGATTGATGCTGGCGCTTCGGTTGCGACAATTCTAGGTTGGACCGCTGCGATTGCATTGCCTTTGGCAGTTGGGCGTCGGATAAATGCGTTACTTTCACGATCGGTTACTTATGGCCCACGATACCGGGCTGTTGCTGTCGGTTCAGGCGCCGTAGGCACTGATGCGACTTATACGTTTACGTCACCGACGGTTGGCCGAGCGTCACAAATTATCATCGGTACCGCTGACGTTGGGGATGCACGAGATCGTTTATTTGATTTAGGCACAGCGGCAGCGGCAGCAACAGGCACAGGACGTGAACCCGCTATTGGCGCGAGTTATTATGTAAATTACCTGATTACGCGGCCAAGTACTGACTACAACGTGCTGCGTGAGTTTTTTGATTCTGCTGAAGCATTGGCTGATTTAGGCCCAGCAGCCGCCGATAACCCACTAGCATTAGCCGTGAGTATTGTATTTCAATCCGGCAACAACGCTGTGAGTGTTGTCCAAGTGAATGACGCAATTAACCCCGGCAGCCCCTTACGTGCTGAATTTGCGGCGGCGCTGGAAGCAAGTTTAGCCGTTGATCAAATAACTGAATTATGTGTTATATCGACTGACTCGGAAGTACAGTCGGATATAAAAGAACATATTGAGCGTGCAAACACTGGTTCATTACCAGAAACTCAGCGCTGGCGTGTAGCTTGGCTGGGTATGCCTGCGGGCACACCTATCGGTAATCGTGACACCGCTGGTACTTTTATTTACACAGCCGCCCGAGTATTTTCATTCTCAAATGCGAGCCCTGGGCGGGGCTGTGTTCGTCTTGTTGCGCCTCCCAAGCAAGCAGGTGTCGAAATTGACATCGTTGATTCTGAGGCCCGTAGCGTGTCTACATTGACTGTCGATTCAACGTATCTCGCGGTGCGCTGGGCAGCCGAACGAGTGCGTATTGATAATCCGGGTGTCTCTATGGCGCGACGCACCGCAGGTGGCGTGTTTAAAGAATCAACAATCACGACTGCCAATAAATGGAGAGATGCAGAAGTTGATCAGCTCGCCGCAAATGGTGTGTTTGTCACACAATTTAAAGGCAATTTGTTCGTTCTCGATCCTTGCACGACGGAGCGCGCTGGGGCAGATGCTCCGAATTACGCCTTAGAGAGCATGGCAAGTCAGAAGCATGCCGTAAATAGGGTTATGTTGGCAGCCCAAGAAACTCTGTACGGAGTCACGGCAGAGTCACTTGTTGAATATCTTTTACTGGTGCGTGATACGGTCGCTTCAGTATTGACCGCTGAAATTGGGCGTACACATATTGCGCCTTATTACACCGGAACCCCAGGTACCTCAGCGATCCGCCCGATCGACAAAAATCGGGATATTGTTGTGAAACCGACACCTGGGGACGTTAACGCAGTAGATGTAGAGTATTGGTTTAATACTCGTAATCCCATACTCCGAATCAACAATCGATTTAGCGTAAATGCGCCGTTCTTCACTCTCTAAAAAAGTTCTTGAAGAACTTCTTGATCCTCTTCGGGAAATTCCACGTATTCACGGTCTAAAATAACAGCATCTACTTCAACCTTTTGTCCAAGGGATACGTGGTTGAACCCACTCGAAGTGACCGCTTTACCTTTGTATAGGAGTGCATGATAAAAGCGCATGTGCTCGCCAAACAAAGTTTTCTTGTTTTCCATAATATCTTTGACCTCCTCAATTCGGAGGCTAGGATAGACTGCGATTTTATCAAATGATTCATCGTTGAAAATCGGTTTAACGTAGAGAATTAAAGTGTACTCCATAATTTTGCTCCTGAGTAAGCCAATTTAACGTAGTCAGTGTGAGGCTGCCAGCCCTGTGTCAGCGGGTCAACGGTCATAACACACTTAACACGAATTTTTCGATAGCGTCTACGGAATGTCTCTGTGGTTTCAAAAACATTCGTTAAAGCTCGATGCGAATAACCATCACAATAAGCGATAATAATTGCAGGCTCAGTTAGAGTTGTTTCAAGTTGATCCAACCTAAAGATTGGAATGTTAGCTCCGCCCGTTAAGGCTTGGGCGATGCGCTCATAAACTTCTAGCTGAGTTTCGCAATTAAGATCTAGCGATTCTCCTTTTAATTCTACGGGATAACCTCCTGTCAGGAGGTGACAACAATTTAGCTCATGTACTCGCTCAAGATGAAATTGTGACAGCTTCGGCTCAGAAACCTTAAGCTGTTTTCGTGACTCGGGCAGCCGCCAAACCCAAGGCTGCTTTGTCGTTAACATGGAATATGTTTTACGCCCGATTCGGAAAGATACTTCTGAGTCATTCAAAACAATGTCAGAAACGACATCGTTCTGATAAATACGAAGCTCAGGTAGTCCTTTTTTAACGAGTTTGATTGTAAACATTTACGTGTTTTCGTCTGTGCAGACGCCTGTTGCATCGAACGTCGCAGCGTAACAACGGCTGTGGTCAAGTTCTGACCCACTGAAGATTTTGTAAAAGCTGCGTTGCTCCTCAACAGAATCAAAAAATACCAACAACTGATTTGCGAGGATCACTAGATTCATTTCGCCTGGAGCGACATTATGCTCCTTCTCCCATTGCCAAAGCGCATCTCGGAGCCAGGCGCACCGTACCGCGTCCGCAACATTCTCGTCATCCAACCCGTCATTTACGTAAACAGCGGGTTTGCCTTTTTTTGCCACCGCGAGTGAAAGAATTTCCGTCCATTGTAACGTTTCCATGTTTGCCTCAAATTTCGTAGAAATCGTCAAACTCTAAGGTTAGAGTTGGTTTAGTCGTATAAGGTGTATACGTCGCTCCAGGAAGAAGGCTTCTATTTTTTTCAATGCCAAACAAAGCCAATTTTTGTCGATGCTGATAATAAGCATCAGCAGCTTGATTGACTTGATCCAAGACCTTAGAGTTAAGGTCCTTCAACCAAGCATTCGCCCAGGCAATTTGTTCGCGCAGGTTGCGAAAATCACGGGCATAAAAAACAAAAACTCGGTTCTTGCCAAAAATTGGCAATTCTAAGAAATCGGCATGCGGCTGCAAAATACTTGGGAGTCGTACAGAATATGCGCCTTCTGTAAGAAGATCAAGATCTAGCTGATCTTGCAGTGTGCTAAGAAAACGTGCTGCAAACTCATTGCGAGGTAGTTTCGTCGCCAATAAACAAAACCACTGCGCCAACCCTTTTGAGGGTGTTTCTTCTTGAAGAAACTTATTCAAGTCAATTAACAAGGCTGACTCTTCAGGTGTTAGCATACTCAAAGCCTACCTCAATTTGTGCGTTTATGCAATTAGTTTATCGATTGCAGGGTAAAAGCCAAGCTCCCAACGTTTTGCGCGCAAGCGTGTGTGCAGATCGTCTACATGATCGATACGGTCTCCCATAGCTTGGGTGCGTCCGCGTACGTCTACCCACTCGGGACATGGTGTTTGGTCGCCAATATCCATGCGGGATTGTTTATACGCGCAGTAGACCTCAGCAAATGGGAGGTCGTGGTACTGCGCGAACTTTTCGAGGATTCGATAGATGTCAAGCATCCCAAATCCCCATGATCGGACAGTACTCACTGATGCAACGAGCTGTGTTAGCCTTGTTCTCTTGTTTCGAGATGAAGTCCAGCGCTTGCGCGCTGGGCCACCAGCGACCCCAGGGAGTGTGAACGGCATACCCGTCTTGCGGATCAACGCGCCATTCCGGAGGTTGCGCGCTCAAAGCCTCTTCCAAAATCTGAACATCGGCACCGTTGGTCTCGTTCATAAACAGAGCCTAACCTATTGCGGATTGCTGTGCAAGTAAAAAAAGCATCCTGACAAAAATAAAAAGAACGCTTGCAATTGCGTCTGTGCTGTAGTAGTGTCTGGATATGAAGACGCCCTACATTCTGAGAGTAAAAAGAGGATGTCGTAGTGCCAACATCCTTAAAGGTGACACGGCGTACAACATTGCTGTGACCGAATTGCCGGATGCCGGGGTGCGCGTAACGTTCAATACGTCGGCACAAAAAAGCCATACCTTTTGGGCCCGCTCTAGGGCCTATTTAAAGGGTAATACGTGGTCGCTCAATAACGGCAATCCGCTCAAGCGCGTAGTGCTTGAACGAGCAGAGCCGCCATCAGAAAAACGTCTCGCAGCTTGGATTCAAAGTGCGTCGTGGACGAACAACATTTTCATTTGTGGTGGGCAATACGAAGACAATGAACAGTTGTTTCAAGAGTTGTTGCAGCGACCGCACAGAAAAAAACTCGAATTGTCTGATTTTCTCGTCGGCAACGAGATTACGCGCACAGACGTAGAACGGAGTCTCGTTCGCTTTTTAGCACAAAAGCCGGACCTCTATAACGCCGAAGAAATTTCTTTGGCATTCGAACAATTGAACCGCGAGTGTTTTACCACCTGGATTTTAGACGCGAACGGATGTTCGGGGGCTCTATTGAGCCAATTATGCCAAATTGCGCTGGAAATTCGTTCATTTGAGTACATTCGACTGCAAATTGTTCATGCTTATGAGCCGCATTTAATGCCGGGCTTTAGAGTATTTACTGATTACAGTAAATTCAGTCGAATGCGCGCGGCGCTCGTTCACTACTAGGGCTTTTTACGTTTCCACAGGTTCTGCGCTAATTGCATATCGTAGGCAACAATATGTGCATGAGGGTTTTCTGCCTTTAGCTTCTTAATCAAGGCTCTCGCTTCTTCTCTTGTCCGCCCAGATGCTTCGAGCACATCGTCGCAGTATACGTCGTATAGTTGATCCTCAGCCGCAGAACGTTTCAGCTCATCGGACGCTTGCTCGTGCAACATCTCTTCAATTTGTCGTTTTGTGGCCATTAGTTTTCGCATCTCGGACTCCAGCAATGGAGTCTTTAGAGCAGCAACCATTTCCCGTATTTGCTCCACAACTTGCGCGTTTTTGTTGGCAGGCGGCTGAGCTTGAGCCTGGATGATTTTGTAAAACCCCGCTTTGTTAAAAGCGATCTTGACTGGGCGCCCGTCAGCTAGAGCTTCTAGAATGAATTGTGTCGGCCGTTGTGGATGGTTTTTCGCTAGAACCAGGCCAGTAAACTTAGTCTGGCAATTTAGATCAATCATCGCCTTTTTGGCAAGATCTTCTACTAGCTCTTCCCCGTACTCTGGGTCAATATCATCGTAATAAGCGGTCCAGTATTCTCGCGCAACTGAATCGACTTTGGCTTGTTTTGGTTTCACAGCCTAACAATAGTGAAAAAAGTTTGGTACTAGTACCTTATGATTATGTTTTGAAGGCAGAAAGCCAAGATGGCTTAGTTTGCGCTCTGCTTCCTCTAACGAAATATCTTCCTCTAAGGCTAGATCAATAGAGGTTTTTGGTAGTTTACGCCGCAATTCAGCCACATAATCACGCTCAGAAGCGTTAAGTTGCCAATTGTAAAATTTAGCCAAATGTTCGCTTGGGCGAGCTAACGCCTTTTTCGTTAACACAAAGCCCGAAGCAGATCCAAGTGAATCCTCAGCCCATTTATTAATTAACTCAAAAAATAAGTTTGGCGAGTACAAATAAGGCATATCCGCAAAACCATAGAGATGGCGCATAAAATTATGTCCACTGTATTTAGACCCATCACACATGACTCTTTTAAAGACACGCGCCTGAAATGCGTCATCGAAAATATAACGATCAGGAACAAATTGAAGTGTAATTGAGGCAAATTCAGGAAATTCAGCAGCTTCTAGAAAATGCGTTTTTGCGCAACTTAAAGCGTGCTTCTCAAAGCCTTCTCCAATAATCTCATCAGCCATTAAGCTTTTAATCAAAAGTCCAATAAGATGGGTATACGACCAAAAATACCGAGAGTGATGAAAAACGTCGTTTTGTTGTTGGAGCCACGCGATAATCGTCGGAGCCTCATTCGGATGAACTAACCATGTTTTACGATGCTGACAAAAGTCATGCATCGACTCAACAACTTGTCTAGCTGATTTGTTGATCAGGTTTTCATAGGAAAAACCTGTATGTGCTAATGGCACAGACCAAGAAGGATAAACTTCGATAATATGGTTGTAATCTTGTAACTTATCCCAAGCTACCTTAAATGGAATATCTACAACAGCGTTCTGGCGAGCGAGTGGAATTAAATTCAAAGAAGGTTCGACTCGGGTCAAAGCCTGGCGAAACAATTCTTGATTGTCTAACATACGCTCATGCTACCACAGGCGCAAAAAACGTCAAATTTAAGAAGCTAACAATTCGTCTTCTGAGTAAAGGTAGGCAAATGTGCCCCCTACATTAACCGTGCGATCGCCGCCAGCTTCTAACGTGCGTGATCGGTTCGTTTGCCATAAATTGTGGTAGGTGCGCACAATTGAATCCCGTGGGTTAGGTGCATGTATAATGAGCCGCATTGATTGTGCAGGCGCTGTTTGCCGCCCTAAATCACCAATTGCGAGACCTGGCGCTGCACGTTCAAACGGGCTGTTAAACAAATCCCAGCGCCGAAATTCTATGGTGTTGCCTGAGATATTACCCGGGGCAAGGTCAAACGGCATCCCTGCGGCACGGCCCACTGGAGCGACGCCTGAGACGTTGCCAAACTCATAGAGTTCAGTGACTTGCCGGTTTTGATTTGGCGTAAATGAGTTCACGCCACCGATGATATTGTTTTCATAATATAAAACCAGGCCATGGCTAGAGGCTGCGCTACTCTGAGGTATGATTGGAGCTGTCACAGCCTTACAATATAGAAAAATTTGACGCTGCAACGTTCTTGTGTTTATATTGTGTTATATGCCTGCTTCTATTCAAAAAATTGAGGGCTTACACCCGATCAAAGGCGCTGATCGCGTAGTTTTAGCCAAAATTCTTGGCTGGGATTGTGTTGTCAAAAAAGAAGATTTTTCACTTGGTGACCTTTGTGTTTTTATTGAAATCGATTCAGTTTTACCCGACGGGCCTAAGTGGTCCGAGTTTTTGCGCGACTCACGTTTCCGGGTAAAAACTCGTAAAATTCGAGGTGTCGTTAGCCAAGGTCTAGCGTTACCATTAACCGATTTGGGTCTATCAGGATTTAAAGTAGGTGATGATGTCGCCGAAGTAATCGGTGTTACTAAGTATTCAAAAGAGCGCTCAGGGCAGGCTGGGCCTACGTCAACAAAAACGACAAATCCTTTAGTGCCGTTTCCGGCAGACGTGCCCCGAACGGACGAACCAAACTTACAGAACGCACATAGAATTGTTGCTGAGCTTGTTGCACAAGCGGCACCGTTTGTGGCCACACTTAAACTGGACGGTTCTAGTGCTACGTTTATTAACGACGCGCTTCGGCCAGGAGCTTGCCACGGGATGCTTGTATGTTCGCGTAACAATGTTTGGCCTGCGCCGCGCAAATTGACTCCACGTATGAAGTCAATGAATAAAGTATTTCGCGTGTGGAATAGTGCAGTGGGTTTTTTAAGGCTGTACAAGAAGTTCGGGGTGCGATTGTATCGCGAGAACGAAGACTCGTTCTGGTGGCAAATCGCTAACAAATATAAAGCAGCAATCTATAAACTTCCGTCTCACCTTGCTGTACAAGGTGAAATTGTTGGGCCACAAATCCAACAAAATCCACTCGGACTCACAGAGCTTGATTTTTTTGTATTCAACATTTGGGATACAAAAGCTCAAGTTTACTTAGGCTGGGAGGATGTAAAACATTATTGCCAAGCCTTTGGATTTAAACATGTTCCGGAAATGTTTACTGGAGTCAGTAGTGAATTTGATTTCTCAAAAGAGAAGCTGTGGGCCTTGTCAAAAGGCAATTACGCAGGTACCAACAATCCCCGTGAAGGAATTGTTATTAAAACGATTGCCTCACGTAAACCCGGCGAGCTTAGCTTTAAGCTGATCCACCCGGATTATCTGGAATAATATGATAAATTGGAATAGTCTACTTGAACCAAAGCCTTCATTTGATTGGCAGAGCCCAATAGGTCAAGCCTTCACTGAATTTGTTACTTGGGTAAATTCAGCTTTCCCCACGGCGCAAGTAAAAATTGAAGTTATTAACAACGAGAGTTTCCGTGTAGTAAATCTTGATAAGACCGGGATTTTCGAAGGCTCACGTAGGTACATATTTTTTTATACGGTATCTACGTCAATGATTACTTATTATAGAGATGATGAGGATTTTGCATCTGTTTCTCTAAAAACAGAGCAAGATTTGTATAGTTTCTTTCGAGGTCAATTACGGTGTTAGAAACACACCGCCATCGCTCGCAATACGCCAAATGATGGCTATCATCACAGTCCCGCCAGTAAACGCTACGTCGCCCGTTAAGCGCAAGGTACCTGTGCCACCCGTGCGCCTAACTGCATCTAAAAGTTCAAATGTGGCTGTACTTACAGCACGCGCGGTAACAAATTCGGTTGGATCATCGGACCAACCGAAATCATAAGTTGTAGCTCCAGTAATTGGGTTCCCCGCAGCAATTGACATATAAATGCTTTCAATGCGGGCGCCGTTAGGTACTGTAAACGAGACATCGACTGCGGTGCCGCCGACTGTACCTAAGTTGATATATTCCGAACGACCTCGTAAAAACTCACCTTGATTGCCTCCAAACGGCAGCGAGATCAGATCTTGTTCGCTTGTGAGAAATCGTCCAGCACCTGGAACGCTTAAACTTAAGTTGCCTGCTATGGTTAGACTGCCACCATCGATATAAAAATCATCCCGAGGTAATAAACGAACCGATTGGCCAGAACGTGTAATAATGAGTGTGTCGCCGTTTGCGTTAACGGCTGTACCAATAACCGAATAATGGTAACGTTCTACGAACAACTCATCTGTGCCAACAACACCGCCCCAGAAAACAAAAACTTGGTCTTCATTTGCGCTACCGATGGTTGGATAAACCATCGCGACGTAACCATAATCAGAGACATCTGTACCAGCGGCAAAACGTGCATCTCGTGTTAAAATCCATGGGTTTGATCCGTCACCAACAGCCGTAATAGCATAAATACCATTATTCGTGGGATCAGCTTCCTGCCACAAAACCACAAGTATCGGCGGATTTAAGGTGTCAATTGTAGGCAGCGCACCGTTTGCAACGGCTGTCAATGTTGTTGAAGTCGCTGTATAAGGTGACGTGGTGCTTAATGGGGAACCTGGGGCTGTAGCGGCGGACCCACTATCGAGGTAATCAAAAAGATATTGAGTGCGCAATAAACCTGCTAAACTTGTTGTGACAGGATTGCCACTGATAAGTGTGGTCCCCGAGCGCAAAAGATACTCGCCATCCGTAATAGTGCTCGCTGTAAGCAGAGTGCCGCCGCCGCTTGTGGTGCGCAGCCCGCGCACTTCGGGGTTGGGATAGGTACCGCCTAATTGGCCTCCAGCAGCCCCTGTAGGCGCCCGCGAGTTTGTTAGACGCGCATCATCACCTGCGCAGATTGAACCTGCTCCAGAGCCTGTAGAGGCTCCTAAAATCGACGTGCCCGACCGACGTAAAAGCTGCCCGTCGCCGACTGCACCCAGCCCTAAAATTGTGCCGTCAGCGTCCAGCTCTGTTGGCGGATCTCCGCCACCGGCACTAGGAGTCGCTAAATCATCGTCGTCTGCTGTAAATACAACTGATATTTCGCCTAAATCCACTAAACGGCGTAAATTACGATCACGATTCAGATCCTCAGGCGTGAACCAATCACCTACATTTACTGATACGCCAGGATTTAACGTCAGGTGACGTGGCATGCCGCTGACTTCAGTTAAAGAAAAAGCGAGCGGTTGGGTACGAGTGCTGGCGCGTGTAATAACTATCTGCACACATTAAAAATAGTGGACATACTCGATTCATTTAGCTACTAGTTTAATCAATGCGTTCTCTTTGGGCGATAAATTTGACATTTGCCGAATTCGGTGTTATACGTAGCTCAACGGGAGTTTAGCTCAGCAGTTAGAGCAATCGGCTCATAACCGATCGGTCGTGGGCGCAAATCCCACAGCTCCCATAGAATAAGTTATGCAAGTCATTCTTTTAGCAGGACCACTAAACCACTATAACCTGGATGTAACAGCCAAAATATGGCCACATCGGCGTATTATTCAGCGCAACTTATTTTCAAATGTAACTTCGCTTACAGAGCACATTAAAGCATTACTTAGTGAATCGAACAATCAGGAGTTTATTATTGTTGAAGGCTGTAAAGCCCTTGCAGAATGTTTGGCACGAGCTAACATTGATTTTGAGATTGTAGTAGAAGCTGATGAGCCCAACGCACAAAGGTTACGAAATCAGAATGTACCTGAAGCTGTAATCAATGATCGTTTGTGGCTCCAAGCGGAGAGCAAGAAGCGATCTGTCAAATTGCAAGAAATATGGCGCCAGCATTATTTATTGCGTAGTCAGACATTGCCAGGTTCTTTTCAGAGAACCACACACGATCTTGCACGGAAACAACGTAAAATCCGTCAAGATAAAGTACGTATTGGACAAACTTTGTCCGCTGGCTTTTTCTTGCACGTTGAAACTAAGCTGCAACCTGAGAATGAGGTGGTTACACTTGGTATCAAGCAAATTCTCGTAAAGTTACGAGAACTACAGTTGCAAGAACACTATAATGCGTATGAGTTATTCGTGCGTTATTTGGCGTTAAAATTCTCTCGGGGAGCCAAAAAACCCTTTAAGAAAACACGACATAAGCTGGAAAAGCTTGCGAAAGCTATCAGTGTTTTTGGGTTATGTGAGGAGGATGTTTTATTATGGCTAAAATGAGAATTGAAATGAAAAATTGTGGCGTGCTCAAAAGCCTAGATATTAAATTTAACCCTGCGACAGTACATGCTGTCACTGGCGACAATGGTAGTGGCAAAAGCACTTTTATCCAAGCTTTCGAGCTGCCTAGATTGTTTGCAGCAAATGAAATTTTACAAGGTCGAAAATGGGAATATGTTAAGATCACGTATGGTGATGATTGTTTTATTTTTGACTCTCAAAAGCCAGTACCATTGAATAGAAAATTAAGCGACTTTATTCATATTTATCCAAATGAGCGCTTCATTGATTACAATTTATGTGATCCTTGGATGCGTGCAGCCATACAAGAAGTATTTCCAACGTTACCCAAACAATCAGATTGGTCAGAAGGCCAACGTCATGGAATCTCAATTTTAACTTTAATAAGTCGTGCAAGACTTGGTGATCTTCTTGTTTTTGACAATTTTGAGGCGCAGTTAGCACCAGCGACAATTCGTATGTTATTGCACTGGATACGAAAACGAGCAGACGATTTTCATCTCTGTGTTGTTCTTACAACACAGTCACCTGTGGTGTTGGATACTTTTCGTGACGATCTAGACCAAGTATTTTTGTTTGAACATGGTAGTGGCCAGGCACTTACAAAAATTCATTCGCCTGAATGGTTAGCACAGGTGAATTTAGGCGATTTGTATAGTCGAGGAGATTTAGGTACGCGTAATCAATAATTGTTGTGTACACGCCCAATTGCGTAGATCATCAGCACTCTCCAGCGCTGGCGTCGCGTCATAATCGCAGAGCTGGCCTCTGGGTGGTGTTGGCGTTGTAGCGTAGGGCGGTTCACCAAAATCAGCGTAGCCGATTGCAGGGCCCGCTGTAACGCGCCCCCAGGTATCGTTCGTCGGGGCTGTCGTCGGGGCAGTGTCGTTGAGTGTAATAATAACCCATTGATAGGCACCTTCACGATCCCCAAAATCAACGTCAGTTATTGTTCGAGCAGGTCCACCATTTTGAATATAGCGAAAGCCAAAATTGCCATCAGGTGCCGATGGTACTAAGCCTGAAGTATCAAAGCGCAGGCTGGGAGCGTTACTCGCTGAAGAATCACCGCCAAAAGCTACAGCAGGTACAAAATAACGCAATAAAACGGTATTTCCGGCAGCAATACAACGATCAGCATGCAGTGGGCGCCAGCGCCGACCTTCGTATTTATGGCGCTGGATCACTTTTCCGTGCATCTCACCAAACCAACGGTAACCTTCGTTGGTTAAGTGAATGTCATCACTAGTAATTGGATAAGGATAAGTTGGGCCGACCAACACAGCATCATCATAGAGCTGCGTATAACGTAATTGACCTAAGGCCATTAAAAGTTCGGTCGCTCCACTTGTGCCATCATCCTCATAGCCAAGCTGCGTTAAATAAAGCGTTGCGGTATGACTTTGTGATGTTTCAGCAGCAAGCGCTGTTTGCCTCGCAGTTTGCCAAAGCCGTAAAGCAGCAAAATAATCTGCTGGTGTTGTTCCAGCGGCACGATCCGCAAACGCGTGACTCATTAAGCTGCCAAGATAAACAGCACCCGCTGGTAAAGCAGCCACGTTCGTTAAACTTTGCCCCCAGACCCCGGTACCGGGATCTGATATTTGGGTTAACGTAGAGCCACCTACAGCCCAGTTTTGCGCGATTAACCGCTGATCTCCAGCCTGCATTGAAGCAACTTGATTTAACGCAGGTACAATCGGTGCTTCGAGCGAAGCGTTTACAAGGTCTCCAAGAGTGCCTGAGGCATAATCCAATAATTGATTATCTTCATACTGAACCGTGGATAACGGCGGTGTGCCCAAGAAACCTTCTTGGTAAGATTGACCAGTAGCCTCGAAATAACCTACGCCTGTAGGTGCGACAAACGTTGGCATTGTGCCAAAATTCGTAATCACAAATTAGCCTGAGCCCCTACGTTGAGCCAGTTAAACGTGATTACAGTATCCGAAGCAACGACACCCGTAGGATCAAAGCGGGCTCGTAATTTACCAAAAGGTGGTATATTCGCACGTACTGCTACATCTGGCGGGCTTGCGCCAGAGGCCACAGCGGCAAAAGAATCAATAACCATCCAATTATCAGCAGCGTCGGTTCCTTCAACGTAAACCGTACCAGCAATGGGTGAAGCTACAGCTAAAACAACGGAGAGCGCTCCGGCGTGCGCGTAAAAAGCCGCGCTTGTTTTTTCGGCTGGCGTAGCGCCAGCGGCAATTGTAATTGTTTGCCGGATTGCTCTCTGCGTCATTATTTACTCCGCTACACGACTCATACGAGCCGCCTTCTCTATATCCTCGTCGGATAGGCCCTCGATGCGTGGGCGCCCATTTGATAAGGTATTTTGGGACCTCATTTTTGGCTGTTCTGCTCCACTCTGGGTGTATAATTCAGGCACGTCTACTGACTCTTCCGGGAAGGCACACTGCTGAATTTTTGCGAGCGCCCATTGCCGACTTTCAGGAGGTCCAAAAGCGGCAATATGCTCGTAATCAGCTCGTTTAAGCAAACCATCGATGGCTTGTAGTTCAACTGTAAATTGTCGAACCTTCATTGTTGGTTCTTCACCTTGGATCACCCGAACCTGCTGACACAAATCCTTAACTTTCGGGTGTACCTCAAAATCCGCGATTGAGCCTTTATACTCAAACGGGCTAGGGCCTTTTACCGCTTCTAACATGCCCTTTGCAGCGCTATCAGGCGGTAAAAACGTACCTGGCGCTGAAACAGCGGGTACAAGATCCGAAGAAAGCAACATTTTACGTTCTTGTATTGCTTGCGATTCAGCTTGTTGCGCTGAAGCTAAGCCACGTGCTTTAGCCTTTTTCTCAAAATATAACGCAGCTTCAGCGGGCGTCATAAGCTCTAAAATAGGACGATTGCCTAATTCAGGACGCTCCATCGTGCAAAGATTACGAAAATCCGAGTCATCAATAAGATATGATGTCGGTACAGGTAGACGCACCGGATCTTTGTGTGGTGGAATACCACGCTCAAACCCTTTAAGTAACTCTTTTTGCCCTGAACGAGGATTTGTTACTTCTACGACTACAATTTTACCATTGTTGTTTCGCACATAAACTGTGCGGTTATTTTCCAAGATGTCATCAAACCAATCCACAAAATTACCCTTTCGAACTGCTGCCGCTGGTATATGGGAACCGATAAACATTACTGTAAACGGTTCTTTTTGAACGACGATAGCTTCTCCACTTGCAAGCCATCGACGCACCCACGACGAGTCATAAGTGCCAATATATTTTTTCGCGGCACTAACGACTCGAACCATAGCAACAAACCACAGGTCATTACGCCTGGTATCGTCCCCAATAAAAAGAGAAAAAGTGATAGGATAGCAATGATTGAGGTCATCACTATCCTATCAATAGCCTAACACGCTTAGATTTTTTCGCCTAAAGCGACACTACGTGGATTTGGCAAGATAAACCCACCAATCCAGTAGAACGCCATACCCTTCTTCAGTTGGTAGTTCGGGACTTGCGAAATTGGTTCCGCAGTCAGCTCTTGGCGCACGCCCATCTCACCCAAGGCATCCGGAGGACCAAGTGCGTACACCCGACCCGGCGGAATTACTTGTGTGGCAGTCGTAATACCTGAGTTCACAACAATCATCGAACCCATGACTTTTGACACATAACCGGCCAAAATTAACTCACGTTCAGTCACAGGGTCAACCTGAGTTGACATATTTGTGATGATGTCAGTTAGCTCCTGCTGGTGAATTGCAAACTTATCCACTGCCACGGGATGCCGTAACAATTGATACTGCAATGCTGCAAAAGCACCGATACCTAAATTCGAAAACTGTACCGCAGTATTTTTTACCTGCGCTACGGTGTTAAATAGATACTCCAATCGCTGGTCAATTTGACGTGCAATTTCTTGTTTCGCTGTGTCTTGCATACGCGCAAAACCGTCAAAATTCATGTGCAGAATATCGGTAATATCTATAGTGGGCCATGAACCCACAGAGAATTCGTTACCAACGACGTAGCCAACCGAAGTTTGGCTCTCCTGCCCTTGACCTTTTGGGCCGATCATATATGCCGATGCACGCACATCGAGCGCCAAACGCCAAATCTCACCCTCTTTCAGCTTACGCTGTTTCAGGAACTTTTGCGCCCAGCCAGCGTAGTCCAAAATCTGCTTAACCGGCAGGGCCAACTCATTGGCCAAATACCGCATACCCGCGCCCGTCGGATCATTCGCAGCCTCTTTGATGAGATATTTCTTCTCATCTGAGAGCTGTTCAACCTTTGACGGTAGCCAACTGTTAATAACAGAAGAGTCCGCCTGAGCGGTTTTTACTGCTGCATAAGATTGCATCGCTTGGTGAAATGCGGACTTTTTATCGTACGCATTTACCTCATACGAACCGTCAGCCTTACGGCTAAATACACGATCCCCACGCGATGTTTTCAGATTATGAGCGGCCTTACGCGGAATTTCTCCCGGGTTTATGCCTGCATAAGCTGCTGGGTTAAACTCACCATCTTCGTCAAAAACCAACTCTTCACGACGTGAAGCCAATTTAGTTTTCTTCGGTAGCGGCTTAGTCTCTTCCCAAGAAGCCTGCCGATTGCGAAACTTATCAAATACCTTTGACATTTTATTCATTAACTCCTAATTAGACCGCACCGTCGTCAACGACGTTTAATTCACATCGCATAAACTGGTCTTCCGCATTTGGAAGTTGTCGAATAACTCCCAAGAAATTGGTTGCACTGCCACCATTTAAAGTGGCGTCGTTTGTAAGCTGGCCACTCGTGCCTGCGTACAATCGTGCGTTTGCGCCGGTTAGTTCGTATCGCCGTGAGCTATCAAACTCACTGGTGCAAAGGATCATACGACCCACACCCAACGAAACCATACCTTCGCTACTCCCTGAAATCCAATCCATGGAGTGATTACGCGGATCTACACCGTCACGCATAATTTGCGCCGCAGTTAACGCATAATTATATGTAACATAAACGGTCGCACCGTCTGCAATCGCGCCGCCACCAACACGAGTAATCGTGCCGTTTGTGGTGTTTGCAGTGTAATCTGTACCACCACCAGTTAAGTTGGCCGAAGCCATCCCAGCCGAGGCACGCACAGCAACGTTGCTAACATTTGCGTAAGTTAAATTTGTTGCTGTCGTACCATTGAG
>Ga0172372_10001407_pt1 | contig 37332 bp, 29 predicted proteins | sample LakKiv5m_2_FD_114544 | JGI IMG/M metagenome (GOLD analysis project Ga0172372, IMG submission 114544) | Freshwater microbial communities from Kabuno Bay, South-Kivu, Congo - kab_092012_9.5m | ecosystem: Environmental > Aquatic > Freshwater > Lake | place: Democratic Republic of the Congo...
AATTTCAACGTCAAATCCTGACCTCCATATGTCATCTCGATTGCCGTGGGCGCTTCAGAAGAAACTGCCGAGGATGAATCCGATGCACTAGAAGATAAACTTGAACTTGCGATTGAAGTCGAATTGATAGTCACACTGGATGTCGTACTTGCTTGTGCAAGTGTCAATGGCACCACAACAATAATGGTTGCCACCATTAAAGACATCGAAAAATAACCTAATCGCCTTAAGCGATAATAAGATGCTTTTCGATGTGTTTTATAGAGCTTACTTTTCATCGATTATCCTTTCTATAATTCTGAGGACTGCACTTTCTGAACGATGGTTTTCTTGCATTTCCTTTTGGGTAGGAAGCACCGGATAGGGCTTTATTTTTTTAAACGCAATCGCGGCAACAGGTAAGTAACGTTCTGGACCATGTCGTTGACCTTGACTGACGGTTAAGGATTGAAAGTATTGTTTGACAATTCGATCTTCTCCAGAATGGAAACTGATCACTGCGAGCCGACCATTAATAACCAAGTAAGATGTTGCAAATTCAAGCACTTTTTTTAATACTTCTAATTCTTGATTAACGGCCATTCTCAACGCTTGGAATACTTGTTTTGCGGGATGTCCTTTTTTAGCGAGCGCTTTTCCAGGTTTTACTTTTTTGATTAAATTAACTAATTCAAAGGTCGTTTTAAGCGGTTGAGTCGTCCGTTGATTAACGATGGCTTTAGCGATAGGATAGGCGAAGGTTTCATCTGCATATTCTCGAAAATATTGTGTAAGGGTTTTCAAATCAGATGTTGCGAGGATACTAGCCGCTGTTGTCGATTGACGTTGATCCATTCGCATATCAAGTGGACCATCGAATCGATAACTAAAGCCTCTTTCCGGGACATCAAACTGTGGGCTAGAAACTCCTAAATCTAAGAGAATACCATCTACTTTTTCTACACCTAAATGTTTAAGTATCTCGGGAAAATATTGGAAGTTCATATGATACAAACTCGCGAGAGGACGCTGCTTAACCCAAGATTGTAAACTAGAAATCGCGGTAGCATCCTGGTCAAAACCAAGTAAGCGACCCGTTTTTAGTTTTTCATAAATTTGACTTGCGTGTCCTCCTCTCCCTATCGTTAAATCAAGATAGATTCCATTGGGGCGAATTTGAAGTCCGTTGACCACTTCGGTTAATAAAACTGGTTGATGTTCGCTCATTTTTTACTAAGGTTTGCTGCATGTTCTTCGAATTGAGAAGCCGCATCAGATTGATATTCATCCCACATTGAGGCATTCCATAATTCAATGTGATCATTCATACCAATAATCTTGACGTTTTTCTCTAATTTAAATTGTTTTAAGGTTTCTTGCGGGATTTGGATACGGCCATGATCGTCGATCGGTAATTCGATGACCGACGCTAAAGCGGTGCGCAAATATTGACGAACCTTGGCTTGATTAAAATCATACGTATTCACTTGCTGGACGAGTTGGGCAAACGTTTGTTGGGTAAATAAAGAGATACAGCTTTCAAAACCACGCATTGCAAAAAGTATAGGACCTGATTCTAATCGCATTTTTGAAGGAATCACGAGTCTACCTTTATCGTCTAATGTGTACTGATAACTTCCAAAAAACATTTATCCCACTTTCTCCCACTATGCTTTTATTATAGAGACGTTCAAAAAAAAAGCAAACTATTTTTACACAGTTTGCTTTGAAAGATTGATTGAAAGAAAATGATTAACTTCTTAAACTAATCTGACATTCGGTAACCAAGGCAGATTTAATCGCAGAAACAGTTTGATTAATTTCGTCTTCTTGAAGTGTTTTTTGTTCATCCAGTAAAACGATGCGGATGGCCATTGAAATTTGCCCTTTTGGTAATTGAGGTCCTTGGTAAATATCAAATAATTGGACTTGATCGACTAATTTTTTTCCTGCTTTCTTGACGGTCTTGACGACTTGATTAAAAGAGACGGATTCCGCTATATAAAACGCAAGGTCTCTCGTGACGGTCGGAAAGCGCGGAATTGGTTTGAATTTAATTGGACTTGTTTTCAATTCAAGTAATCCCTCGAGATTGATTTCAGCAAGAAAAACGGGAGCTTTACCTAAATCATAGGTTTTTTGTAGGTCGGGAAGTAATTGTCCAATCATCGCCATTTTTTGATTTTGCACCATTAAAGTAGCACTTCGCCCAGGATGGAGGATGGCGTTCCCTTGCTTTTCAACGACCCATTGGTAACGAGAAGATTCAATATTCAAGATTGCTAAAATCCCTTCTAGCAAGCCTTTGATGTCATAAAAAGTGAATGGTACAGGCGATAAGGCAGAACGATGACTTTGTTCTCCAAAAAACATCACTCCTAATTGGAGGAATTGACCTTGGCGATGCGCAATTTGGGAAACTTCAAAAATTTTGCCCACAGCCACTTGTCTTGCCATGTTATATTGAACGACTTGAATTAAAGACGCCATCACATCGGTTCGAAGGTGTTTTCGTTCTTCCGAGAGGGGGTTTTTAAGCATCCATGAATCAATCGGTTGAAGTAAATTAAAATGGTGAAGCCACTTCGCGTCCACTAAAGAATAACTTAACGTTTCGTCAATTCCTTGACTCGCCAAGTATCGTTTAACTAACCGAACTTTTTCTTGTTTTTCATTCAAGCCTCCTGCCTGAATTTGCAAAGGCATGGGATTGGTTTGAATCCGATCATAACCCAGTAAACGAATCACTTCTTCAGCTAAATCGGCAAGCCCTTGAATATCCTGGCGATGACGAGGAATCATCGCTGAATATCCGTTTTCAACTTTGCTAGATTGGATTTGAAAACGTTGAAGCGTTTGAATAATTTCCAGTTCGGTAAAATTGGTATTGAGTAAATGATTGATGTCTTTTGCTTGCCAAATAAGATTCGCTTGTAAGGGTTTTAAACGATTGATTGTTACCGACTTATAAACCTTTTTGACGGTGGTCAATGATTGAATCAATTCAGACGTCATTTGTAACACTCTTTCAAATTGGGATAAATCCATACCTTTTGCAAAACGTGTCGCAGCATCGGAAGGTAAATTTAATCTGAGAGAGGTTTTACGAATGCTTGCTGGATCAAAGGCTGCAGCTTCAATCGCAATATCGGTAGTATTGGCATCAATTGCACATATTTTTGCACCCATAACACCAGCAAGACACATAGGATTTGAACCACTTTTAATCACAATATCACCCGATGATAAATCATAAGTGTGGTCATCCAATGCGATGAATTTTTCGTTGCCCGCATTCGCAATCGTTAAAGATTGAGCCGGTAATTTTTTTAGATCATACATATGTAAAGGTTGACCCGTTAATAACATTACATAGTTACCAATATCGACCAAAAAAGATATGGGGCGAATGCCACTACCAATCAAATTTTGTTTCATCCAAGAAGGGGTTGAAACTTGGCGAATGCCTTCCAAAACTCGAATGGAAAATTGCGAGGCTTGATTGGTCTGAATCTCGATTTTAAATGGTGAAGATTCCAACCCGATTTCTTTTTTTACACTCCATGGTTTTAATGGGCGATTGAGTAAGGCAGAAACCTCATAGGCAATCCCTTCTAAAGCCCATAAATCAGGGCGATTCGCTAATAATTTCAAATCAATAATGGTGTCGAGGAGTCCTAAGTGTTCGAGGATTTGATCATCGCCGATTGTAGTTTGAGGTGGTAAAACTTCAATACCTTCAACTTGATCAGCCCTTAAAAATTTACTATCCAACCCTAACTCCAATAACGAACAAACCATCCCTTCGGATGGCACGCCTTTAATCGTGGATGCTTGGATCGTAAATTTTGATAAAACCGCGCCTGGTAAAGCCACCAATACGATTTGACCTTCGCGAATATTCGCTGCGCCACAGACGATGGTCCTGATGCCATGATGACCGGTATCGACCATAACTTTTGATAAATGATCACTGCCTTCAATCATCGATCTTGATTTAACCAATCCAGTGGTAATGCCAGTTGCTTGAACGAGTGGCGATACGGACTCTACTTCGATTCCAGCTTGATTCAAAACCTTGGCAACATGTTGCGGAGAAAGGTTCGATAAATCAACGAGCGTTGTTAACCATTGATATGAAAATTTCATCTTTTCTACCTTCCTTACTTGCGGGTAAATTGTTGAATAAAGCGTAAGTCATTTTGGTAAAAACGACGAATATCGTCAATGCCGTAACGTAACATCGCCACTCTTTCAATGCCGATGCCAAAGGCAAAACCGGTCATTTTTTTCGCATTATATCCATTCATTGTCAAGACTTTGGGATGAACCATGCCCCCACCCAAAATTTCGATCCATCCGGTATGTTTGCATAAATTACAACCTTTGCCACCGCATTCAAAACAACTAACATCGATTTCAACACTGGGTTCAGTAAAAGGAAAGAAACTTGGTCTTAATCGAATTTCCCTTTTTTCACCAAACATTTTTTTAGCAAACGCTTGTAACGTTTGTTTGAGATGGCCTAAGTTAATGCCTTCTGCAACCACTAATCCTTCAACTTGACCAAATTGATGCGAGTGGGTCGCATCATCTTCATCTCGCCGATAAACTTTGCCTGGACAAATAACTTGGATAGGTTTTCCTTGAGAGGCTTGCATGACTCTGGCTTGCACTGGAGAAGTATGCGTTCGTAATAAAGTGTTTTCATCGAAATACAGTGAATCCTGCATTTCTCTAGCAGGATGATCTTTGGGGATGTTAAGCAATTCAAAATTATAATGGTCGGATTCAATTTCTGGGCCTTCGGCAACTTGGTAACCCATACTTACAAATATATCCGTGATGGTTTGCTCAATTAAAAAAAATGGGTTGACAGACCCTTGGTATGCATGGGTTGCCGGTTGAGAAATATCGATAACTTCTTCTTTAAGTTTGGCTTGCATGACCAACGTTTCTATCGTTTTGTGTTTGGTTTCAAGTGCGAGTGTTAATTGATCCCTTGCCGCGTTTATCTCAAATCCTACTTGTTTTTTCTTTTCGGCATCTAAATCCTTGAGTTGCGAAAAGATACCCATCAATGGTGATTTTTTTGCCAAGTATTGATTTTTAACTTCTTGCAGTTGGGTTAAATCTGTTGCCTCTTCGATGGCCTTTAATCCTTGTTGTAAGATGGATTGAATGTTGTCGATCATGAGTTGATCCTCCTAAAATAAAAAAAGTCACCCGTAAGGAACGACCGAAGCCGTGGTACCATCCTTGTTCGTTTGACCGCACTTAATTAGATGTTAACGCCATCGACGGTTAAGTTTGATTTGAAAGCGAATTTCAAGTCGATTGAGTGGTTTCACTATTCACTCATCCCTAAACGCGACTTTACTAAACTTTCCTTAACAAGATTAGTATATCACGCAGCTGGTTTATATTGCGAACATCGATAAGCGATAATGGCAAAAGCAACGGCAACATTTAAAGAGTCTATTTGCTTCATCGGGATGGTTATTTCTCCATTAGCCAAGGCCAATATAGATTCGCTAATCCCGTGTGATTCATTTCCTACCACTAAAATATTTTTGTCTTTAAATCGATATTGTTCCAATGGAATTGCTTTCGGCGATAAGGTGGATGCCACCACATGATACCCTTGCTGTTGGTATTCTTTGATAAGTTTTCCTTCCCCATTATCTTCTAGAAGTTGTAAACCAAACAAAGCGCCTTGTGAGGAGGCAATCACTTTAGGGTGATAACGATTGGCAGTTTTTGGTGAAAAAATAATGGTTGTAAGACCCAAACCTAAACTCGTTCGCAGGATCGTCCCCGCATTACCAGGATCATTAATTTGATCTAAATAGACGATCGTTGAACCAAGCGTTTGTTTGCTCTTCACCTTTCGACAAAGGCCAATAATCCCTTGCGGGGTTTTTTGATGAGAAAGGGCAGCCAATACATGGGCTTCACAAATAAAGACTTTCACTTCAGAAGGAAAGGAACGATTTGAAAGTAGATAAACCGATTCTAAAACTCCTGCCTTAAGCGCATGGTCGACCAAATGTTGACCTTCTACTAAAAAATGAGTTGGTTCAAAAGGTCCTTCTTGATCTTTTAATAATCGAAGTTTTTTTATGTGAGCATCTTGTAAACTTTTGAAAGTATTCACTGGTATTGACCTTTTAAAATTTTAGCATGTTCTTGCTGGTATGTTGGATAGGCATGATAAAGCGCATCATAAAATTTTTTTGAATGATCAAAGTGAAGATCATGAATCAATTCATGAACAATCACCGCATCAATGATTTTCCAATCAAAATGCATCAATTTCATCGCAAAAGTTAGCGTTTTCGTTTTTCTTGAATTGGAACCAAGCCGTGTCTGCATGATACGCACTCGCGTTCGATAAGGGGTGGTTATTTTTAAGGATTGTTTCCAATGTTCTACTCGATGTTCAAGCACGGTTCTAAATTGATTTTTCATCGGTTCTTGATAAGGTGAAAAATCCACTAAGTTTTCTTTTGGATTTGCTTGCAATATATGAGGCAAATCTTGATAAAGGTGCCATTGACCATATAAGTAGAGGCCTTGATCGGTAAAGGGTTGAGGCACCCGTTTAACTTTTTCGAGTAATGTTTTGCCATGCATCAGGACTTGTTTTTCAACCCAAGCTTTACTTGTTCGTTTGGGGACGGATACATGAAATGTGGACTTTTTAAAACGAATAATCATCCGTTTTTTGGTACGGTAAAAAATCATGACCGGATAAACGACATCTTGAATGATCACTGTCATCTTGCGTTAATTAAGCTTTAAATTTGGATGCGTGTAGCATTGCTAAGCTCTTGGCATTAAATTGTAAAAGATATTTTTCTAATAATTGGGTGGTCATTTCCACATCTTTAAGGTGAACTAAGGAAGTATGGGAATGGTAATAACGGCAAGGAATTGATAAGGTCATAGCCACCACACCGGCATAGGCTTTATGCATTTCCCCAGCATCCGTACCACCAACAGGCATCACATCATAAGTAAAAGGAATTTGATTGTCTTTGGCAACTTTTTCAACATCAGCGACTAAGCCATAATGAGCGATAACACTAGCATCCAAGATTGAGAGGGCAACCCCTTGGCCCAATCGTGTATCCATTCTCGGTGCTCCAGGTAAATCATTGGATAGAGTCACATCAATTGCAAAACCTAAATCTGGTTTCACTTGATAGGTTGAAGTTTTTGCCCCACGCAAACCGACTTCTTCTTGGACGGTAAAAGCAGCAATGATGGTCGCTTCGGTTTCCACCTTCTTTAATCGTTTCATTAATTCAATTAAAACACCGCAGCTGACACGATCATCCCAGGCTTTGCCCATGACAATATCGGAATCATTCATCACCATCGCTTCGGTTTTAGGATTGATCATATCCCCGATGCGGATGCCCTTAGCTTCCACTTCTTTTTTAGAACCTAGTCCTAAATCAAGGTACATTTCTTTAATATCGAGGACCCGATTTCTTGCTTCTGGACTCATCCCATGTGGTGGTTTGGCCCCGACAATACCATGATAAACGATACCTTCCCGGGTCGTTAAAACCATAACTTGGGCAAGTAAAACATGTCCCCACCACCCGCCGACTGGGGTGAAGCGAATCATCCCTGAATCTTCAATATTGGATACTAAAAATCCGACTTCATCCATATGCGCGGCAAGCATGACGGTTAGGTTTGGATTTTTCCCTTTTTTGATTGCCAACAATGATCCTAAACCATCGTGCTGAATGTCATCCACGAATGGTTTAATTTGCTTTTCAATGAAACTGGCTACTTGATGTTCAAAGCCAGAAATACCATTGAGTTCGGATAAAGATTTTAATAAAGGCCACCAAATTTTTTTCATATCCATACTCCTTTAATAAGCATTTTGTTGTCGCGTATAGTTGACACCGAGTTTCTTAAAATAGGCCTCGATAACATCTTCTGAATTAAATCCTAATAAAGGCATCAGATTGAGGTAAGCTTGGAAGGTATTTTCTAAATGTTTGATGTGCCAATGTTTCGATAATTCGCTAATATGTTGAAAAACAATGATTGTGGCTTGGGTTAATGAAAGGGTAAGGGGTTGAATCTCATAGATCATCTTTTGCGATTGAATCTCAATGCCAAGCGATAGTAAAAAATGAAGTCCATCTGCGTATTCATCGAGAATAATTGGTTTTTCTGCACTTGGTTTTTTCGACCAAAATTTAAAGGTTTTGGTTTCGTTGATCATTTCTCCAACTTCAACAAGTAAAGCAAGAATTCTTTTTTCTCTCGTCGTTTGATACGTTACTTGATGCTGGGATTGAATATGCGCATCGAGTTTGGTTTGTTCATTCACCAAGGGTTTCAGTTGAATATTCATATGATTTTTTTTAATTTCCAAATTTCATCGACATATTGCTGAATCGTGCGATCTGTTGAGAAAAACCCTGAGCGAGCAATATTTACAATCGCCATTTTTTGCCATAATTTCGGTTGTTGATATAGCCTCGCAATCTTTTCTTGGGCTGCAGCATAAGCATCAAAATCTTTTAAGACAAAATATTCATCATTTCGATGCATGATTTCATCAAAAATCTGCCGGAAAGTTTCTAGATTTCCTTCAGACCAAGTGCCATCTATTAAGGAGTCGATAATGGCCTTAAGGTGCGGATGATTGGCATACATGTCCCAAGCGCGATAAGTGCGGTTTTGATAAAGGGCATTGACTTCATCAACTTTCATGCCAAAAATAACGCAGTTTTGTGGTCCTACTAAGTCCGCAATTTCGACATTGGCTCCATCTAACGTCCCAAGGGTAATGGCACCATTCATCATAAATTTCATATTGCCAGTACCAGACGCTTCTTTACCTGCCGTTGAAATTTGTTCAGAAATGTCAGAGGCAGGAATCATTCTTTCCGAAATGGATACCCCATAATTTTCAACAAAAACCACTCTTAAAAAAGGATTAATTTCTGGATCGTGATTCACGACTTTCGCAACGGAATGAATGAGTTCAATGATTTTTTTCGCATAAAAATAACTAGGTGCAGCTTTGGCGCCGAATAAAAAAGTCCGTGGCGTGATTCGATAGGATTGATCTTGTTTCATTTTTTGATAAAGATACATGATATGAAAGACATTCATTAATTGCCGTTTATAGGCATGGAGTCTTTTGATTTGGAAATCAAAAATAGTTTGAACATTTAATTCCACATTTTGATGACCTTTTAAAAACGCGCTGAGTTTCTTTTTGTTTTCTAATTTAATATTTGCTAATTCTGTTTGAAGATTTGCATCATCTTGAAAAGCGATTAATTTTTCTAACTCTTGGGGTTTGGTTTTCCAACCTTCACCGATCCGCTTTGTAATCGCATTCGCCAAAGCAGGATTGCTGTACATCATCCAACGACGATGCGTAATGCCATTGGTCTTATTATTAAAACGTTCTGGATAAAGCTGGAAATAATCTTTAAACGTGTCTGCCTTCAAAATATCGGTATGTAAGGCCGCCACACCATTGGTAGAAAAAGTTGAATAAATCGCGAGATTAGCCATGTAAACCATGCCATCTTTAATAATCGCCATGTTGCGTCTGGCATCGTCGGTAATATGTTTTTGTGAAAATTCTAGCTGACTGCGGCGATGGATTTCTTCAATAATCATGAAGATTCTAGGCAGCAATGGCTGCACATAATGAATCGGCCATTTTTCTAAAGCTTCTGCCATGACTGTATGGTTGGTATAAGCCATACATTTTGTTAATTGCTTCCAAGCTGCATCCCATGGTTGATCATATTCATCCATCATGATTCGCATAAACTCTGGAATGGCCAAGATAGGGTGGGTGTCATTCAATTGAAAAACAAAATAGTCCGATACATTATCCACGCGTTTAAAACGGCGATAATGAGAGGCGATGATAGATTGTAAGCCTGCTGAAACTAAGAAATAGTGTTGTCTTAATCGAAGAATTTTACCTTGTTCAGTCGAATCATCTGGGTATAAACCATGCGTAATTTCTTTAACAGTTTGTAAATATTCTTTAAAGCTTTGGTTGGTGGGTATGTTTTCTTCTGTCGGTTCTGCTGACCATAAACGCAAATTATTCGTCACATTATTCCGATATCCCACTACGGCCATATCATAAGGAACCGCGCGAACATTTAAAGCATTCACCGTTCGAATTGCATAACCGCCTTCTGGCCGTAAATACGTTTCGGCTTGCCCATAAAATTTGACATCGACTGCATGTTTTAAGTTTTTCACTTCCCAAATATTGCCATTTTTAAGCCAAATGTCAGGGACTTCGATTTGTTTGCCATTGACAATTTTTTGTTTAAAAAAACCATAATCATAACGAATGGTATTGCCATGTCCAGCATAACCTAAAGAGGCAATAGAATCTAAGAAGCAAGCGGCAAGGCGACCCAAACCACCGTTACCTAAACCAGCGTCCATTTCCATATCAATTAATTCTTGTAAGGAAAGTTTGAGTTCTTTTAAACCCGTTTCCACAATCTCATAAATGCCGAGATTTTGTAAATTACTGAGCATGAGTTTTCCGATGAGAAATTCCATGGAAAAATAAATCAATTGTCTTGGGTGCTTTTGATTATCTGTCGTTCGAAGATTTTTTAAGTTTTCCCCTGCATAATCCCGAATCATATGTCCGATAATTTCATATCTTTCGGTAATATGACTGTCTTGAACATTACGACCAAATTTGGATTGTAAACGCTCAAGGAAAATCTGTTTAAATTGATCTTTATTCTTAAACATGTTCAGGGTGACTCCTTTTATTTGGCGATTGGATCGCTAATTTTTTTTAAGACGATTGCAGCGAATGAGCCGATACTAATGGTGATGGTGGCAGGTCTTCCTTCTGGACCTTGAACTGGTTTGGTGACAATCGGTCCACGATTGATACGGTTCCAGCCACTATAGATTTCGTTATCTGTGTTCAAAACCTCTTCATAGGTCCCTGCATCAAAGACACCAATATCATAGTTATTATAGTAGTTACCTTTCATATTGAAAACAATGATAATTGAAGAATGGTTAACTTTTCGTTCAAAAGCGTACACATTATCGTTGCGATTATCGACCATTAACCAGCGAAAATGAGCGGGGTTATGTTCTTCAAAATGTAACGTAGGTTCATGTTGATAAAGGGCGTTTAAATCTTTAATTAATTGCCGAATTGAGTCATGTTTGGGGAATTGGGTAAAGAACCAAGGCAAGGATTTCTTTTCACTCCACTCATCAAATGAGGCAAATTCATTGCCCATAAAGGTCAGTTTTTTGCCAGGATGCATCCATTGATACGTGTATAAATTCCTCAATAAAGCAAACTTTTCATCATAACTTCCCCACATTTTGTTAATGATGGCGCCTTTACCATGGACCACTTCATCATGAGATAAAGGCAACATGAAATTATCCGAGTAAAAATAATGCATTGAAAACGTTAATTTATGGTGACCATAATATTTATAAATAAAATCAACACCGTAATATTTTAGGGTGTCATTCATCCAACCCATATCCCATTTATAATCGAATCCTAAGCCACCATATTCTACTGGGCGAGTGACGCCGCTAAAAGCCGTTGAGTCTTCGGCAATCGTCATGACGCTAGGGTGATAACGATGGATAAAGTAGTTAAGGTCTCTAATAAACGCTATGCCAGAACTATTTTCTCCTTGTTGTGCACTCCCATCCCAATAGACAATATTACTGACCGCATCAATGCGAATGCCATCTAGATGAAAATTGGTAATAAAGTAATTAATGCTACTAAAGAGTAAACTTCTTACGACAGGTTTTCCTAAATCAAACTGGGGAGATCCCCATTGTGAATAGGTTCGACGAGGATCAAAATATTCATATAGTTTACTGCCGTCAAATTCATGAAGTCCAAAACCATCACTTGCAAAATGAACCACGACAAAATCAAGAATGACTCCAATATGTTGCTGATGGCAAAGGTCAACAAATTTCATTAAGCCTTTTAAGGATCCATAACGAGAGTCTGCAGCATGAAAGCCGGTCGCTTGATAACCCCACGAGCCATCAAAAGGATGTTGAGTTAAAGGCATAATTTCGATATGAGTAAAGCCGTGATTTTTAACATATGGAATCAGTTGTTCCGCCATTTCTTCATAGCTAAAAAATTCTTTGTTTTCTGGTTTTTTCCAACTCCCTAAGTGCACTTCATAAATCGCCATCGGGCGATCGAAATTACGATTTCTCTGTTTTAAATAAGTTTCATCATGCCATTGATAACCACTATAATCCGCGATAACGCTTGCGGTTAACGGTCTAACTTCTGATTCAAATGCATATGGATCTGCTTTTTGCACATGAATACCATAGACATTTTTAAATTTGAATTTATATTTATCACCCAATTTTCCATTCGTGATAAAAGCCTCATAAATGCCTAGGTCATGAATTTTAATCATGGTTTGTGCTGGTTCGTGCCAGTGATTAAAGTCACCGATGAGGAAAACTTCACTTGCATTGGGAGCGTACAAGCGAAAGACAAAACCATTCACCATCATGCCATTGACGATTCTTGATTCGGGATGAACACCAAAATACTGATAAGCTTCAAAGGATCCGAAGTTAAAAAAATGGGTGATTAATTCATTGGGTTTCATTCCCTTAATTATACTGCTTTTCATGTTTTTAAATAAATCAAAAAATGTGTTTCCCAACTAGAGGAATTTTCGGTATAATTGCTAATGAAAGAAGCAAGATTTCATGAGTAAAATCATTGCCGTAAACGCAGGTAGCAGCAGTCTAAAATTTAAGCTTTATGATATGCCTTCTGAAACATTAATTTGTTCAGCTATGGCAGATCGTATTGGTCAAGAAAAAGGAACTTTTACATTATCAATTGGTCAAGAAAAATTAGCGGTTGATATTCCGATCCCTAATCATCAATCTGGTGTTTCACTTTTAATTAAGTATTTAATTGAAAAAAAAGTGATTCAGTCATTCCAAGAAATCAAAGGCGTCGGGCACCGAGTAGTCCAAGGTGGTAAATATTTTTTCAAGAGTGTGATTATCACGGATAAAGTCATTGAAAAAATCAAAGAATTTATTCCGCTAGCGCCCTTACATAATGGCCCTAATTTAAGCGGTATTGAAGCATTTAAGACGATTTTGCCTAATGTAAAAAATGTGGCCGTATTCGATACTGCTTTTCATCAAACTATGGAACCCCAAGATTATTTATTCCCCATTCCTTATGAACTCTATGAAAAGTATGATTTAAGACGTTATGGTTTTCATGGGACTTCACATAAATATTTAATGGAGCAAGTTCACAAGCACCTCAATACGATTAAAAATCCAAGAATTATTACACTTCACCTTGGTTCTGGGGCCTCTTTAGCGGCAATCAAAAATGGCAAAGTGGTTGCCACTTCCATGGGATTAACCCCTTTGGGTGGGATTATGATGGGAACTCGTACCGGTGATATCGACCCAAGCGTCCTCCATTTTACCGCGTTAAAAACCGGTCAAAGCCATGAAGCAATTTATGAAATGTTTAACAAAAAGAGTGGATTATTAGGCATGTCGCAATTGTCATCTGATTCCCGGGATTTAGAAGCCGCGCACCTTCAAGGAAATAAGCAGGTGCAATTAACAAATCAACTTTTTGTCAGAAGGATTGCCGATTTTATTGGTCAATATACGATTCGCTTGGGTGGCGTTGATGTGATTGTGTTTTCAGCTGGCATCGGTGAAAATTCTGGTTTTTATCGGCATTTAATTATTGAAGAAATCAAAGATGCATTATCGATGATTGAAGACGAAAAACTTAATAAGTCAATCAGAGGTAAAGTCGCCGTGATTACAACCCCTCAAAGCCGCGTCATTGGGATGGTTGTTCCCACCAATGAGGAATTAATGATTGTAAAGGATACCTATGAAATTATTCAATAAGAAACAAGACCATACAAAATTGTATTTTGAGATTTTACAAGCGATTAAAAAGTATCCAAAAATTGTCGTTTTCCGACACGTGATCCCAGATTTTGATGCACTTGGAACCCAATGGGGTGTTGCCACATGGATTAAGGACAATTTTCCGTTGAAACAAGTCAAAGTTGTCGGAGAAGACCACCCTACTTTTACCCCTCGACTTTATCCAAAAATGCAAAAAGTTTCTGATAAGTTTTTTGATAAAAAAACATTGTGTTTAATTGTTGATACTGCAAATATAGACCGGATTGATGATTCCCGTTTTGATCGAGGAGCAATGATGATAAAGGTTGATCACCACCCCAACGTCAATCCCTTTGGTGATCTTTGCTTAGTGGAAACGGACACATGCGCCGCCTCTGAATTATGGATGAAAATGATTGGCACTTATGGGAAAAAATATCAATTAACCAAAAAAGCTGCCACTTATTTTTATTCAGGAATTGCCGGTGATTCAGGTAGATTTATGTATCAATCTACGACCCCACAAACCTTCGAAATTGCTAAGCGAATATTGGAAACCGGTATTAATGCTCATGATGATGTTTACCTAAAAATGTATGAGAAAACACTCGATGATTTAAAGATAACTGCCTATTTATTAAATCATTATCAAGTCTCTAAAAAAGGTGTAGCTTACTATGTTTTAAGTCATCAAGAACAAACCGATTTAGGGATGTTAGCTTCCCAAGGTAAGGATAATGTAAACTTGTTCAGTAATATTAAAGATGTTCATATTTGGTGTTCAATCTCTGAAGATATTAAAGATAAGGTTTGGCGGGTTTCCATTCGTAGTAAAAAAGTGCAAATTAATCACGTCGCTCAACAATATCAAGGGGGCGGACACGCGCAAGCAAGTGGTTGTAAATTAACGAGCTTAGACCAACTACCACAATTTATTGCTGATTTAGATAAATTATTGAAATAATCGTACCTTTTCAATGACTCAACGTTGCCTTTATGGTATGCTTTTACTAATGAGGAGAATCCCTTGTTTATCCCACTTCACATCACGAGTTCTTACTCCTTTTTATCAAGTGGTTTCACGATGGACCGCCTTATTTTATCACTCAAAGAAAAACAATATTCTATTGCTGGCCTAGCAGATTATCAAGTCTTATTTGGTATCCCTGAGTTTGCGACCTTAACGAAGAAAAACCAAATCCAATCTATTGTTGGTATGGATATTGCTTATGCCAAAATGTTGGTGACTTTTTTTGCGAAAAATGAAGAGGGATATCGGCTCTTGATTAAATTAAGTCAAGCGGCACAAAATAAACAAATCGAAAGTTTTAAATTTCCTGCTAGTAATGATGACATCATAGCCGTTATTTCCACCAATCAAAGTTCAATTTTCAATACGGTTTATCCTGATATTGCCCTTTATTTGCAAACCACTTTGAAAGGCCTTAAAAAAGTTTATCTTGGCATTGAACATTATGAAGATGGTGATCTTGCAAAGATTCAATCGATTCGCCAATTTGCAAAACAATATACTTATCCTTGTGTTGCTTTTCCGCATATTCTTTATGGAAAACCAAGCGATGCGATCATTGTCGATATGTTAAAGGCGATTCAGACCAATGAACCATTGCTAATCAAAGAAAAAAATGGTCGCCATTACTTGCCGACCCGTTCGGAAATTGAAAAACTTTATACCCCAGAAGAAATCATCGAAACGGTGAATATTAGTAATGCATGTAAGTTTAATTTCTTTATTAAACGAGGGCAATTATTAACCTTTGAACCGGGTAAAGATTCGCAAATGATCTTAAGAGAAAAAGCGATTGAAGGCTTACAAAATCGCCCAATCGATTTTACTCAAGTCGTTTATTTGGAAAGACTTGATCAAGAATTAACAATGATTGAAAACTTAGGATTTGCGGATTATTTTTTAATCGTGGCAGACTTCATTCAATTTGCGAAACAACAAAAAATTCCGGTGGGTCCAGGAAGAGGGTCAGCACCTGGTAGTTTAGTTGCCTATGCCTTAGGGATTACAGACATTGATCCCATCCCTCATCAATTACTCTTTGAACGTTTTTTGAATCCCTCGAGAAAAACCATGCCAGATATTGATACGGATTTTTCTGATAAAGATCGCGATAGAATTATTGATTATCTCATTCAGAAATATGGAGCTGACCGAGTCAGTCACATCATCACCTATCAGACCATTCAAGCCAAACAAGCCATTCGAGATGTTGGTAGAATTTATAAGTTTTCTAGCACCTCGATTGAATTGTTATCGAAAGCGTTGGGAGACGGCAAATTGGATTTACGTACCTCCTACAAAAAATTACCCGCTTTTCAAAAATTATTTGATGAGGATGCAGAATGTGCCGAGATTGTAAAACTCGCGCATAAAATTGAAGGTTTTATTCGACAACCAGGCATCCATGCTGCTGGCATCATTTTAAATCAAACCCCGTTAATTCAATCTTTACCGTTAATCAAACAAAGTGAAAAGACAATTTCGCAGTACGAAATGAATCACCTAGAAGCCCAAGGGTACTTAAAGATTGATATTTTAGGATTAAAAAATTTGAGCATTATTGAAACGTGTTTGGCGATCCTTCATCGTCAAGGCATTCAAGTAGATTTAGCGACAATCAATTTTGAAGATTCACAGGTCTATAACCTCTTGAGAATGGGTCTCAACATGGGTATATTTCAACTTGAATCCGACGGCATGAAGCGAGCGATGAAAACCATTCAAGTCGATCGCTTTAATGATTTAGTTAGTTTAATTGCCCTTTATCGTCCAGGACCGATGGATAATATTGAAAGTTATGCGAAACGTAAACAAGGTTTAGAACCCATCACTTACTTGGACCAACAATTAAAACCAATTTTGAACCCCACTTTTGGGATCATTATTTATCAAGAGCAAATCATGCAAATTGCGCAAACCATGGCAAGTTTTTCATTGGCAAAAGCGGATGATTTCCGGCGAGCGATTTCTAAAAAAGACAATGACGTGATGTTAAGTCTCAAACAAGCGTTTATCGATGGGGCAGTCGGAAAAGGGTATAAAGCTGATCATGCTTTGAGTGTTTATAATCACATTCTAAAATTTGCCGATTATGGTTTTAATAAATCTCATTCGGTTGCTTATGCTACCCTCACTTACCAGATGGCCTATTTGAAAACGTATTATCCGTATGCTTTTTATGCTGCGATTTTGAATGCTTCGGCTGGAACCTCAGACACGAAATTATTAAATTATTTAGATGAGTTAAGGATGCTAAAAATATCATTAAATTCTCCTAACATTCAATCTCCATCGACTCAATTTGTCATCGTCGATCAACGTTTAATTGCCCCTTTGACCATCATCAAAGGCATGCATCAGACCTTAGTAGAAAACATCATGAAAGTTAAAGCAAATGGACCGTTTCAAGATTTGTTTGATTGTGTAGCAAGACTCTATCCTTTCAATGTAACGTTAAATCAACATTTAGCTTTAATTGATGCTGGCGCTTATGATTGTTTTGGTTTCAATCGCGCGACGCTAAGAGCAACGTTACCGAATGCCTTTAAAAATGCTGCCATTCAATCGACGTTCATTGATGAGTCTACTGGATTAATTCCGCCATCTTCTTTACCAAAAATGGCGTATGTTCAAGCGGCTGATTCAGCGTTTGATAATTTAGAAAAAGAATTAGATGTGACGGGGATGATTCTCTCTCAAAGTGTCCTTGGACCTTATCGATTAGAAAAACAAAATCAAACCGTTGTCACAATTCAAGAAGCCAAAAAGAGTAATCAAGTTGTCAGCACCGGTGGTTTAATTAGAACCGTTCGCGTAGTCAAAACAAAAGCTGGACAAACCATGGCGTTTATAACCATCTATGACGAAACGGATAAATTAGATTTGGTGATCTTCCCAAAACTTTATGAAAAACTTGCTACCAATATTGGTCGAGGTCAACTTGTTATCGTGGTCGGGACGCTTGACCAAGAAAAACAAGATAGCTTTATTGTCGATCAGATCAGAACGGTTAAATGATGAAAATACTCAAAATCATCGATGGTAATGCGCTCTTATTCCGTGCCTATTTTGCCTCATCTTATAGCGGTGCCAGTTTAACTACCAGTACAGGCATCCCCACGAATGCGGTTTATGTGTTTGCCAACATGCTGCAAAAAATTTTATTCCCCGTTGAAGATAACGTCCATATTTTAGTAGCCTTTGACACTGGTGAAAAAACTTTTAGGCATCAAGAACTAGAGTCTTATAAAGCGCATCGCAAACCGGTGCCAGAAGATTTAATTCCCCAATTTCCTATTGCCCGGGCCTTGTTAAATTCACTGAATCTATTTACGTTTGAACAATCAGGATTTGAAGGGGATGATGTTGCAGGCACCGCGGCAATGCTGGGTATCAAAGCAGGGATGGAAGTGGAAATTTACACTTCCGATCGTGATTTTCTTCAATTAGTGCAACCACACCTTACCGTGCATTTAATTCGCAAAGGTGTCAGTGAAATGGTTAAGATGACTCGAGAAAAGGTCATCGAAGAATATGGGATTACCCCTGAGCAAGTACCTGATTACAAAGGGTTGGTTGGTGATGCAAGTGATAACTTACCTGGGATTCCTGGGATCGGCGAAAAAACTGCCATTAAATTACTACAACAATTTTCAACCTTTGAAAAAGTTTTAGCAGGGGCTAGCACCTTAAAAGGAAAAGTCGCTGAAAATTTATTAACTCATCAACAAGCTGGCATTCTCTCCAAAAAGTTAGCAATAATCGAGACCAATATGAAGCTACCTTTTACATTAGCGCAAACGCTTTATTTAGGTTTCCAGGCAGAAACCTTTCAACAATTTGTCACCCAATACGAAATGAAATCACTCCTAGGGCGGTTTCAAATGAAGGCAAATTCAATCGTGTTACCGTTAACCTATGAAAAGGTTTCATTACTTCCGAATGAAAATTATCAATCCATCAGTATCGTACCGATGATCAAAACCGGAAATTATTTCCGGGAGAGCTTACTAGGATGGGTCATCGTTCATCTTTCACGGACCTTTGTTTTAACGTTAACAGATAGTCAAAAAGACCCTATCTTTAATAGGATTATGCAAGATCCAAAAGTCGAAAAGATTGCCTTTGATTACAAAGAATTATTGGTTGTTGCCCAGCGACATAACCTCTTGGTTCGTGGCTCGTTTTTTGATTGTATGCTTGCTACTTATGCCTTAGAAGAGACCCCGTCTTTAAATCGGCAAGCAGTGATGTTACAAGCAGGCATCCATCTCCATGACGATTTGCTAGAACAAAGTGTTCAAGTTGTGCAAACCTTGCCTTCGATGAAAACGAAATTGGTTGAACAATTAAAAGACAAACATCTAGAAAAGATTGTGTATGAAATTGAATTTCCCTTGATTCCTGTTTTGGCAGCAATGGAAATCGAAGGCCTACCGATTGATGTGAGTTACCTCAGGGCGATGGAATTAACTGTGGAAAATAAAATTGAAACTTTAAAAGCACAAATCTATGCATCCATCGGCCAAACCTTGAATCTAGATAGTCCCAAACAATTAAGTGAAGTACTCTTTACCACCCTGCAATTACCAAATCCAAAAAAGGGATCAACGAATGCAGATGTATTAAAACAAATCAGTACCCTCCATCCTGCTATTCCTTTGATCCTTGAGTATCGTAAATATGCTAAATTACAATCCACGTATATTAAAGCGTTACCCGAAGTCAGCTTTCCAGATGGAAAATTACATCCTATTTATCAACAAGCGCAAACCACGACTGGACGTTTATCTTCTTTTGATCCCAATATTCAAAATATTGCGGTCAAAGATGAGGAGACTAAATTGATTCGGAAAGCGTTTTATTATCCTGATCAAGATTGGGTTTTGCTATCCTTTGACTACTCACAAATTGAATTAAGAATCTTAGCAGAATTAGCGAATTGTCAATCTTTGATTGAAGCTTTTCAGCAAGAAGAAGACATCCATACCTTAACTGCCAAACGCTTATTCGCGAATGGTGGTGAAGTGACAGCGTTGATGAGAAGGCAAGCAAAAGCAGTTAACTTTGGGATTATCTACGGCATTTCTTCTTGGGGATTGTCTGAACAATTAGGGGTGACGCCTTCGGAGGCAAACCAATTAATTGATGCTTTTTATCTTGCTTATCCCGAATTAAGGCAATATATGCAAGGCTTAATCGCTTCCTTACAAGATCAAAAATACGTTGCCACACTCCTAGGGAGAAGAAGGTATTTACGTGATATTGCTGGCAGTAATTTCCAAGCAAGAGAATTTGCGAAGCGAGCAGCAATGAATGCCCCGATTCAAGGAACGGCAGCTGATTTATTAAAACTGGCGATGATTAAAGTCGATCACGCGCTTCAAGAAAAAGGTTTTAAAACCAGATTGATTTTAACCATTCACGATGAATTGATCTTTAAAACACCGACCGATGAAATCGACAAGGTGATGCCAGTAATTCAAGAGATTATGGAAACAGCATTACCGTTAAAAGTACCACTCAAAGTCGATGGGCATTATGCAAAGACTTGGTATGATTTAAAATAGAAACTATGCCAGAACTTCCAGAAGTTGAAACTGTTGTCAAAACCTTAAGGCCTTTGATGTTGGATCAAAAGATTAAGGCTATTGAGATATTTCACCCTAAAATGGTGAAACCCAATGTTTCGATATTTACAAAATCCCTAGTCGGAAAATCAATCAAAGCGATTGAACGGCTTGGTAAATTTATCTTATTCTTTTTAAGTGATGACTTAGTCGTAATCTCTCACTTACGAATGGAAGGTAAATACCTTGAACTTAAGGATGAAAATGCCCCCTTAAGTCGATTTGCAAGAATGGTGTTTTCCTTGAGTGATGGTCGCAGAATTATTTATGATGATATGAGAAAGTTTGGTACCTTTGAATTGACCACTCAATCAACTTACTTGCAACATCAATCACTAAAGGGTTTAGGCAAAGAACCCTTACATGACCTTGATTCAAATTCTATTTATCTAGCATTTAAGAAAGCCAACCGTCCGATTAAATCCATACTTTTAGATCAACGCATTTTATTAGGGATTGGCAATATATATGCAGATGAAATTTTGTTTGCAGCAAAAATTCATCCACTGACAATCGGTAAAAATATTACCCTAGACCAAACGAAAGCGATTTTAAAACATGCAAAACGAATTCTTCATCAAGCGATTGCCGATGGTGGGACAAGAATTCGAACCTATCAGTCAGGGCAAAAAATTGATGGTGAATTTGTCACCAAAATTAAAGTTTATGGTCGAGATGGAAAACCTTGTAAAGAATGCCATCATCGCCTTGATAAAATCATGGTCGGAGGTCGGGGTACGCATTACTGTCCCCATTGTCAGCATCATCCACGATTGCCAATGACCATTGGAGTAACTGGTGAAATTGCCACTGGAAAATCGACCTTAATACAAGTAGGCATGCAACTCGGCATTCCAGCAATTGAGGCTGATAAATTCGTCCATCAATTTTATCAAACGAAGCAAGCGATTGGTTTGTTAAAAAAAGTATTTCCAGAATCGATCGTCAACGGTAAGATTGATCGAGGCAACTTATTATGGGCAATGGTAAAGGATCGCCGTCGATATGATCTTTGGATTAAAATCCTGTTTCCGATTATTAAACAAATGATTTATCAAGCATTAATCAAGTGTAAAGCTCCATTGGTCCTGCTTGAAGTACCCTTACTCTTTCAAGGTAAAATTGATGCCTTTACGGATGTTATTTTAGGCGTTGAATCTCCGCAAGCACTGCAACGATTACGCTTGCATGAAAGAAATCCTGAAAATGTAGAGCCATTATGGATACTGAATGAACGCAATTTATATCGGCAATTTTTGCCTTTCATCGATCAAAGATTAGTCAATGATAGCAGTATCAAGATTTGGAAAGATCGCGTTGAGAAAACTTTAAAAACCTACTTAGCAAAAACTCAAAGCGGCATTAATGCCGGTAAATAAATTGGTTTTGTCATAATTTGCACAAGCTGTAACCAATCTGTCATCAACATCCGTTTATCTTTATAACCTTTAAATAAGCCCTCTAATTGTTGGATTGGCGCTGTACTAGCTACCATGGTAATGAATCCTAGTTTTTGTCTAGCGATGAACAGCGGAATCAATACATCAGTGAGCATCTCTTCGCTAATCGGTTGAGATCCTAATCCATCTAGAATTAAAATGCTGAGTTTTTGCAGTCTTTCAAGTTCACGATTAAAACCTAAGGCATCAAGTTTTTTACTAGCAACCAACCTTGGCAATTGGAGATTGAAATCTAGCATCCCAACCGTGCCTAATTCATTAAGCGCGTAGCGAAAAGCAAAAATTCCTAAAGCAAAAGATTTGCCGGATTGATGTGGGCCAATTAAGGCTAAACCATCTTTGGTTTGTTTTTGTAACACTTTCATCAAGTAGACATACAAAGCTTTTTGACCTTCACGTTGTTTTAAGGATTCAAAAAGTTTTGAATCTTTCCATTCAGGATTAAAATCATCATAAATGAGAAAACGAGAAACTTTTAATTGATCATCTAGCATTGGACAAGGGGCAAACTTACGTTCTAAAAAACCGACTGCATTTCGTTGCATCGTTACAACATAATGGCCTTGTGCTTTTAAACATTTACCTGCCAATTTGCATTGTTCGACTTCTTGTTGATCTACTTCTAATTTTAAAAGGGTGGATAAATGTTCTTGGATTTCTGATTCTTTAATCTTTAAATTTTCAATGGTTGGCTTTAACCATGGGCTGGTTTTTACTTGCTGAATCGCCTGCTTGATGGCATCCTCAAAATCATCTTGGATTAAAGGTTTAGGATTAATCGGTTTCATTTTAAACCTTTCATCTTATGCTCTAGTTGATCAAGTTCTTGTTCATCGACGTTACTTACAGGTTGAGCTTCTTCAGGTTTGGATTGCGAAACGATTGTTTCAGTTAAATCCTTTTTGCTGGGGATTTTCATTTGTCTTGGTTGACTTAATTGGTAAAAGTAATCCATGGTGTCAATCGCATGTTGAACCTTAGCCCGTGTTAACGTGCCAGCTAATTTTTCAACATATCGTGAACTTAAAACATTATTTTGGGTGGTTAAAACGTGATGAATAAGTGCATTGATAACACTCTTAGGTAATGCATATTGATTTTGTAATCTTAGTAACAAACTAAAATCTGCGGGTGAGACTTCTGCCCCTTGTTGTTTCATCATTAAAAAATCAAGGGGTGACAGCATTTCCATTTGATTGATCAGTGTTACTTGAGTAGTGGTTTCTTGCAATTGAACTTTTTGTTGTTGGCGATGACGAATAAATGAAGGGACCATGCTTTTATCTTGTCTTGCTGCTTGCATCACTCTATCGATATTTAAACGATGGTGCAAATCAAGATTGGTGCCGACAATATCGGCAGCCGCAAGTTCATCTAAGCCGGTTAGGGTCGCAATTGAAATCATTTGTTGTAAATCGTCTGGATGTAATTTCTTGATATCAATTGAAAATTGATGTTGCAGTTGTTCCGCAAATTTGAGTTGATCAAATGGTTGCCTTATTTCCGCTAAAGATTTACCTTTGACGCTAGCAGTCGATGCATTTGAAAAAGCAGGATGGGTTAAGTCCGGATGAAAAACTTCACCAAAACTAACTGAAACCTCTTTTGCTTGAGAATCTAAACTAGGAGTTGCGTATTTCAATTCAATCTTTTTAAGATATAAATGGTTGGTTCGCTGAACAAGTAAACCCTTTAAAATTGGGTCATCCATAAATGCTTTTGGGGATTTAGGAGCGAAAATTGAAAAAGTAAATAGATTCGTTTTATCAAAGGTTTGATGATAAGTTCTTAATAATCCAACTGCCTCTAATTGCATTCTTGCAGATTGAAAAATTTGTGGAGAACTTTGAAAATAAGATAAAAAAGTTGAGAAAATAAGTTGATTACCTTCTAATAGTTGATCTTGTTGTTTTAATACGCCGTATAAACCAGTCGCCTCTACTCCTAGAAAAGGAGCGTATGCCTCAAATAAAAAATCCATATCCAATGAAGAGATAATGGATTCTGAACGAATTTGGATAAAGTCTTGACTAGAAATGATTTTCATAGAAGGTTATTATAAATTATAACCGATTAAAATCAAAAGAAATGAATGTTTAGATTTAACAAGGTTTGATTGCTTAAGTACGCCAATTTTGATAGCATTATGAATGGAATGAGAATCTAAATAATGACCCACTTAATGTTCGATGGTTATGGTGTTAAAGCTTCGGTTGCCCTTGGCAATAGTAACTTGATTAATCAAACCATTAATTTGGTGCTTTTTGATCTAAAAATTAAACCCATTTCCCCTGCCTACCTTCTCCCCTATGATTATGGCTTGGTTCCCATCGATGAGGGGTTATCAAGTTATATATTTTTAGAAGGTGGCCATCTCACGATACACACCTTCCCATTAAGAGGATGTTACTTTGTTGACCTTTATACCCAACAAGATATTGACCCTAACTTTTTTCATAAAGTCATACAACGTTACTGGCCAAGTGCTAAACCAAAAAGTAGATTATTTTCTGCGAATCGAAATGGAATTAATCAATCGGAAGCATTTGATCCTAAATCTGTTTTTGGTCCCCATGTCATGGCAACTGTGCAATTAACTTCATCCACTAACTTAGAATTGACGAATCGGTTTTTAGAAGGTTTAATTGACAACATCGGCATGACCCCCATCACCAGAGCATTTGGTCTTTATAATCAATATACAAATCCAACTTTTTTATCGAGTATTGTGATGATTGCAGAATCTCACTTGTCGATTCATATTAATTTACAAGAAAATAAAATGTATTTTGATATTTTTTCATGCAAGATGTTTGATTACGCAAGGGTTCAGGGTTTACTTGAAAAAATGGGAATGGTCAAAAGTTGGCACGTAGTGGCCCGTGGTGAAAAGCATGATCCCCGTTCAACAAAAAGAAAAGCGAAAATAAAGATAAATTCCAAAGCTAAAGTTGCTTTAAATTGGTGGAAAGAAAAGCTATGAAATCTCTAAACATTGGTGTGTTGACATCCGGTGGAGATTCGCCGGGCATGAATGCGGCAATTCGAGCGATAGTCCGAGCGGGGATAAGTTATGGACATCAAATGTATGCAATTTATAATGGTTATCGTGGTTTAGTTTCAGGACAAATTGAAAAAGTAGATCGGTCATTTGTCTCCCAAATCATTAATAAAGGTGGCACCATTCTCCGTTCTGCGAGATTACCAGAATTTATTGATGTCAATATTCGCGAAGAAGGCGTCAAACAATTAAAAAAATTTGGGATTAACGCCTTAGTTGTGATTGGTGGCGATGGCACTTATCGTGGGGCAAAAGATTTATCCGATATGGGAATTAATTGCATTGGATTACCTGGCACCATTGATAACGATATTGCATGCACCGATTACACAATTGGGTTTGACACATGCCTCAATACAATCGTCAATGCAGTAGATAAGCTTCGAGATACCACGTTCTCTCATCAACGTTGTTCGATTATTGAAGTCATGGGTAATCGTGCTGGTGATCTAGCGATATATGCGGGATTAGCATGCGGGGCAGAATTAACCATTTCAGGTGACAATTTTATGCCTTTACATGAAATGATTGAGCGCTTGAAATTTCAAAAAGCCACCAGTAAAAATCATGCAATGGTGATTGTGTCTGAAAAACTATTTGATTTACAAGAACTTGCAAAATTTATTCATCAAGAAACTGGTTTTGAAGTGAGAACGGAAGTATTAGGGCGAATTCAACGAGGTGGTTCTCCGTCAGCTTTTGATCGCATTCTTGCCTCACGGATGGGCGAATACGCCTTGCAATGTTTAAATGAAGGGAAGACCAGTCGCTGTATCGGAGTCCGAGGCCAACAACTTGTGGACTTTGATATTTATGAAGCCCTCGCAATGCAACGTGCAAAGCATACAGGGATTGTCAATGTGATTGATCGGTTAAAATAAGATGATGTATCGATTTGATAAAAAGACCAAAATCGTGGCGACGATTGGACCTGCCTCAGAAACTTATGAAAAGCTTCTCGAGATGGTTGATGCTGGCATGAATGTCATGAGAGTCAATTTTTCTCATGGCGATTACTCAACGCATCTTAAAAAATTTGAAATGGTGCGGCGATTAGAAAAAGAAAAAGGCATTTTTATTCCAGTGATGCTTGATTCGAGAGGCCCAGAAATTCGCGTAGGAATGTTTGAAAATGATGCAGCACTTATCAAACAAGATAGTACCGTCAGGGTGAGTATGAAACCTGTATTAGGCAATGCAGAAATCTTTTCCGTTTCATATGCCGATTTATATGAGGACGTAAAAGTCGGTGATCAATTACGAATTGATGATGGTAATTTAGCCCTACTGATTGTTGAAAAAGATCGAATCCAACATCAATTAGTTTGCAAAGCATTAAACACGCATACAATCAAAAATCGTAAAGGTTTAAATGCACCATTTGCTAGATTATCGATGCCGTTTATTTCGGCTCAAGACGAGGCAGACTTTAAATTTGGTTGCGAACAAAACGTCAACTATATTGCCGCAAGCTTTACCAGAAGAAAACAAGACGTTTTAGATATTCGAGCGATTTTAGAAAAATATGGAAAACCCAATATTCAAATCATTGCTAAAATTGAAAACCCTGAGGGTGTCAGTAACTTAGAAGAAATTCTTGAAGTGGCAGATGGCCTCATGGTTGCCCGAGGTGATTTGGGTGTTGAAATTGCCGCAGAGCAAGTTCCAATCGTGCAAAAAAGAATTGTTTCGGTGTGTCGTCGAGTTGGTAAACCAGTGATTACCGCGACCCAAATGTTAGATAGCATGGTGAATATGCCCCGCCCTACCAGAGCAGAAGTGTCGGACGTGGCAAATGCAATTTTAGAAAGTAGTGATGCGGTGATGTTATCCGCCGAATCAGCAAGTGGTAAATATCCTGTTGAATCGGTCAACATGCAAGCCAAAATTGCCCAAACGATGGAAAAAGAATTGGACTACCTTAAAATGTCCAATCAAGCTTATGAAAGCAGTAAAAAAATTAATTCCGATGCGATCGCTAACTCGGTCGCGAATACCGCCTTATTAATCAATGCCCAAGCAATTATTACGTTTACTGAAACCGGTGGTGCTGCTCGCAGAATTTCAAAAGCCAGACCTGCTTGTCCTATTTTTGCAATCAGTGATCGCCGCGAAACGGTTTTGTCTTTAGGATTAGTGTGGGGCGTTTATGCCTTTTATGCAAAAACATTACCGCAATTTATTGAAGATATGGAAGCATTTGCAATTTTAAAGGCGCGACAAATTGGTTTAAAACCTGGAGCCAATATCCTTTTAACAGGTGGAGTACCGACTGGTGTTGGTTCGACTAATTTCATGAAAATTTTAACTTTAAAGGATGTTAAAGAAGAAACCTTATGAAGCATGTGATTGCCCTTGATATCGGTGGCACGAATTTAAGAGCAGCGTTAGTGAATGAGACTTATCAAATTGTCGAACTTGTTGTTGAACCAACCCCTTTGAATGATTTACAAGGGTTTTTAAACCAGGTTAAAAAAAGTATTGATAGTCTGATCAAAAAGCAAGCGAATATCAGTGCCATTGCTTGCGGTGTTCCTGGACGCGTTAATGTTTTAGGTGGCATTGATATCCTTCCCAATATTGGGATTCGAAATGTGCCTCTACAAACGTTTTTGGAAACCACCTATCGCTTACCGATTGTCATTAAAAATGATGCAGTAATGGCAGCAGTTGCCGAAGGTAATTTAGGTTATGGGAAAAATCTAGAGTCGAGTTATTTCATCACGATTTCTACGGGGATCGGTGCCGCCTTTATCGCCAATCACGAACTCAGACATAGTTCAGAAGAAGCGGGCCATATGCTAGTGCCATTAGGTTCGGGATACGAAGAGTTGGAAAAAGTAGCTAGTGGGCAAGGGATAGTACAATTAGCTGCCTTTCATGGGGTGGTAGTCCCAGATGCTAAAAGTTTTTTTGAACGGTATGGCAAAGGTGATCCGACCATCAAGCCAGTTTTTAAAAGTTGGTTAAATTATGTGACGAATTTTTTAAAGTGGTTTGATCGTTATTATCAACCAAAAGCGTTTATTTTGACTGGTGGCGTAATGAAATCTAAAGACCATTTTTGGAAAGAACTCCAATCTGCCGTTCCTCATATCCCACTTGCATTGGCACAATTTGGTCAAGATGCTGGAATTATTGGTGCTGCAAATTTAGCTTTTTCTGCTAAATAATTGCACTTCCTTATAATCGTTATATAATGAATTTATCGTTGCAGAAGCTTTGTGAATTGATATTGCGTTTAGAGAGTTAAGTAGCATTGGTGAAATCTTAACCGCATCACCATTCACATCACCACTTCTATTCATCATCTACGATACGTTTGCTCGCGTTAAGAGCCATGAGTGTATATGCACGAAGCATATAAATTAAGGTGGTACCACGCACGTAAAGCGTCCTTATAGATGGACGTTTTTTTATTTAAAGGAGCATTTATGAACATGACACTTCCCGATGGCAAGACGATGGAACTGAAACCAGGCATGACCGGCCTTGACGTTGCCAATCAAATTTCACCTTCTTTAGCAAAGCGGGTTCTTGCGTATGCTTTAGATGGGCAACTCTATGATTTATATTGGCCAATTCCTAAAGCAGGTTCGTTTAAATTGTTGACTGAAAAAGATCCAGAAACTTTAAATATGTTAAGGCACGATGCCTCGCATTTACTTGCCCAAGCCATTATTGCTTTGTATCCCGGTACAAAGTTTGGGGTTGGCCCAGCCATTGATGAAGGGTTTTATTATGATATGGATTTATCACAACCCATCAGTGAAGAAGATTTTCCAAAAATCGAAGCAAAAATGCTGGAATTAGCTAAACAAGCTTTTCCGATTACCAGAAAAGAAGTTAGTAAACAACAAGCTTTAGAGATGTTTAAAGATGACCCATATAAAACCGAAATGATTCAAGCGTTAACGGGAACGATTTCGATTTATACCCAAGGAGCATTCACCGATTTATGTTTAGGGCCTCATTTTATCAATACCAGTTTCAATCAAAACTTTAAATTGTTGAACACCGCAGGTGCCTATTGGCGTGGTGATAGTAAAAGTAAACAATTGACACGTATTTATGGAACCGCTTTTTTTAATAAGAAAGACTTGGATGCTTATGTCTTGATGTTAGAAGAAAGAAAAAAAAGAGATCATCGAAAATTAGGTAAAGAACTTGGCTTATTCATGATTTCAGATTATGGTCCAGGATTTCCTTTTTGGTTAAATAAAGGCATGATTCTCAGAAAAACATTAGAAAATTTCTGGATTGATGTCCATCGGGCAGCGGGTTATCAACTCGTGCAAACGCCGACGATGTTATCCAAAGAATTATGGGAAACGTCCGGCCATTGGTTTAATTATCGTGACAACATGTACGTTTCCGAAGTTGATGAAAAAGAATATGCGATTAAACCGATGAACTGCCCAGGCAGTATGCTTGTTTATAAAAACGAGTTTTACTCTTACAAGGATTTACCGATTCGAATGGGAGAATTAGGAAACGTCCATCGGCATGAAGCGAGCGGTGCGCTTTCGGGATTATTTAGAGTCAGAAACTTTACCCAAGATGATGCCCACATTTATTGCACACCAGAACAACTCGAAAGTGAAGTCAGAGAAATCGTCAAACTCTTTGATTTCTTTTATAAAAAAGTTTTCCATATTGATTATGATGTTTATCTCTCCACACGCCCTGAAACAAAATATATTGGCACCCTTGAAGCTTGGGCGAAATCTGAAAAAGCGCTAGGTGATGCCTTAACGGGCATGGGTAAAACCTTTAAAATTAATCCCGGTGACGGTGCTTTTTATGGACCTAAACTCGATTTCAAATTGAAGGACTCTGTCGGACGTACTTGGCAATGTGGCACGGTGCAATTAGACATGAATAATCCAGAACGTTTTGATTTGACCTATATAAATGAAAAGAATGAAAAAGTGCGCCCGGTCATGCTCCATCGAGTGGTTTATGGATCGCTCGAACGCTTTATCGGTATTTTAATTGAACATTATGCTGGCGCATTTCCAACTTGGTTAGCCCCTGTTCAAATTAAAATTCTTCCCGTGAATCAAAGTTTTCACCTTGACTTTAGTTATGCCCTAAAGAAAGCAGCATCTGCATTAGGTTTACGTGCAGAAGTCGATGCCAGTAATGAAAAACTAGGATATCGAATTCGAAACGCTCAAGTGGAAAAAGTACCCTATTCTGTTGTCATCGGGGATAAAGAACGCGATGGACAAATGGTGACCTATCGTCCATATGGGTCTGAAGAACAAATTACGGTGACCATGGACATCTTTTTACAGAAGGTGCTTAAAGAAGTAACCGATATTACCAGCCTAAGGATTGTTTAATTGACTTTTACTGCGGTTGTGCTATATTTAGCGTTGTAAAAATAGAAAGTAGAGGCGTCCGCTTCTCACCTGATTCTAATTCAGAATGGGTCAATCGCTAGGAATTTAAACTTCTAAGATTGAATGATGGACGCTGCTCGCGTCCATTTTTATTTAAAAGGAGTGTGATCTATATAGCTTATATGAACGTCCCAGTTCGCCCAGAAAAGAAAAATAACGGTGATCTCATCAACAATCAAATCCGTTTTGCCCAAGTGCTTGTCATCGATCAACATGGCAAACAACTCGGGGTGATGAATAGTTACCAAGCGAATCAACTCGCAGAACAAGCTGGTTTAGACTTATTATGTGTTGCCCCCGGGGCAAAACCACCGGTGTGTAAGATTCTAGATTATGGTAAATACCGCTTCGAACAACAAAAGAAAGCGAAAGAAGCCAAAAAGAATCAACACATTATCGATATTAAAGAAATCCAAATCAGTCCGCAAATCGGAGAACACGATTTACAAGTCAAAGTGAAAGCTGCCATTGGTTTCTTTCAAGAAGGAGATAAGGTCAAACTTGTGCTCCGATATAAAGGAAGACAAATGGCCCACCAAGACTTTGGAATTGAAATGGTGAATAAATTTATCGAAGCCGTCAAAGCAGTATCCATGGTCGAAAAAAGACCCGAACTTGAAGGAAAATTACTCATCACCATCCTTGCAAGTACGGTTAAAAGGTAAAGGAGCTATCCATGTATGGCAAAAAAATATAAATTGAAGTCAAAACGCGCCTTAATGAAACGCATTCGCATTTCCAAAAGCGGTAAACTCATTCGTAAATCGGCTTATACCGGACACTTATCCCGTCACAAATCCTCCAAGCAAAAACGTCAAGCAAGAAAATCAAGACAAATCTCAGCTTCAGATTACAAACGAATCAAAGCCTTATTAGGTCGCTAGGAGGAATCAACCATGAGAGTAAAAGGTGGAACCGTTAGTCGTGCTCGTCGTAAACGTGTCTTAAATCGTGCTGAAGGTTATTTCGGCGCAAGACATCGTTTATTTAGAACCGCAAAACAAGCGGTCATGCGTGCTAGATTATATGCTTATCGTGACCGTCGCACCATTAAGCGTGATTTCCGTAAATTATGGATTAAACGTATCAACGCTGCAGTTCGGGCTTATGAACTTTCTTATAGTCAATTTATGTTTGGTTTAAAACAAGCTGGCATTACCGTTAACCGTAAAATGTTATCTGAACTCGCTATTCATGATCAAGCAGGTTTTAAAGCCTTGGTAGACACGGCAAAGAAAAGCTTAAAAGCTTAACATCATGCATTAAAAACTCGGTTATCAAACCGAGTTTTTTTATTTGCCTTGTTGCGGAACCAATAGTTTCTTGAGTAGATTCGTTGCCTCTTGATTAGCCTTTTCGAATTTACCTTCAAAGAATGCTTGTTCGGCGAGGGCAATTATTTTTTGATTATCAGTTGTGCGATGCCGATCTTTATTCGCAGTTAACAAAAGTTTTTCAGTTTCCAAAGCCAATTTAATTGTGGCATGGATGCGTTGGACCAGTGTTTGTCCTTCCTGCTTAACCAGCATCAGGTTTTGCTGGACAACATTCATATCGATTGGCAGTAAACTTAATGCATCGACGATTTGTTTTAAATTTTGATAAAACGTCGTTAGTTGATTATCGTATTGTTTCGTGATGATTTGCATGTTCAAATCATCAAGGGCTTTTTCCGCATCTTTAAATTGCAAAAAATATTGATTAACAGAAGCATATGCCTCTTGAGAATTGGTTTTTAAGGAAGCAAGATAACGAGAAAATTCATCGAGTTTTCGTTCACCAATTTCCGCTTCTTTTTTTAAGATATTAATCTTATCGACTTGCAAGGTATACGGTTGTTTTGTGCCGGCAAGGACGAGGGTATCCAGTCCTCGTTTTGTTAAATTGAGTCTAGAAATTAATTCCTTAATTGATTCAACCTCTGCCAGTCGTTGATGTTCAAGGACATAAATTTCTTTGATTTTGGGTAAACCAGAATTTAATTTAGAAAAACGTCGCTCTAAATTATTGACCGCATCATAGGTTGCTTCATAATCTTTATCAAAGGTAATTTTTGCGGTCTTTTCTTTTTCAAATAAAGGATAAAAACTCTCAAGTTTTTCACCGATTGCATTCAACAATATTTCCATGCCATGAATGTCAAAAACTGCAATCCGAGTCTGCATTTTTTCGAGTTCATCTTTTGCTTTTGAAATGGTGTCTTTAATCAATAAATGGTGGAGGGGATACCCTTGTTTTTGCATGGTATCAGAAGTCTCAAGCAAAGCTTTAATTTTTTCAGGAATCACACTGGATAATAAGACACAAATTCTTGGTAGTTCATTCATTAAACCCAAGATTTTTTTAATCGCTTTAGTCATTTTCGCTATCATTTGCTGAATATCGTCATATTCGCCAGCGTCCATTTTTTGATCAATAAAATTAACTTGATCATCAACGTATTTGAATAAATTATTAAATTGAGATTCCACTAAACTTAATTGATTGATTTTTCCAAAATATTCACTGCGAAGGTGCCGAATGAGTTCTTTAACCTCAGCAATTAATACCTTCGTATCTTCTTCTGGTTTCATGATCATCGTCAACTCTTGCATTAACTTTTTGACAGCACTTTCGAATACATCCAAGGTGATCCGAGTGGGTTGATAAAGGGCGTTAAAGGCCTTAGTGTCATTATCCTTAACGTATGAAGAAAGCTTATGCAATTGGTCTTTGGCTTTGTTATCTAAGTCATTTTTGATCATATCGTGGGTTTTAGAGATCCCATCAAAATAACTAAAATATTCAAGATTATGCTTGGAAATCTTTTCTAATCGTTGATAAATAGCTGCCGCTTGAACGAAAAACAAAGCATGGGTATCTTGATACCTTTTTTCTAATTCTTGAAATGGTTTTTTAATAAATAACATAAGGATGAATAACTTCAATATAGCATATTCATTTAACTTGCGATGATTGACATCATTGCCACCTTTTTGTATAGTATTTAGGCATGTCAAAGCATGCATATACCGCTTGTCCGACCGCTAAGACCAATGGAACAAAGTAACCTGAGCTTAAAGGCGAAATGATTCTTAGCATCCGAAGCGTGGAGTGTGCACCTAGCTTTATGTCTGCAATAAAGAAAGGAGATTATATATCTCATGAGATTCAGAGGTTCAGACTGGAAACGTTCGCGTCGTTTAGGTTTTTCAACATTAGAAACAGGTAAGGAATTAGCCAAACGTCCTTATGGTCCAGGGCAACATGGTCAAGCTCGCAAAAAGAAACCTTCCGAATATGGTAAGCAACTTTTAGAAAAGCAAAAATTACGCTTCACCTATGGCGTCAATGAACGCCAATTCCGTCGTTTATTTTTAATCGCTTTAAAATCTAAAGAAGTTACTGGTACTCGCTTTATGCAAATTCTTGAATCACGTTTAGACAACTTAGTCTTTCGTTTAGGATTTGCTAAAACACGTAAAGCTGCTCGTCAATTGGTGAATCATGGCCATATCACGGTCAATAGTGCTAAGATTGATATTCCAAGTTATCTTTGCGAAGTCAATGACGTCATCGCCGTTGCGGAAAAGAGCAAAAATCTAGTGGCAATTAAAGCTTCAATCGCCAGTAATGCCGGAACCTTAGCCTATGTTACGGTTGATAAAGAAAAGTTATCGGGCGTGTTTAGCCGCTTTCCAGAAAGAAAAGAATTACCTCAAGATATCAACGAAGCGCAAATCGTTGAATACTATAACCGTTTATTGTAATTCGATTTCTCCTTCAGCAAATTAAAAGCTTGGTATTGGCTACCAAGCTTTTTTATTTTGCTTTAGAGTTCGATGAGAACGTAATTCTTCTTACCACGTCTTAACACGACGTATTTTCCAAAAAGCGCTTGTTCTTTATTAAGAATATAGGTTAATTGGTTGATGGTTTCTCCATTCAAACTGATCGATTGACCTTGAATAAACTCCCTTGCTTCTCTTTTGCTCGTGGCAAGTTTAACTTGAATTAACGCATCTTCCAATAACGTTCCTTTTGATAATTTAACTTTTAATCCTCCTAATACAGACAAGAGTTGACTTTCACTCAGGGATTTAAACTGGCCGGTAAACAAAACTTCCGCCATCATTTTTGCTTCCTTTAGGGCGACATCACCATGTAACGATATCACCATTGATTCCGCTAATCGTTTTTGGGCAATACGTTGACCCAATGCGGCTTGATGATCTTTTTCAATTTGACTTATCGTCAATAAATCCAAGAAAGAAAATACCTTCAAGTAGGCAATCGCATCTGCATCGGCAACATTATAAAAGTATTGATATATCTCGTATGGAGAAGTTAGTTTTGCATCTAAAAATAAGGCCCCATCTTCAGATTTTCCAAATTTTTTACCATCACTACGGGTAATAAGTGGAGTTGTAAACACCCCCGCTTTGGCCTCCATTCCCCCGATTCTTCGAATAAGTTCAAGACCACTGGTGAGATTACCCCATTGATCGGAACCACCAAACTGTAATCGACAGCCTTGTTGCTGATAAAGATATAAAAAATCAATCGATTGTAATAACATATATGAAAATTCCGTATAGGATAAACCTGATTCTAGACGATTGGCAACAACATCTTTGGCGAGCATATAGTTGATTGGAAAAAACTTTCCATAATCTCGAAGATAATCAATCATCGAAAGTTTACCAAGCCAGTCAAAATTATTGACTACCATTCCTTTTTTGAGATCAGAAAAATCTAAATACCGTTCGAGTTGTTTTTTGATCGCTTGGGTATTGGCTTGGATCGCTTCTTGATTTAATAAGGTACGTTCTTTGCTTTTGCCTGAGGGATCACCAATCATCCCAGTGGCACCACCGACGACGGCGATAATTCGATGACCTGCGCGTTGCAGTCTCATCAAAATAGAAATTTGGACAAAATTACCAAGGTGCATCGAAATCGCTGAGGGATCAAACCCACAGTAAATCGTGGTCGGTGTCTTCAATAATTGGCTTATTTCTGCGTCGTTAGAGGTATCTTTGATTAAACCTCTTTGTTGTAAATCCTCAAAGCTGTTCATAATTAAAATAAGGTACTCGCACGTTTGACAAAGGTGGATTCAAACTCGAGATTCTTCTCCTTCTGTTCATCGGTTAATAAACCAGCTAACATCGTCACCGAGGTTGAACCAACTTCCTTTAAATCCAAATGTAAACTCGAAAGTTGAGGACGAATGATCGAAACATATTTCGTCCCAATAATCGATAAGACTTCGACATCTTGTGGCACGCGTAATCCTGAATCAATGGCGGCGTTAATCACTGCAGCGGCAAGCGAATCTCGATAAGCGAGGAAATATCCCGATTTCGTGGATTTAAAAATTTCCATAAAATCTGCATAGGTTTGGCGATAAGAATCTTCGATTGAAAAAACCCCGTAGTTTTTACCAGCCTTAATATGCGAATCGATAAATGATTTTTCAATTCTTTCAAGTAAACGACCTGAATGGTGAAGGTGTAAGAAATACATTTTCTTACTACCCTTTTTGAAATATTGTTGAATCACTTCTTTAATTTTCTTTTCATAATCAAAATTAATCGAGGCTAATCGGTCACCTTTAATTTGATTATTAATGACTACCAAGGGAATCTTATAACTCGCGAGTTTATTAATATCTTCATTGTCTAATTCATCATCAAAAATAATCGCCCCATCCACGTGTGACGTAATTACCTTTTCTACGACTTGTAAGGCGTCTTCTTTTGATTTATTCGTGACAAACAGGGTGAGTTGATAACCTCTAAGTTTAGCTTCATCGGTCATCCCATTTAGCATATTGGCAATGTAAACATAGTTTGCACTGGGAATCACAATCCCGATGTTCGTGGTTTTATTGGTGGCTAAAGCTTGGGCAAGCCGAGAAGGTTTATAACCCAATCTAGCGATGGTTTCTTCAACTTTTTTTCGCGTCTTCTCGGTGACATTGGAATTATTGTTAATGACTCGCGATACCGTGGCTAGTGAAACCCCACTGGCAATGGCCACCTCGTAAATTGTCACGCGATCTTTCATATTGTTCATAACCATGAACCCCCTATAATGAAAACACTTTCATTATAAATGAAAATTTTCATATTCACAAACGAAAAGTTGTAAATTTTTACATTATTTCGAAGAAAAAATAACTGTTTTTAAGCGATTCGAAGGAATCAGACCACGACCCACTTTAGCTTCGGGTTTGCCATTTAACATCACTAAATCGCCCGTAAAGTTGGTTCTTAAAGTTACCAAGTATAAACCGACTCCATATAAATTGACTGGGGCTTTTTCTCTTTCAAAAAGGGTGATTTTTTCTGGATTAAATCCTGATGAAACAATAATTTGCACATAGGTAAAACCTTCTAAATCTAACGCTTTTCTTAACGCATGAATCAACCAAGGATTGACACCATGAGGATCTCCAAGTTTCAACGGGTTTTTTTCAAAGTAACGATCAATCAAACTACTAGACGTATCCACTCTAACCGCTTTTAAGCGGTCTTTGAATCGTCTGGCGACTCTTAGACTGTCTGTTATCACATCGTTATTGTAGTCGACTAATGCTGTAATTTTTTCTTGAGGAAATTGTTCGGCATAATATTCGCAAGCTTTGACGATATCACCCCGACACATTTGAATCAGGGCATGAGGCATCGTCCCCATTCCTTTTCCACCCCACCAAGCTGCCTGGGCATCCGTACTCACGCGATCGATACCCATAATAAAAGAAGCATAACCATCGCCACTTTGAGTATGGTAATCATCTTGGCGATCGGCC
>Ga0172372_10001408_pt1 | contig 37304 bp, 26 predicted proteins | sample LakKiv5m_2_FD_114544 | JGI IMG/M metagenome (GOLD analysis project Ga0172372, IMG submission 114544) | Freshwater microbial communities from Kabuno Bay, South-Kivu, Congo - kab_092012_9.5m | ecosystem: Environmental > Aquatic > Freshwater > Lake | place: Democratic Republic of the Congo...
AGCAGTAACCAGTCCAATTTTAGCCACCTCGCCACTTCCATTGGTACAGGTGGCACCTTTGCCGGATTGGCCAATTCACTACTTCCCCAGCAGGAACTGCTCGGAATTTCAGCTTTGAAAGGGGAGGCTATTCCTGAAGAAATGAAGCAATTGCTGCATGCACACAGCATTCAATCCAAAGGCACTCTAACCCTTATGACGCAGTACCACCATGGAGGCTATGCCAAATGGACCGCCGAATTGATTGAATTTATCCATTGGTTTTGGGAATCATTTGGCATCCCGCTGGACCCAATCTACACGGGAAAAATGGCTTTTGCCTGTTGGGATTTGCTGCAGAAAAAGTACTTCAAACCGGGCTCCAGAGTGTTGCTAATCCATACAGGAGGCCTCCAAGGAAATCTTGGATTTACCCAACGCACAGGCATCCTGCTTCCTAGTCCTTTAGGGTAAAAAAATCCTCGGCTTCCTGAGGATGCAACTGCAATACATTGGCAGCAGCGAGGCGAACAAGGGTTTTTGAAGCCATGTAAAAGGGAATGCGCGCCGCTTTGGAAAACTCTTTCAGGGTGATTCTTCCTCGCTCCTCCAAAAATTTCATCAATACCTCTTCCTTTTTTCCGTAGGTAAAAACAGTATCTCGAGGAACTCTACTTTTTCGAAGCAGCTCCCAGACCTCTCGGCTAGCCTGAACGGTTCGATCTTGAACTCGGATGTAGGAAATTTTTTTCTCTTCAGCCCATAAATAATGGGGCCTGTCCGGGCTATAGGGAATTTGAAATACCGCCACCCCTTTTTTTTCGGATAATTTTACGGTAGCTACCTCCACCTGCAAGGGAGGAAAAATAAGCGTTCGGATGGCTTTATCCATCACAAAAATCTCTTCTTCAATGAAGCGCTGTCCACTTACAGTCCCATCATCGTCCACCCCAATCAACAAGGTTCCTCCCTGAGTATTGGCCAAAGCAATTACCTCCCGCACGATTTTTTCGGGATAAGCCGCCTTTTTTTTGAACTCAATTTGGAGTCCTTCGCCCTTTCCTGCCAAATCTTTTACTTCTTGAAGGGTCATGATGGTGCGTTCGAGTCATTTATATTCCTCGGTTCAGGTCTTCCAATCGTTTCTTTTGAGCCATCCACTCATCCCTCAACCGCGCAGCCTCCATGAAGTTCAATTCTTTCGCTGCTTTTTCCATTCCCTTCTGGGTTTGTTGAATCAGCTTCTCCAATTTTTCGGTACTGAGGTACTGCACCACAGGATCTGCTACCAGAGAAGCCTCCCCTGGCATAGGCTCTGCATATATTTTTGGGTTTTTCTTCGAATCTGCCACCTTCGTTTGGCCCAAGATCTTTTCCCTCGACTTGAGGATGGTCATCGGCGTAATGTCATGCTCGAAGTTGTAGGCAATCTGAAGCGCCCGTCTTCGTTTCGTTTCGTCAATTGCAGCTTCCATAGACTTCGTGACCTGGTCTGCATACATGATTACCCGCCCTTCGGAGTTTCGAGCAGCCCGACCAATGGTCTGCACTAGGGAGCGCTCATTTCTCAAAAATCCCTCCTTGTCGGCATCCAAAATAGCAACCAAAGCCACTTCTGGTAAATCCAGCCCCTCCCGTAGCAAATTGACCCCTACCAATACATCGAAAACTCCGAGGCGAAGCTCTCGAAGAATTTCCACACGATCCAAGGTTTTGACTTCAGAGTGGATGTAACGCGACTTGATGCCAGCACGCTCCAAATACTTTTGGAGCTCTTCTGCCATTCGCTTCGTCAGCGTAGTCACCAAGACCCTTGCTTCTTGCTTGATCGTTTGATCGATCTCTTCCAACAAATCATCCAGCTGATTTAAACTTGGCCTCACCTCTATCGTAGGATCCAACAGGCCCGTAGGACGGATAATCTGCTCCACCACAATCCCCTCTGTTAAGGTCAATTCGTAGTCTGCTGGAGTAGCGGATACGTAGACGATTTGGTTGCTGAGCTGCTCAAATTCTTCAAACTTCAGCGGCCGGTTGTCCATGGCTGAAGGAAGACGGAAGCCATAGTCCACTAAATTTACCTTGCGGGCACGGTCACCTCCCCACATCGCCCGTACTTGAGGCAGCGTGACGTGGCTTTCGTCGATGACCAACAGGTGATCTTCAGGGAAATAATCCAACAAGCAGAAAGGCCTAGTGCCGGGCTTTCTTCGATCAAAATAGCGAGAGTAATTTTCTACCCCTGAGCAGTAGCCCAATTCTCGAATCATCTCCAGATCAAATTCAGTTCGCTCTTGGAGTCGTTTTGCTTCCAAGTATTTGCCCTCCCGCTCAAAAAAAGCGAGCTGGGCGACCAAGTCATCCTGGATTTCATGAATGGCCGTATCAATGGTATCCTTACCGGTAACAAATAGGTTGGCAGGGAAAATTGAAATGATTTTTTCGTCCGAAAATTTCTTGCCAGTGTCCGGTTCGATGCGTTGGATGGATTCGATTTCATCCCCCCAAAAAATGATGCGGTAGGCAAAATCAGCATAGGCCACAAATACATCTACGGTATCCCCTTTCACACGAAAAGTACCACGCGTCAATTCCTGTTGAGTACGGCTGTACAAAATATCCACCAATTTGAAGAGCAATTGATTTCGTGGAATAAGGTCCCCCTCCTGCAAGCGTAAGATATTTTTGCTGAATTCCTCCGGGTTACCAATACCATAAATGCAGGATACAGATGCCACTACGATCACATCACGCCGCCCAGAAAGAAGGGCGGAAGTAGCACTCAAACGAAGCTTTTCAATTTCCTCATTGATGCTAAGGTCTTTTTCAATGTAGGTGCCCGAACTGGGAATAAAGGCTTCAGGCTGGTAGTAATCGTAGTAGGAAATGAAATATTCGACCGCATTCTCGGGGAAAAACTGTTTAAACTCCCCATAAAGCTGTGCTGCCAAGGTCTTGTTGTGACTCAGGACAAGGGTAGGTCGTTGCGTTTGTTGAATGACATTTGCGATGGTAAAGGTCTTACCTGAGCCCGTCACCCCGAGCAACACCTGCGCTGCATCTCCTTCTTGAAGACCCTCCACCAACTGCTTGATCGCTTTGGGCTGATCTCCCGTGGGTTGATAATCTGAGGTAAGTTTGAATTCCATAACGTAGTACCAACACCCTTTTCGGGTAAAAAGGTTTAGTTCTCTCCCAAATAAGTCAAGCGTACTTAATCTTCCTTTTTACGATTGTAAAATAGAAAGTTAGCACGTAGCAATAGGATCAATAGAATGGGTACCAATGCTGGAGAAAAAGATTGGACACCAAACATCCAAAACAACAGGGTCATCACTGTGGCTGCCATTACAAACAAAAGGTAGGACGAAATCCAGTTGGCATTGGGACGGGCGACTAGTCCCCAAACCAAAACCAGGTGCCCAGGAAATGCCCAGAGGATATTCCAATTCCAAAGTGTCGAGGAATGATCGGTGAAAAACCAAAGGAAGGCTACCACCAGACCAAGGGTGCCGAGGGCGCCAAAAAAAGCAATATCAAGCCCTTTGAATAGCTTGCCTTTCTTGAATCCATACAGGGTCAATGCTGCAAATAGGACTACTAAAAACCAGAAGATTGCAGTCGGATTAAGCAGAGACTGCTGGGCAGCTTCTTTTGGGTATTCCAAAAGTACGCGGCTTTGTTTCACCAAGGGACGCGACACCCCATTTTCAACGATGGTCGCTTTCGCAAATGCCTGCTCCATGTAGGTAGGCAAAAACTGCTTTTCTAATTCCGTTGCTGGACGATCAATAACCGCTCCCAGAGCTAGGTCAATTCCAAAATCTGCCCAGGGTAGTGGCAGTACAAATTCGTCAATTAAATTTCGAAAGGTCTTCTCCTCTACAAGGGTATCTCCCCACACCAACTGCTCATCTATCGCGATATCAAAAGCATCGCGGATTTTCGTTGCACAGTTGTTGTAGAAAAAATCATACTTGTAAAATCGTCTTTCGGGAGCATACTGGGCATCCAAATGCTGCAGGAGAAAATCTATTTGCTCCTGATTCAAATCCAATACCTGTTCCCGAAGTCCTCGCTTGTAGTAATCGTATTCCACAATAAACCGATCGTAATTAACCACGCTGAGCATGTAGTTGAGCTTGCCAGTAGCAAACTTCCCATAAAAATTAGGCGTATCAAAGTCAAAGGTACCAAAGTTAAAGACCAAGTCTCTACCCCCAGGACCCAGCTCACGCATGCGGATGGCGCTGTGTCCAAACGAAGAATACAACTCCGTCCCAGGATCTGCGGTAAGCAAACTTACTTCCCAGAATTGCGCTTTTGCGGGACTTAGTCTTACGAAGGTCAAAAGAATTAGGAGGAATCCTAGCTTGTATTTCACCATCATTTTTTAACTTGATTTACTTTTTAAACTTTTTCCCAATGGATATTTTTCTTCGCCAACCTCCACAATCTGGGTTCCATTTTCAGCATACAATATACAGGATATTCCTCGCAGTTGTATTCCTTCTGTCCTTCCTAATTCCGAGTTTGGGTCAAGAAATTGGCGCATACAAAACCCAGGCATCGGGTGATTTTAACCAGATTTCAACTTGGGAAGTTTGGGATGGCAGCAACTGGAACGCGGCCAACCAACTCCCGGGAGCGAAGGCAGATATTTATGTAGACCGATTCCATACGCTGCGGCTTACGGCTCCCGAGGCTGTCAAAAACCTATTCCTCTTTTCCGGGCCCGGCGCAGGTCAAAAATTAAACTTAAATGGGTTTAATATGGATGTCTACGGGACCCTGGCAGGATTTACAGGCACCGTACCTGGCACGCCACGAGGATCTTGGAATAGCCAAAATTGGATTGGAAATTCCCCCAGCAGCACCCTTACCTTCAAAGGAGAGAGCCGAGTCATTGTGGATAAGGCAAGTTGGAGTGCCCAAACTATCCAAAGCCGATTTGGAGTGATTTTTGATCCGGGTCCTGGTCAGGAACTCGTATTGCAAGCGCCCTTCAAGGCTCTTTTCTTTCGCGTCCGGTCGGGCAGCTTGTACCAAAAAAATGACGCTTCCATCAGCTCTTTACCTTGCTTCACACTGTCCTTCAATACCGAACTTAGCAACAATGGATCTGGGCCATTTGGAATATTTACGGTGGAGGCGGGAGCTACCTTCCGGTCAGAATGTAGTGCTCAAGTGATCCATCGAACGGGCTCAAACCCTGCCTTACTTTTTGATCTGCAGCGGAACGCTACCCTCCTCCTGGAAGGGCAAGCCCCGAAAATTGAAACCGCTAACTTTAACCTTGATGGAAGTTTGATTTTTAGAGGCAACCAAGGTCCCATGAACTTCCTTTCAAGTACCCTATCTTCCTCTGCCAAGCCTAATTTGGTCCGCCACTTGGTTGTGGATGGGAGTGCAGATCTATTACTTCCTAACCAGCTAGTCCTCCAGGGAAATCTTCAAGAACTAGGTCAAGGTAGCTTCCAGCTTGCCCCTACCCAACTCACGCTGAGCGGAGCCGAAGACCAGTCTCTACAAACTAAGACTCTGCTGCTAGGCTCCCTAATCCTCCAGAAGCCTGCGGGGAAGGTAAGCCTCGGGTCCGATCTTAGCATCTACCAGAGCCTGACGATGCTGGAGGGAGTTTTGGATTTTCAAGGTCATGACCTGCTGCTCAATACCTCCAGCCTCGGCACGTTCAACTACCAGGAAGGGGTCTGGCACAGGCTTCGGCAACTCAGCTATTTTGGACTTCCCGGCCTCCTGACTTCTACTTCTGGCACCTTCCCATTTGAAGATCTAGCCAATGGGGGATTTCGAGGACTCCAAGTACTGGGGCCAACTCCGGCAGGAGGAAACCTCAGCATTCAATTTGTTGAACAGAAAGGCGCCAATCATGACGCTAATTTTCAGGATGTGGACGGGACGGAAATCGTGTACCAACTTCACAGTTATTTTCAGGTATCGGCAAACCCGGGACTAGGGCAAGAGGAACTGGAACTTCGAATCTCGGCTGACAACCTCTTGCTGGAGCAAGTAGTTGACCTGCGTGTAGTCAGCAGGGGACTTGCTGCTCCAGGACTCCCTATGCCTGGAGTACTTGAAGGATTCCCTTGGGCAAAAAGAAGGATGAAGTGGGCAGAGCTATCTGGTGCTGAATTTACGATTGGGAGCTACCGAGAGGCAACCCTGCTCCCCATTCGTAGGAAAATTGAAAATGAATAGGGCTAAGATTTTGAAAAGGGAATAGCCAGATTTTAGAAGATTTCCCTAACTTTCTAGGGCTACGAGCCAATTTAAACCCATGACCTTACTCTTTGTATTTCTTTCTATTGCCCTGTTGGTCTTGCTGATTGTGTGGGCCAAGCTGAATCCCTTCCTCTCTTTTTTAATTTCGGCGATTGCTGCTGGATTTTTGTTGGGGCTACCGGCAGACCAAGTTGCCAGCTCCATTCAAAAAGGGATGGGCGCACTTTTGGGGGACTTGGTCATTGTGATTGTTACTGGAGCCATGCTGGGCAAGCTGGTGGCTGAAAGTGGGGCCGCACAGCAGATTGCGGGATTCTTGATGGGTATCTTTGGCGAAAAATACATCACCTGGGCCATGGCATTGACCGGCCTCGTAGTAGGTGTCCCTCTATTTTACAATGTAGGGTTTGTATTGCTTGTCCCGCTGGCCTTTACCCTTTCCCACCAATACAAACTGCCTGCCGTGTATGTAGGTTTGCCCTTGCTAGCAGCCTTATCGGTTACCCATGGATTTCTTCCTCCGCACCCTTCACCCGCAGCTTTGGTGGGTCAGTTTGGCGCCACCATGGGTCTTACCCTCCTATATGGAGGAATTATTTCCATTCCAACAATCATTCTTGCAGGGCCATTGCTTGCCCCTTTTCTTAAAAACATTGCGTCAAAGCCGTTACAAACATTTCAGGCAGATCCAAAGCCAGAAGCTGAACTTCCCGGCATTGGCACCAGCGTATTTACGGCCTTACTTCCTGTGGTCCTCCTAGTAGTCACCACCCTACTGTCTTTGTCGGTTGCTCCAGAAGACCCCTTACGACCCCTTCTCAATTTCCTAGCCAACCCGAGTGTGGTGATGTTGGTTTCTGTAGCCTTTGCCACGTATTCCCTAGGCCTTCGGAGAAAGCAATCCATGACGCAGTTGATGGACATCTACACAGTCGCAACGAAAGATATTTCGATGATCTTATTGATTGTAGCAGGTGCGGGCGCTTTGAAACAGATTTTCACAGATTCCGGGGTGAGCTTGGCGCTAGCTGAGGGAATACAATCTTGGGACATGCACCCCCTCATTTTAGCCTGGTTGATCACCGCTGTGATCCGTGTTGCAGTGGGCTCGGCTACTGTAGCCGGATTGACCACGGCTGGCATTATCGCTCCACTCGTGCCGACGCTCAATGTAGATCCCAATTTGTTGGTGCTTTCCATTGGGGCGGGCAGTTTGGTGTTTTCGCACTTCAATGATGGAGGCTTCTGGATGTTTAAAGAATACTTCAACCTCAGCATCAAAGATACCCTACGTTCTTGGACGCTGATGGAAACTGTAGTAGCTGTCGCAGGTTTAGGTGGCGTACTCCTACTAGATCTGATACTCTAAGGCCAAAAGGATGTTGGCACAGCTCCTAAAATTCATACTTTAGCATTCCCAGAACCATTTGCAACCGTTTAAAAGAATCCCTATTCCAACAACCATACTTTATGACTAGTCCAGAACAAAATTTCGAACAACTTGGCTTGATCCTTCCCCCTGCACCAACACCTTTAGGGGTGTATACTCCCAGCTTGGTAGTGGGCAATTTTCTTTACCTCTCAGGTCATGGCACCGTGACTCAGGACGGAAGCTTGATTATTGGTAGAATCGGTGAAGATCTGGATATCGAGCAGGGCAAACTTGCTGCAAGACAAGTAGGGCTAGCCATGTTGGCCACAATAAAGGCCTCGCTTGGTTCTTTGGACAAAGTAAAACGAGTGATCAAGGTACTCGGCATGGTCAACTGTGTCTCCTCTTTTGAAAGACACCCCTATGTCATGAATGGCTGCAGTGAACTCTTCGCGGCAGTTTGGGGGAAAGAAATGGGAATCGGAGTACGCTCCGCCGTGGGCATGGGTTCCTTACCAGACAATATCCCTGTAGAAATAGAGGGGCTATTTGAATTGCATTAAAGATCATGGATCGACCAAGTCCTTGTAGGACTGAAATAAGGCAAGCACATCTCGCACATACTTCACAGCGATGTGTCCTTTGGCGTATCCACTTTTTACAACAGGATCCCGGTAGTATTTGGGATCGCTTTTTAGATTCAAAAAGTTAGAAACCTCCTGCCAGCTTTGGGTGTTTTTCCGATACTTCATGGTCAATCTCCAGGCATCATCCACATGCCCTTGACCTATGGTGTAGGAGGCCAAAATAAACTTAATTCGCTCATTGGTTTCAGGAACTCGTTCCATCCAAAATTTATCCAAGTACTGCAGGTACTTCACTCCTCCTTTCAAGGACTCCGCAGGATCATTGGGATTGGTTACCCCAAATCGTTCTACAGTTACGGGCATCAATTGCAACAATCCCTGTGCTCCTGCATACGAAAGCGCAGTGGTATCAAATCTCGACTCCTTGTACACCAAGGCTGCCAGCAGACGCCAATCCCATCCAAGGGACTGGGCTTGGGTTTGGATGAGTTCATCGTAAACGGAAATCCGATTCCCCCCAAGGGAAGAATAGGTGTTTGTGGTACGTTCGTATTGATTTTTGGAATTCAAAAAATACCGCGCATAGGTACGTGGGATGAAAACTTTCTTTTTTTCAACCAGCCAACTATTCACTGCTTGGAGCAAATTTGGGGATGTACTTCGCAGGGCCCAGGTCACCGGCTCTTCTTTGGATACTTCCAGCCCAAGCTGAAGTTCATCGTAATAGGTTGCATTGGTTTGCGCAACATTCTTTTCTGCAACGGTCCATCGCAGTTCCTGTTCGTAAACGCGATCAAGTAAGGTTTCTTCGTGGTCTTGAACTTCAAGGATAGTGAAATCAAGATCTAAGGAATCTTTTATCTGTTCAAGTTGGCTCTTGTATACTGCCCCTTTACGTACAACCACCGTATCCATTCCAAGGGTATCCCAAGAAGTCAACTTTTCTCTTCCCACGAGCACCGTACTCATGGAGCCAATGGCTTCTGTAAAAATGACAAAGCTTTCCCGCTCAGCATTCTGTTGGACATTCATGGCAATTAAATCTACTCTACCTTCCTCTAGCTTAGTGAAAGCTTCATCAATGTCCGAAGCCACCACAAATTCGACTTGAACACCCAATTCCTTGCCAAGGTCTAGGAGGAGCTCGTATTCGTAGCCCATCCTTCTACCTCGATAGATGTAGAAGCTGCTGGAGTTGTTGTCCACGGCAACGCGCAAGGTGCCTCGGGTTAAAATACCTTCCTTATCCAGAATAAACTCTTGTTTTGAAGACAGGGTAAACCAGTTATTGAGGTAGCCAATGGAACCCAATCCTAAAAAAATCAGCACTCCAACAACTACTATTTGTTTCTTTCTTTCCATGCGAGTGGACAGCATTGCTGCTTAGTTTGGAGATAGTTGGCAAAGCCTGTGCCAAATTATATTCTGTATTTTTTACTTAACTAAAAAAAAGGAGGCCGAGGCCTCCTTTTCAGTTAATTCGCTGGAACCTCAAAGTCCTCCAAGCTGCTGGTGAAAAATATCTTTCCTGAAAGCCGGAGCAACTCAATCTCTTGTTGTTTGATCTGAAAGATCGAGGTGATCAGCCTATTCTCTGCAGATAGGAGATTGACTTGCGCATCTCTAAATTCAAGATAGGAGGCAATTCCTAACCTGAATCGTTCCAAGGCAATTTCTGAATTCTCCCTTGCCACTTGGTAATTTTTCTGTTCTATGGAGAGTAATCCAAGGTTATTATCATAAGTATTGAAGGCGCGTTGGATATCCGACTTCAATTGTATTTCATACTGTTCCAAAGAATAGTCCTGAATGCGCTGGTTTACTTTTGCACTTTGAATTCGTCGATTGAGTGTGAGTCCACTAAATAGGTTGAAGGTGATGGTACCTCCATAATTGAGGCCTTGGCGTTCGTTTTGAATCAAGAAACCTGCATCGGAGTTAAAAACAGAATTGTTAAAACTTGAATTCAGATTTATGCCTGGGAGTCTTGAGGCTTGAAGTTCTCTGATCCGAAGGAAGGCTTCGTTATTGTTTCGTTGATTGACCAACAACTGCTTATTCTCTAAAAAGGCACTTTCGTAAAGCGAATCAAGAGCCAATCGATCCCCAATAGTGATGGTGCTGTCTTGAATCAGGAAGTTGGTGTCAGGATCCGCTGCAAGCAATTCATTCAGGTTGACACGTGCGTTTTGAATGACTTGATACTGGGTCATCAACAAGCTGGAGTCTCCATTGTAGTCTACTTGGGCCGCTAGATAATCTCTTTTTCCAGCTCCGCCCAATTCATACTGTGCCTGGGAGATATCCAATCTCGCCTTACTCAAGAACAAGGTTTGCTGTAGCACTTTTAGGCGCTGCAATTCCAAAATCAAGCGGTAGTAGGCGGTGGAAATCCCTGCTACCGTATTCTCTACAATCACCTTTGCGTCCAAGTCACTAATTTCTTCCAGCACCCCAAGTCGGCGCATGGTCAGTAAGGACTCAGGTCTAAAGCCATAAATGCCTACAAAGCTATACGCTTTATTTTTGGATTTGGCGGCATCAATTTCTCGAGGGGTTTTAGGATCACTGACAAAAGTCTGGGTCACATCTTCTGTAGCAAAAGTGCGCAGGTAGTTCGCATTTAAGGAAGGCATAAATAAACTCCCTGCAGCTATTTTTTTATCGAGCTCTCGTAGGTTCCGATTTTCGACGCCAATTTTCACTTGGAGGTTATTCTCCAACCCTAGTTGCAGCGCTTTTTCAAGATCTAGCGGTTCCTGTACTTGAGCCCATACCGGAAGGATCGGTAGCAGGAATGCAAGTAAAAGTGTTCCTATTTTCATACTGTTTTTGCTAAAACGCCTTTTTTGGATGTTAGATAGGTGTACACCCCTGGAATAACGAAAAGTGTCAATACCGTAGAAAAGGCAAGACCTCCAATAACTGCAGCTCCCATTGGCACCCGACTCTCTGCCCCAGCACCTAATGCCAAGGCAATTGGAAGAATTCCTAAGATAGTAGACAAACTGGTCATCAAAATTGGGCGGAAACGGGATACAGCTGCTCCAAAAATCGCTTGCTCCACATCCATCCCCTGCTCCTTTCGTTGATTGGCAAATTCAACTATCAAAATTCCGTTTTTGGTCACCAGGCCGATCAGCATGATGATTCCAATCTGGCTGAAAATATTCAAGGTGAAGTCAAATATCCAGAGCGTGGCTAAGGCACCAAAAATGGCTAAAGGCACCGTAAACATGATAGTCAATGGATCGGCAAAACTTTCAAACTGTGCAGCTAGCACCAAGTAAATTAGTACCAACGCAAAAATAAAAGCAAACAGTAGGCTGTTGGAGCTCTCTCTAAATTCCTTTGAAGGTCCTGTCACATCCGTAGCATACGAATCGTCTAGGACTTCTGCTGCGATTTTGTCCATCTCATCTAAGCCTGCACCGATGGTCACCCCATCCGCTAAGTTCGCTGAAACCGTCGCACTCACAAATCGATTGAATCGATAGAGCTGCGGCGGCGTACTTTTTTCTACTACACGCACCAAGTTGTCCAATTGAATCAGTTCTCCATTATCTCCTCTCACGTAGAGCATTCGCAAATTGACTGGCTCATTCCGGTCTTGAAGCTGCATTTCACCCACTACCTGGTACTGCTTGCCCCCTTTGATAAAGTAAGCAAAGCGCTGTCCTGAGTAGGAAAGCTGAAGGGTACGAGCGATTTCTTGAACAGAAACGCCCATATTTCGAGCTCGCTCTCGATCAATTTCAATTTCCAATTCAGGCTTGGTAAATTTCAGGTTGATGTCGGTAAAAATGAAGGCCGGATTTTGCGCAGCCTTCTCCATAAATTTCGGGATGACCGCTTTTAATTTTTCCAAAGTTGGGGCTTGAATCACGTACTGAACTGGTAAACCTCCCCGACGGTCGCCAATGGAAGCGGGCTGCTGCGCAAAGGCACGTACTGCAGTCACTCCTTTGAGTGAGGCATTGACTTGCGTAAAAATCTCCTGCTGCGTACGGGAACGTTGGGAAGCATCAGTCAAAAAGAGACGAACAAATCCAGAGTTGGTATTTGCAGTGCCCCATCCTGGTGAGGTCATGCTGGTAATTCCAGCAAGTTCTGAGGCCGGAATTTCTTTTTGAATCTGGGAATTTAAGTCGTTGATGACCTGATCCATAAAAGAAAAGGTGGCTCCTTCAGGACCAGTCATATTGATACGCAATTCGGAGCGGTCCTCCATGGGAACAAGCTCAGTTTGGAGGTTGTTAAATAACCAATAAATCCCCAATCCCATGACAAGAATAATGGGAAAAGAAATCCATTTGATCTTCATGAATTTTGTCAGCCCTGATTCATAGCTTGCATTCAGCCAAACAAAGAACGGTTCGGTAAATCGATAAAAGGCATTTTGCTTGCTGCGTAGCTTGAGCATTTTTGCGCTGAGCATGGGGGTCATCGTCAAGGCTACAAAAGCAGAAATGATTACTGAACCGGCTACTACAATTCCAAATTCCCGAAATAGTCTTCCCGTGGTGCCTGTCAAGAAAATCACAGGTAAGAATACCGCTGCCAAAGCAACAGTAGTGGCGATAACGGCAAAAAATATTTCCTCTGAACCTTTGGCTGCGGCCTCCATAGGCTTCTCCCCTTTCTCAATTCGGGCATATATATTCTCCAAAACCACAATGGCATCATCCACCACCAATCCGATGGAGAGGACAATCCCGAGAAGTGTCAGGACATTGATCGAAAAATCCATCAAGTACATGATGAAAAACACCCCAACCAAAGAAATAGGAATAGTGACTACTGGAATAAAGGTGGTTCTCCAGTCACGGAGAAAAAGAAAAATAATCGCCACCACAAGGATGAATGCAGTGATGATGGTTTCTTCCACTTCTGATATCGACTGACGGATGTAGGAGGTTCCGTCAAACCCGACTTCAACTCCAATATCTGCAGGCAAGTCCTTTTTAATAAATTCCAAGCGCTTGTAGAACTCATCCGCAATTTCAATGTTGTTGGATCCTGGAAGTGGAACCAATACCACTGCTACCATTGGGACTCCATTACGTCGAAGTAATGTCTTCTCATTGAGTGCAGAAAGTTCAGCAGTTCCGATGTCTTGAAAGCGAACCAAATTAGTTTCACTTTCTTTGACGATTAGCTCATTAAATTCTTGTGGTGAGCTCAAACGGCTCTTTGTCCGAACAGAAAGTTCAATGCTTTGCCCTTCAATCCGTCCAGATGGCAACTCCACATTTTCAGTCTGAATTTTATTCAATACATCCATAGGAGTGATTCCGTAGGAAGCCATTTTTAAGGGATCCATTCGCAATCGAATGGCATACTCTTTCTCGCCCCAGATCTGAACCCTACTTACTCCAGGAATCGTTTGAAGACGTTCCTTAAATACATTGTCAGCAATTTCCGAGAGTTCAAGCAAACTACGATTTTTGCTGTTCACATTCACCCCAATAATCGGCTGGGAATCAGCATCTGCCTTCGATACTACGGGAGGATCGGCATCAGGTGGAAGGCTACGCTGCGCACCAGAAACCTTGTCACGCACATCGTTGGCAGCTGCTTCTAGGTCTGCGCCTACTTCAAACTCTACTGTAATATTACTTCGCCCATCCGCACTGGTGGAAGTAAGTGATTTGATTCCCTGGATTCCATTGATTTGTTCTTCTAGAGGCTCGGTGATTTGGGCTAAAATTACATCTGCATTAGCACCCACATAGGAGGTACTCACATTGATGACTGGAGGATCCACAGATGGATATTCCCGTACCCCTAAAAGCGATATTCCGATACCACCAAAGAGTAGAATCACCAATGACATTACAATGGCCAATACAGGCCGTTTGATACTGATACTTGAAAGACTAGCCATGAGCTTGCTTAGTTAATGGTTGTAGGCTTGACAGGCATACCCTGTCTTACTTGCATCACACCGGTAGTGAGTACCAAATCCCCCTCTTTCAAGCCAGAGATTACTTGAACTTGCGTATCTGTTCGTGTACCGATTTCAATCATCCGCTGTTCTGCATTTCCATCCGCACCCACGACAAACACCTTGTAGCCAGATAGTTCAGGAATTACAGCTTCAGCTGGAACCAATAGTGCATCTTCTTTTACGTCCAACACAAAACGAATTTTTACAAACATCCCTGGTAGATATTTGCCACTTTTGTTGGGGCTCTGGGCTCTCAGTTTGATGGTACGCGTAGCTGCATCGATCTGGGGCTCAAAGGCATATACTTTTCCTTCCTCCTCTTCCTTAGAGGATTCACTACTAAAAAATATAGGAGATCCTTCAGTGACCATTCCCGCATAGCGTTCAGGGATGGAAAACTCCAATTTGATTGGGTCAATGTTGACGATACTTACGATGATGTTTGCCGCATTGATAACTGCTCCTTCGGAAACTTGCCGAAGACCCAATTTCCCATTAAAGGGCGCTCGAATCAACGTTTTCTCCAGCTGCGCCTGCACCAACTTGATGTCAGAAAGGGCAGTATTGTACTGATTGAGTACAATATCGTATTCCTCCTGGCTAATCGCCTCCCTGGCTAAAAGCTGCTTTTGTCTAGACTCCTGTGTCTGAACTAATTTTTGGGTGTACTGTAAGCGTTGGTACTGCGCTTGAAGTTCATTGTCATTAAGGTACAATAGCGGAGTTCCCTTGGTCACATATTGCCCTTCCTTAAAATTCACTTTGGTGACCAAACCGCTAATCTCGGGCTTAATATCAACTGATTCATTCGGTATAATAGTCCCTGAAACTTGGAGCTGGTTATTGAGTGTTTCCTTTTTTAGTTGAATTACATTCACCACTAAAGGCTCTTCATTACCCCCACCTTTTTGGCCAGAAGGTGCAGCACCTTCACCATCCGCTTGCGTACCGAGTCTTGGATAAAAATAAGCTACTGCCAGTAGCAAAATAATGCCAAGAATTAGAAAGATTTTGGTTTGTTTTTTCATTGGAATAATAGGCAGTTACTGTTGGTTTTTTATAAAGTCTAGGGAAAGTTGGTTGAACTCCTCTGGTTTTTCTACGTTAACGACATGCCCACAGGTGTCCAAAATACGAAGAATCGAATTTTTGTGTGCACGAATTAAATTTTTGACTGGCTCCAAAAACATCACATCTTGATCCCCCATCACGTAGAGGGTGGGGATTCCAAGGTCTTTTTCCTTGAAATACCGCAGCAGAGGATTGATGTCCTTGGTTAATTTAAACCAGCGAATAAACTCTTTTTGACAAAGTTTTTGAGCCTCATGAATGAAAAGGTTGCGCGACTCAGCATGTTGCTTTCGAGGCATGATCACAAAGGCAAAAAGTCGATACAACCACATGAAGGGAATGATTCGCTTAAAGGTATTTCCGAAAAATACAAGCAATCTACTTTGCACGGTTAATCGGGTAACAGCTCCAGCCATTACTAGTGATTTGACTTTTAATGGGGCCATCTCTGCAAGCTGTCTTGCCAAGATGGTACCCAAAGAAACACCCATAAAATGTGCTGGAGGAAGCTTGAGGTGATCCAATACCTCTAAGATATCTTTGGTAACTGCCTCGAATGTATAGTGTTGCTTCCAGATAGCTTCAGGCATGTCTGCTGATTTACCATGACCGCGAAGGTCGATCAACAACAGGTTGAAATCTTTCTGAAAATCACGCAGCTGCTTATGCCATACCGCAGAGCTCCCCCCTGCGCCGTGGATGAACACTACCCACTCGCTATTTTGAGAATGCAGAAATTGCTTAAAGTATAACATACAGCAAGGATAACAAGGAGAGTATTTCTCCAATGAAATACAAATATACCTTAGTTTTCTTGCAGTTCTTTAGAAAACATAAGGATGGCAAATCCTTACCATCAATGGAAAATAGAAGGGATATTCCCTTAAAATCCAAAAATAAAGGAGTTGGACTATATCAAGTGAATAACAAAAAAAGCGCCCCGAAGTTCGGGGCGCTTTCAAAGAATCAAGATTAAAGCTTAGTTGAAGATATATCTCAAACCAAACTGCATTCTCCATACGTCAGCTACACCAGCGGTGGCTCTGTACGTTTCAGAGACTAAGCTCGTTCCAAAGTTTCTCATTCTGTACTGAGGTCTTCCATCTGCACTAGCAACAGGTGATCCAACCACAATAGGCTGGGTAGAGTTGAAAGTCTTGCCTACCCCGTAATCCGAATCAAGCAAGTTGCCCACGTTCAAGATATCCACACGGAATTCTAAGGTGTTTCTCTTACTTCCAATGTTGGTAAACAACTGCTGCGCAAAAGAAAGGTCTGCACGGTATACCATTGGCATGATCACAGCACCTCTTTGCGCATATCCGCCTCTATTGGCACTCAAGTACTTGTCCTGAAGGATATACGCTTCGAATGCATCTGCTTGCTCAGCAGCCGTGAAGGTCTTACCACTCGCTGTAAATGCTTGGAAGTTCATTTCCGCTTTGGTAGCGGGGATGTAGATCAAGTCGTTTGCGGTACCACCATCACCATTCAAGTCACCACCAACCACGTAGCTGGCGTTACCGATTGTTCTACCTTCCCAGAAGATGGATACTGAGGTATTTCCAAACTTGAAGATTTCTTTAGAGTAGGACGCAGTAGCGAAAACTCTATGTCCCATAAAGTTGGAAGAGAAGGCAAGTGCTGGGTTGTTTGGATTTGAAGTAATTGGGTTACCAAACCAAGAACCTGAAGCGATCGATCCTGGATCCACCGTATTTTTAGATTCACCATAGCTATACGCAGCTTTCAAGAATAAACCGTTTGTGAATGGTCTTTCCAAAGAGAAAGAAGCTACCCATGAGTATCCTATTGCCTGATTAGACAAGGTTACTGCATTTGGAATTTTAGCATTTAGTCGGTTGGGGTTGGCAGGCGCATTCCATCTTGCACGGGCATCTTTTCCAGCGAATTGAGAGAATTGAACAGGCAAGTTCGCGTTGTAGTAAGCTATCCCGTTCACGTCCTGGTTGTAGATAAATTCACCTGTAGCAATAATTCCTTTAGGCAATTGCTGATCTACTGCGATGTTGGTTCTCCATACCTGAGGAAACTTGAAGTTGGTCTCAGTCAAGGCAAGCTCGTAAGAAGATGCTGGTGCTCCTGTTACTGTCGTAGGCTTGTACTTATTAGGATCTGGATTGAAAGGACGAGTAGTGGTGTTATCCAACTGAGCAAATCCAGTCAAGATACCATTGTTACCCACTTGGTTGGAAATCCAAACGTAAGCTGGACGACCGGTGAATACACCTGAACCTCCTCTAATTTGCGTCTTTTGGTTGTTGAACACATCCCAGTTGAAACCTACACGTGGAGACCACAATAGGTTGGCTTCAGGGAGGGCATCCGTTCTAAAGTTTACAAATGCGCCAGCTGGGTTTCTGAAGTACATGGTCTCCATTTCTGTATTCCGAAGTGCAGTCTGCTCAAAGAATGGCGCATCTACTCTCAAACCTGCAGTAAGCTTCAAGTTTTTTCTAGCCTGCCATTCGTCCTGAATGAAGACACCACCATAGTTCACTTCCAAAGGCTGGATTGGCTTCTCAGATCCTGGGATGTTGTTCCAACGAACCTGGAATCTTCTCTGAGTTACACCGGAAGCGACACTATTGCCATTGGCAAGGAAGTTATCCGCATCCTTGTAGAAGTCTGCCAAAGAGTTGTACACATACACCGACTGGGAACCAGGGAAGAATACGTTTTCAGACTGGTAGTTTTCGTAGCTGAAACCTGCCGTAATGGTGTGGTTTCCTTTGAAGATTTGCAAGTTTTCCTGGATTTGGAAAGTCTTGTAACGCAATTCGTTGTTTGGAGTGAAAGGCTCAAATCCAAACGAAGTATAGGTAGCACCGTTGTTCAAGATATCCACCATAGGGAAGAATTCACCCTTGTAACCACGGCTTTCGTCCTGGTAGGTGTATCCAACAATCAAGTTATTTGACATGTTGGCATTGATACGTGTATTCAATTCAGCAACTATAGATTTGATGTTCTCCATGATGCTGTAGTTTGAATTTTGGAAGTTCAAAGCTTCTGGTCTGAAGTTACGGCTACCGAAACCTAGAGAAGAAGAACCAGACATCAACACATCAGTAGAAGAATCCAATTGGTTGTATCTCAAGCTAAGCTTGTTCTTGTCGTTGATGTTGTAGTCCAACTTGATCAAAAACTTCTTGCCCAAGGTTTCGTTGTCATATCCTTGGTAAGGACCAGTTTCGTAGTTAAACTTGCTTTTCAAGTACGAGCTCAATCCATCAAGATCAGATGCCAAAACGCGAGTTACGTTACCAGTGATAGGCTGAGATCCTGTATTTGCTGTCCAAGTGGTACCTGGTCTTGCTTCTGCTTCATCTTCAAAAGAAGCGAAGAAGAACAATTTGTCTTTAATGATCGGACCGCCTACGCGGAAGCCCATCTGCTTGTAGCTGAAATCGCCAGGGTTGAAAGGATTCAAACCTGCCTCTTTACCTACGTTGTTGTTATTTCTAGTGAAATAGTAAGCAGATCCTGAAAATTCGTTGGTACCTGAACGGGTTACAGTGTTTACACCAGCACCAGTAAAGTTACCTTGTCTCACGTCATACGGAGCTACGTTTACAGAGATTTGCTCGATCGCATCCAAAGAGATTGGAGATACGCCTGTTCTACCACCTGGGTTAGAACCAGAACCCAAACCGAAGGAGTTGTTGAAGTAAGAACCGTCAACGGTAATGTTGTTCAATCTAGAATCTTGACCTGCGAAAGACTGTCCATTTGACTGTGGAGACAATCTGGTGAAGTCATTGATACTTCTAGAGATGGTAGGAAGCTTGTTCAACGTTCTGTTATCGATCGCTGTGGTGGCTCCTGTACGCTCACTAGAGAAAAGGCTGTTTTGATCTGCAGTGATCAACACTTCAGAAAGTTCCTGGCCATCTTCTTTCAAGGTAATGTTTACATTAGAAAAGGTACCCAAAGAAAGGATCAAACCGTCTACATCTTGTGTAGAAAATCCAATGAAGGATACAGAAACTTTGTATGGGCCTCCAATTCGCATTCCAGGAATTGAATATTTTCCTTCTACGTTAGATACTGCGCCATAGCGAGTACCTGAAGGAAGGTGCGTAGCGACCACGTTTGCTCCTGGAAGAGCCTGACCGTTGGCCTCGGTTACTATTCCGGTGATACCAGACGTCGTAACTCCCTGTGACATTGCAAGCCCTGTACTCATCACGAGTAGAAATACGGCCAGCAAATTCTTCAGTAAATTTTGCCTCATAAAATTTTTGTTTGGTAAAGTTGGTTTTTGATTTTAGATCCCTACAAAGGTAAGCTCACCTTGATTGGGGTACTAGAAATGTAGATTAATTTTTGCTTGCCAAATTTCACATTTTTTAACGAAAACTTAACATTGAAACAGAATTATTTTAAGGTTTTGGGCCAAAAATCTTTCTTTTTCATTACTTAAGTCATTTTGAAACTGCAATTTCCAAACAAACCAAAAATTAAAGTCAATTGTTTGGGCCAATTACCCTTTTCTTTAAGTCCTTATTTTTCCACCGCATTACGGCTAATCTCATTTTATTTTTAGCTTTCGTAAAATCCATAAAATACCTTGAGAGATAAGAACATCATCTGGCTGTACCTGTTTTTGTTAGCCACCTTAGTAGACTTAAGCTTCGTGTTGGAACAAAACACAGCAATGCGGTTTTATTCCAAACCTCTAATCCTAGCTGGTTTGATCCTGTATTTCTATTTTATCAGTAAACCTATTGCCTCCACGCTCCTCGCCAAGACCATCTTAGCGGCACTTCTGTTTTCTTGGCTTGGGGATATTTTGCTCCTTTGGCCACACCTTTTTATTTATGGGTTAGGTGCGTTTTTGATGGCCCATATTTGCTACATTTTTGGGTTTCGCCTAGCACAGCAGCCTGAAGGGCGTCTCGATTCCTGGCACATCATCCGTTCCTTTTTTTACAACCTTCCCATTTTTTTCTTAGCTGGGTTCGTGTTTTACTTAATCTATCCCAATTTGGGAGCCTTAAAAATCCCTGTAATTGCATACATCCTGGTTATTGTTGGGATGGTCACCACCGCCAGAGCACGATTTAAAAAGACAAATGCTGCCTCTTTTTGGCAGGTATTTGTGGGCGCTCTACTTTTTTTAATTTCAGATGGAATACTTGCTGTCGCTCGGTTTTTCAATGACTTCCCAGAAGCAGGAATTCTGATCATGGGCACCTATGCCACCGCCCAGCTCTTACTTGTCATGGGCATTCGCTCTTACCTCGTAGGAATTAAATAGAATAAAGTCATTTAGGGCAATGGTCACAGTATCAAGTAGCTAGTATCAAGTATCAAGACGCCTCAAGAAATCATATTCCGTAGCGATACAAAATTCGAATATTCAACTAATCCCCAGTTCTTACTTCATTATTAGGAATTGGACATTCGATATTGATTTATAAAATTAAGATTCTAAACCTAGTCACACAACGACTTGGCTGTCGTCTGGTAACAGTCGACCGTTAGCAATTATTTCTTCAAAGCCACCCGAATAGACAATTCCGCCAGCTGTGCCTCGTCTAGTGTACTTGGTGAATCAATCATCACGTCTCTGCCTGAATTGTTTTTTGGGAAGGCGATGTAATCTCGGATGGAATCAGAGCCACCAAAAATGGCACATAGTCGGTCAAATCCAAAGGCAATGCCTCCGTGTGGAGGAGCACCAAATTCAAAGGCCTCCAACAAAAAGCCAAATTGCTTTTGCGCCTCTTCTTCGGTAAATCCAAGGTTAGTAAACATCAACTGCTGGGTGGCACGATCGTGGATACGGATGGATCCCCCTCCCACTTCTACCCCATTGATGACTAAATCATAGGCATTGGCCCGCACTGCTCCTGGATCAGACTCCAACAATGGGATATCTTCTCGCTTTGGAGAGGTGAAGGGGTGATGCATGGCGTGGAAGCGCTGAGATTCCTCATCCCATTCCAGCAGCGGAAAGTCGACCACCCAAAGCGGCACAAACACGGATCTATCTCTCAATCCTAGCTCCTCACCCATTTTAAGTCGAAGTTCTGAGAGCTGCTTCCGAGTAGATTTTTCATCTCCACTCAGCACTAAAATCAAATCCCCAGGAACTGCTCCAAGGGCATCAGCCCAAGCCTTCAATTGCTCTTGAGAATAGAATTTATCCACACTAGACTTGAGGACACCATCTTGCTGGTAGCGTACATAGATCAATCCTTTGGCTCCTATTTGTGGTCGCTTGACCCATTCGGTCAGCTCATCCAATTGCTTGCGCGTGTATTCTCCAGCACCTTTGGCACAGATCCCTAGCGCAATTTCCGCTTGGTCAATGACCGCAAAACCAGCCCCTTTGGCAAGGGCAGTCAAGTCCACAAATTTCATGTCAAACCGCAGGTCCGGCTTATCATTGCCGTAGAACTTCATGGCATCGGCATAGGTCAAGTGAGGAACATGACCCAAATCCACCCCTTTTACGGATTGGAATAGGTGTTTAACAAGTCCTTCAAAGGTATTGAGAATGTCTTCTTGGTTGACAAAGGCCATTTCACAGTCAATCTGCGTAAACTCTGGCTGCCTATCTGCACGCAAATCCTCGTCACGGAAGCATTTGACAATCTGAAAATAACGGTCAAAGCCGCTGACCATCAAGAGCTGCTTGAAGGTTTGTGGGGATTGAGGCAAGGCGTAAAATTCGCCTGGATTCACTCGGCTTGGCACCACAAAGTCCCGCGCTCCCTCTGGAGTTGATTTGATGAGTACAGGAGTTTCTACTTCAATAAACTGTTGCTTATCCATGTAGCTCCTAGTTTCCTGCATCATGCGGTGACGGAGCTGTAGCTTTTCGCGGATTACGTTTCTACGAAGATCTAGGTAGCGGTACCGCATGCGAAGTTCGTCCCCACCGTCTGTATCATCTTCAATAATAAAAGGAGGCACCTTGGCGGGATTCAACACGGTAAGTTCCTCCACCTTGATTTCAATATCTCCTGTCGGCATTTTATCATTCTTGGCAGTTCGCTCCACCACCGTGCCTGTGGCTTGCACCACAAATTCTCTTCCAAGCTGAGCTGCTTTTTCGAGCAAGCTTTTGTCGGTAGAGCCCTCTTCAAAAATCAACTGGGTGAGCCCATAGCGGTCCCTCAAGTCTACCCAAATCAAGCCTCCCTTATTTCTAACGCGCTGTACCCAGCCGGCCAAAGTGATTTGTTGATGGACATGATGAAGGCGAAGTTCGCCACAGGTATGCGTTCTTAACATGACTTATTCCTAATTTTTGGGAGCCCAAAGATAAATAAATGCGACACAGAACGATAGCTCTATGCTAAGATTCACCTATTGAAGTCTATTTTTCTTTTGTTTTTTGGCATTGAAACCTAAAATCTCTGGCATCAGCATCCCTTCAGCCAATCGATTTCTGTTTTCGGAAAATGTAAATTATGGTTAAAAAAGAGCCTTTGGCGTCTAATTTGTCTCTGTTTTCTAGGAAAAAAGACATCTTTTGGCTTGTTTGGAGGCCAAAAAAAATTGTGGCCCGATGGGCTTGGTTAGTTGCTGATGAAAAAAAATTGGATAGGATCGATCACTTTGCTCTTGTCTATACTCCTAATCGGAGTGTACCAAGCCGATTTGGGGCTATTCCCGAAATGGTTTTCTGAACAAAAGGAATCCAATGCGGATAGTCTTTCTACTCCCAAGGAACAGTTTCTCTACGGCATCAATGTCACCGGATTGAATATTGTGGAGGGAACAGTCGCAAAAAATCAAACCCTTGCCACCCTGCTCACTCCCTTCAATGTACCCTACCAGATCATTGATGAGCTAGCCAAAAAATCTGCTGAAGTATTTGATGTACGTAGGATAGCGGCAGATAAAAAATTCACTGTCATTACCCCGCCCAATTCTTCCAAGGCACATTTTTTAATTTACGAACCCAACCCCGCCGAATACGTGGTGTTTAACCTGGATTCTGCCACCATCCACAAAGCGGAAAAGCCAGCGGTGACTCGAAAAAGAGAAGTGGGAGGCATTATTACCAGCTCCTTGTACAATGCCATGGTTCTCAAGGGCATCTCTCCCGAACTAATTGATGAGTTTGCAGATCTTTACGGATGGTCGGTGGATTTTCAGTCCTTACAAAAAGGAGATGTGTTTAAAGTAGTTTTTGAAGAAAAAGTGATCGAAGAGCAAGTTGTCTCCATCTCTGGAATTCATTTCGCTTATTTTAACCACAAAGGAGAGGAGATGCATGCCATCCCATTCGAACAGAATGGCCAACTTACCTTCTTCAACCAGGGTGGTGAAAGTTTCAAAAAAGCCTTTCTTCGGGACCCCTTGAAATATTCCCGAATCAGCTCTCGATACAATTTAAACCGCTTTCATCCCGTCCAGAAAAGATACAAAGCACATTTGGGCACCGACTATGCCGCCCCCACAGGAACAGAGATACGATCAGTAGGAGATGGAACCGTGCAAGATGCAAGCTACTCCGCTGCAAACGGGAATTATGTAAAGATCAAACACAATGAAACTTATACCACTCAGTACCTACACCTCTCTAAAATTAGTAGAGATCTTAGAAGAGGAGACCGGGTGAAACAGGGTCAAGTCATTGGCTATGTTGGTAGCACAGGACTAGCAACAGGACCTCACCTCTGCTTTCGTTTTTGGAAAAATGGGAAGCAAGAAGATTGGCTAAAGGAAACCATCCCTCCAACTGAGCCCGTTTCTCAGGCCAACCTGACCGCTTTTACTCAAAAAAAGGCAGAAGTTATGAAGCTCTTGGCAGCAATAGATCCAACAGTGGATGATCGCTTGTTGGCCAGTGCAAGCAAGGCGAAAAAATAAGCCTTGGCCCTTCGAGCATACACCTTGCTTGTTTAATTGAATCCTACGAGCCTAGTTTTATGAGTCAAGAATCCTCCATTCGAATCAATAAATACCTCAGCGAAGTAGGCTTTTGCTCTCGTAGAGCTGCGGATGGGCTTTTGGAACAGAAACGGATCACCATCAATGGGAAGATTCCCGAATTGGGCACCCAGGTCTTCCCCACGGATGAAGTGCGCGTAGATGGGCAATTGATCGGGAAGCCCAAACAGCAGCATGTTTACATTGCCTTCAACAAGCCTGTAGGTATCGTTTCGACCACAGATACACTAGGGGAAAAAGACAACATCATTGATTTTATAGGTCATCCCGAACGCATATTCCCAATTGGTAGACTGGATAAAGATAGCGAGGGGCTGATCCTGTTGACCAGTGAAGGGGATTTGGTCAATAAAATCCTGCGGTCAAAAAACAACCACGAAAAAGAATATGTGGTGACTGTGGACAAACCCCTGCATCCAAGTTTCGTGCAGCGGATGAGTACGGGCGTCCCCATCTTAGATACGGTAACCGCTCCCTGCACGGTCGAAGCCATCAACAAGTTTAAGTTTCGGATTATCCTCAAACAAGGCTTGAATCGGCAGATTCGCCGGATGTGTAGCTACCTCGGGTACCAAGTCACCCAGCTCAAGCGGATCCGTATCATGCACATTCAACTCGACCTCGCCGTCGGAAAATGGAGAGCCCTTAGTGAAAAGGAGCTGGCCGAACTCAACCTTCTGATTCAGGATAGTTCCAAAACGGTTTAACCCTTTTTGTTAGGATTCCCCCGACTAATCGTCAACTTTTCTACAAAACTGGCTACCTTGACCAGTAAATAGTTCCCTAATCCTCTTGCCATGACGCAGCTTTCTGACTTTCGCCCTTCACCCGCTGAACTTTTTGCTAGCCAGCTACCCACGTCCATCGCTTGGAGATCCGCTACGCTTGTAGAGCGAAAAGAACGATTGACCAAGCTTTTGAATTGGATCAATGCCCACCAAGAAGCCATCCGAGAGGCACTTTGGTTGGATTTCAGTAAACCAGCACCTGAGGTAAACCTCAATGAGATTTTCCCTGTTACCTCAGAAATCAAACATTGCCTTAAAAATCTAAGCACTTGGATGAGGCCTCAACCGCAACCTACGCCGCTTCCCATGCTCGGCACTTCGGCATTTATTGTCGCTGAACCCAAAGGACGGGCCCTCTTAATTTCACCATGGAATTTTCCCTTCAACCTTGCTATTGGGCCTTTGGTATCAGCACTTGCGGCTGGATGCCCTACGATTCTGAAACCTTCTGAATACGCACCACATACGGCTCAGCTCGTTCAAGACCTCGTAAGCGAACTCTTTGCTCCACATGAGGTAGCGGTTTGCCTGGGAGAAAAAGAGGTAGCATCGGAGCTTTTGGCTTTACCTTTTGACCATATTTTCTTTACGGGAAGCCCCGCGATTGGAAAAATTGTAATGCGGGCTGCTGCACAACATTTGAGTTCGGTCACCCTAGAATTGGGAGGAAAATCTCCTGTCATCCTGGATGCTTCGGCTGATATGAAGGATGCTGCTGAAAAATTGATGTGGGGCAAGTTTGTCAACTGTGGCCAAACCTGCATTGCGCCAGATTACATCCTTGTTCCAGAAGAAAAGAAGGAAGCCTTTATTAACGAGGCGCAAATTGCGATGACTCGCTACTACGACCCTGAGGGAAAAGGAGTCATGCAAAGCCCAGACTATGCACGATTGATCAATGGAAAACACTTTGATCGAATCAGGCAGCTGCTAGATGACGCAGTTCAAAAAGGAGCTAAGATAGAAGTTGGAGGAGACGTAGACGAGGAGACGAAGTACATTGCGCCTACTTTGATTTCAGGGATTGATGAGAACATGCTTGTCAATCATGAGGAAATTTTCGGGCCGATCCTTCCTATACTCAGCTACTCCCAAATCAACGATGCTTTGGCCTTAATCCATTCACAACCCAAGCCCCTAGCACTATACTTTTTTGGAAAAGACGACGCTCGCGCCAAACGCGTCCTAACAGAAACCAGCTCTGGCAACCTGGTGATCAACGATTGTGTGCTTCATTTTCTGCACAGCGAGCTACCTTTTGGAGGAGTCAACAACAGTGGTATTGGAAAGGCTCACGGCAAGTATGGATTTTTGGCCTTCAGCAATGAAAAGGGAGTGTTGAAGCAGCGCATTGGATTTAACAACGTTAGTTTACTTCGCCCTCCGTATGGGATTCGTGTCAAGAAGTTGATCGCCACGATGATGAAGTGGTTTTAAATGTCCACAGCTAACAGACCACGGTCTGCAGGCGGTCCACGGACCACAGCACATTCAAGGGCATTTCAAACTTTTCTTTGGCTAGTTACCTTTAAAGGGGAGGGGTTTAAATATAAAAATTACCTCAGCTACTTAGCAAAAAAGTATTTGGCTCAGCGAAGAGCAAAAGAAAACCCCGCTATTTGGCGGGGTTACCTTAGGTCAGACTTGTGGAAGTCCCGTAGACTGGGCCATTTTTTTGATGGCTTTCACTACTTTTTCGGAAGGTTGCAAGTTTACTTGCTCCAAAAACTCCACCGTGCTCAGCAGTTGAATGTATTCTTGCATCAAAGCGTCGTCGCTGTGCAAGGCTTGCATCAAGAGTTCTTGTTCTACCTCCGACATTTCCTGATAGATATATCTAATCAGGTCATTTGGGGTAAATGATTTTATCATAGGCGCTGTTTACTTGTTTCATTTTTTTACGAATATGGTTGAGCGCATAGCGCATTCTACCCAAGGCTGTATTGATACTGACGCCGGTTTGTTCGGCGATTTCCTGGAAACTCATGTCTAAGTAATGCCGCATGATCACCACTTCTCGTTGCGCTTCTGGAAGTTCATCGATCAAGTTGCGCACCCATGCCAAGGTTTCCTCTTTGATGCGTTGCTCTTCGGAGGAATCTTCCGCAAAGGATAGTGAATTGAGCAGATTGCTCCCATCTTCCAAAAGGATGGTGGGGTATCTTTTTGCCTTTCTAAAATGATCGATTGCCATGTTGTGCGCGATGCGCATCACCCAAGGCTGAAATTTACCTTCTTCGTTGTACTTGTCTGAATTGAAGGTGTGGAGCACCTTTACAAATACATCTTGCAGCAGATCTTCTGCTACATCCTGATCTTTGACGATCAGGAAAATTGTGGTAAATACTTTACTTTGATACCGATCTACTAATAGATTAAAGGCGGCTTCATTACCATTACGATACGAGGTGATCAACACTCCGTCTTCAGGACCTAATTGCTTACTCATTTTTAAGTTGGTTTATAAACAACGTAAAAGTCTAGGCCATAGTATCGGGTTAGGTGAAAAGATTTTTTGAAGCGGGTGAACGTAAACTAAAAAGGGATCAAAACTACGGCCAAATTTATGAATGTTGCAACTTTTGTTTTAAAATCAGTATTTAATTTTTTTTCATTCAATTAGCGTTAGTTTTTAATTCTTAAAAATAAGAATTAAAAACTTTTTATTCTGAATTTAGTCAGAGAGAATTGTCTAAGGGGAAGGGATGGCGCCTCCAAGAAAAGGGTGAAATAACTGGAATTATCAATACGGATGGTTTTAAAAAAGTAAGTCGCATTGCTTACCTTCGTAGTCTTACCTAGAAAAAACGAATTATGGATTTAAGCGGAAAAGTAATCTCCCAATTAGCTGAAGTGAGTGGGAGTTCAAAGAGTGGCAAAGCCTGGCGCAAGCAGGAATATATTGTAGAAACTGGAGGTCAGTATCCCAAAAAAGTATGTGTATCCATCTGGGGCGACAAGATTGACCAGTTTGGATTAAAGGTAGGCGAACAAGTCAACCTTGGGATAGAGGTAGAAAGCCGGGAATACAACGGACGTTGGTATACCGAAGTGAAAGCCTACAAAGTAGACCGCAGCGAAGGTGGAGGAATGCCGGTTGGCCCTACGGATGTAGATACTTTTTACGAAGCTGCGGACGAGGACAAGCTTCCATTCTAAGATTGCACCGAAGGGAGGTATCTTCCCTATTCGTCAACACCTAGACAAAAAAAAAGCGAGACTTACTCAGTCTCGCTTTTTACTTTTAGTTCGATTTCTTCTCCAGATTCATCTAGAAATCTGTATTCCGTCACAGGTAGTGAAGAATCTTTGATCAGTTTTATCCATTTGTAATATTTAAAAAACCACTTCACTCGTCGGCTAATCAGGCCAGTGGTAAAGTAGGCATGCAGATACGGATGCAAGCCGATGTGGATTTTGTCCACGTTTTGAATGGTTGCCATGTGTTCCAAATCTTTTTCCAACTTATCGGCGACCAGAATGGACGCTTGGATTTTGCCGGTACCGTTGCAAGCAGGGCAGGTTTCCTTAGTCACAATGTTGACTTCTGGACGCACGCGCTGTCGGGTAATTTGCATCAACCCAAATTTGCTTAGGGGCAATACGGTATGCTTGGATCTGTCAAACTTCATCTCCAACATCATGGCATCGAAAATCGCCTTTTTATTTTCAGCTTTTTTCATGTCGATAAAATCGACAACGATGATTCCTCCCATATCTCGAAGGCGGAGTTGTCTAGCAATTTCTTTAGCAGCTACCAGGTTGGTTTTAAGCGCTGTAGATTCCTGGTCACTTTCTTGATTGGACTTATTGCCACTGTTGACGTCGATGACGTGCAGGGCTTCGGTGTGCTCTATAATCACATAGCCCCCTTGAGGTAGGCTGACGGACTGTCCAAACAAGCTTTTGATTTGCTTTTCGATTCCAAAACTTTCAAATAGCTTAACCTTACCGTTGTAAAGTTTGACAATTTTTTCTTTTTCAGGCGCTATAGACCTGATGTAGGAACGGATCTGATCGTAAGTAGACTCTTCTTCTACGGTGATTGCATCGAATGATTCATTGAGCAGATCTCTCACAAGTGAGGAGGCCATGCTCATCTCTCCAATAATTTTGTCCCGGCTTTTGGCTTTCAGCAATTTGCTCATTCCTTCTTCCCAATTGGCGAGAAGATTTCGAAGGTCTTTGTCAAGTTCCGTTACGGACTGACCTTCAGCCACTGTTCGGATGATTACCCCGAAATTGGCAGGTTTGATTGAATTGATAAGTCTGAGCAGCCTTTTGCGCTCTTCGTTGCTCCGTATTTTCTTGGACACATTGACAGTGTCGGAGAAAGGTACAAGCACGAGGTAACGTCCAGGTAGAGAGAGCTCGCAGGATAGTCTAGGGCCTTTTGTTGAGATGGGTTCTTTGACTACTTGCACCAAGACCTGCGTGGTCTTGGCTAGAATCTTGTCGATTTTACCGACTTTTTCTATTTCAGCTTCGTTTTCAAAGCCCTTCAAGAGGTGGTTGCTGTAGTTGTTGTTGCGTACCATTTTGGTAAACTTCAACAAGCTATTGATATTTGATCCCAGGTCCTGGTAATGAAGAAAGGCATCTTTCTCGTAGCCAACATCAATAAATGCGGCGTTGAGTCCATTGACAATCTTGCGGACCGTTCCCAAATAAATGTCACCCACCTTAAACGAGTTGTCCATTCCTTCGGAATGGAGTTCAACTAGCTGCTTGTCTTGCAATAAGGCTATTCGACTTCCATTTTGAGCAGAATCGATTAACAATTCCGTACTCAAGTTTTCTTTTTACTCGTGTAAATGAACGTATTTTACTTCCATTAGCACACAAAGAAGAAATTACTTCTTCTTGTGTCTGTTTTTTCTAAGTCTCTTCTTACGCTTGTGCGTAGCGATCTTATGTCTTTTTCTTTTCTTACCGCAAGGCATAGTTGTAAAATTTAGAGTGTTTGTAATTTGTTATAGCTGGTCTAAGTAGCCTTGAATACTCTCCAAAATCATTGGATCTTGGGTCATTTTCTTGACTAGCTCAAACTGTGCTTTTGCTTTATTTTTCTCCTTCGATTCAAAATAACTCACCCCTAGGTAAAACTGTCCCTGAATGTTTTGAGGATGTGCTTTTACCAATTCCTCAAATCGACCAATTGCTCGATCGTATTGCCCAGACTGCATGGAGAGTACACCCATGTTGAATAGGCCGTCTTCATTTTTGGGATCCGCTTCCAGGATTTCTCTCAAAAGCGTAATTCCCTGCATGGGATTGGCTGATGAAACATAGGTCATCGCTATTTTGGACTTCAAGTCGAGTCGGGTTGGGTCTTTTTCCAACACCTTGTTTAAGAAACTTCTGGTCTTCTCTGCCAGCATTTCTACTTTATTCTTGTCAAGGGCAAAGGAAAAAGCATCGTAATTTGCTTTTCCTGCTTCCTCAATGAGAAATAAATTATCTGGCCAAAGGGTACTTGCCTCTGTCCAATAGTAGGCGGCACTGTCAAATATTCCCTCTTCCTTGTAGATGCCTGCCAGCACCTGAGCTGCCGCTACTTTCTCCTCCACCGAGGGGGCAGCACGAAATTGGCTGATTAGCTGCGTTGCCTGGTCTCTATTTTGGGAAGATAAGGTATTCTCATGCGATTCGGAAATGGCTGGAGAAGCTTCCGCCTCACCTTCCATTTTTGCTCCTGTAGCTTCATTATCGACGACCACCTTGGGAAGAAGATACAGTCCAGCTATTGAAACGATACCGATGCCGATGAGAACAACCTGTAGTTTCTTCATACCCCTAACTCAGGCTTAGGCCTGAGTAGCCATTTGTTTAATTTTTTTGCTGTTCTTAACTTTTTCTACAAATACCTTCGAAGGCTTGAAGGCAGGAATGTAATGCTCGTCTATTACGATCGCGGTATTCTTGGAAATGTTACGCGCAATTTTCTTTGCTCTTTTCTTGTTGATGAAACTTCCAAATCCTCTGACATAGATGTTATCTCCATCTGCCATTGAATCTTTTACTACTTTGAAAAACGCCTCAACTGCTTGAGTTACATCGTCTTTTTGGATTCCGGTCTTCTCGGAAATTTTAGTAATTACTTCTGCTTTAGTCACTGTGATTAAAATTTAGAAATTTCGAAATAAGCTTAACAACCTATTAACCAAGTATTTTTGGGATTGCAAATGTACAAGAACCAACGCAATTAAAAAAGATATTCAAAAAAAAATACCTTGGTTTGTAGTCTCGCAATGAATCACAAATGAATAACAAAGTCACTGAAAATCAATTCTTTTCAAATTCAATAATTTCTTGGTACCGAGAAAATCCCCGGAATTTACCTTGGCGCGAAACCCAAGATCCCTATAAAATTTGGCTCTCAGAAATCATTCTCCAGCAAACCCGCGTGGCACAGGGCCTGCCCTATTACGAAGCATTTTCAAAAGCTTATCCTACAGTGCAAGCGCTAGCCGAAGCACCAGAAGAGGAAGTACTCCGTCTCTGGCAGGGCTTGGGCTACTACAGCAGAGCCCGCAACCTCCACGGCTGCGCACAGTATATTTGGAGCGAGCTAGGAGGTATTTTTCCTAATCGCTACGCTACCCTCATCCAATTAAAAGGCGTTGGCAGCTACACCGCAGCAGCAATTGCGAGCTTCGCATTTGGGGAAGTTCAAGCAGTGGTAGATGGCAATGTATTCCGGGTGCTCGCGCGTTACTTTGGAATTGCCACAGACATTGCTAGTGGCAAAGGCAAAAAAGAATTCGAAGCACTCGCCAACCAGCTGATTCCTGAAAATTCCCCCGGAGAATTCAACCAGGCGATGATGGATTTTGGCTCGCGCTGCTGCGTCCCCAAAAACCCATCCTGTGGAGAATGCCCCCTTTCTAGCTCCTGCTTTGCATTTCAAAAAGGCCTCATAAGCTCTTTGCCCATAAAAGTCAATAAAACTAAGGTCAAGGAACGTGTCCTCAACTACCTGGTGATTCGTTGTGGAGGTCAGGTAGTATGGAATAAAAGAGCTACAGGTGATATTTGGACAGGCCTGTATGATTTTCCCCTTCTCGAACAAGAATCCTTCCCTTGGCAAGAAAATCTGAACCAAGAAGCGGTCCTATTTCCTAAAAAATACCGACATCTTCTGTCGCATCAACGGATACTTGGAAGCTTTTGGGAGATTGAACTTTCACCTGATAAACGCACTGAATTGGCGAAATGGTGCCAAAAAGAGGGATTTGACTTGGTGGAGCACGAGCAAATTGACACTTTACCCAAGCCCAAATTGATCGTTTGCTATTTGACTGATCGAGAGATTTGATTACTTTCAATCTTCTAAACTTTTTAACCACTAAAAACAAAATGTTATGGCAGGAGTAAACAAGGTCATTTTATTGGGACATCTAGGATCTGACCCAGAAGTAAAATATTTGGAGGGAGACAAGGTAGTAGCCAACCTAAGCCTAGCTACCTCGGAGGCTTACCAAGATCGAAATGGCAACCGTGTAGAGCAGACCGAGTGGCACGACTTGGAGCTTTGGGATCAGCAAGCAAAAATTGCTGAGAAATACCTGAAAAAGGGTTCTCAAATCTATGTGGAAGGCAAAATCAAGTCTGACAAATGGACGGATGAGCAAGGTCAAAATCGAAAGAAAATGAAAATCAGAGTGTTGAGCTTCACCATGGTAGGCGGCAAGCCAGAAGGAATGGCGACCAATACACCTGCTCCGGCTGCTGGAATGGCCGCAACGCCAAGTTCCTCCCCTACACCTAGCGCACCCATGGTATCCCTAGATGAGGGAGACGATGACTTACCCTTTTAATTGAAATACAAATCCCCTGTTCCCTTAATTCAGGGGATTTGTATAACTTTGACTCCTTATTGAACTAAACACATGGATGACCCCTACCCGAGTTACTTACTGATAGCCCAGGTTTCTTCGTTTTCATTCTCTTATTTTTTGTTTAATGGGCTCGCGCTCCTCATCCTCCTCGTAGGATCTGCCCTGGTATCTGGTTCTGAAGTGGCTTTTTTTTCGTTGAGTAAAGAGGAGCTAACCGATCTCAACCAAAAACATCCCGAAAAAGGGAGAGTGATCACCAGCCTATTGGCAACCCCAAAAATCTTACTGAGTACCGTACTTATTCTAAATAACCTAATCAATATCGGCATCGTCACCTTGACGACCTTTGTTTCTTGGACCCTTTTTGGAACAAACGCTACCGGTATACTTGTCCTTTTAATTCAAACCGTAGGCGTTACCTTCGCCATCGTGTTTTTTGGGGAGATTGTACCGAAAGTGTACGCCAACCAAGCCAACACCCGTTTTGCATTGGCACTTGCAACTCCAATCACTTTTTTCACGCACCTTCTCAAGCCTTTTTCGGCTTTTCTAATCGCTTTCAGTAACCTCATAGAAAAGCGTATTCAACAAAAAGGATATTCACTATCCGTGGATGAGCTGAATCAAGCATTGGAACTGACAACCGAAGACACCCCTGAAGAAGAAAAAGAAATCCTTCGTGGCATTGTGAATTTTGGTACGCTCAACGTCCGTCAGGTCATGAAAAGTCGCATGGAAATTTCCGCCATAGATGTTGAAATTGATTTCCACGAATTGATGGACAAAGTCAACAAAAGCGGCTACTCTAGAATCCCTGTGTATGAAGAGACGATTGACCGTATTCTAGGAATTCTCTACATCAAAGACTTACTCCCGCACATCGAAAAAGATGAGACCTTCGAGTGGAAATCTTTGATTCGAAAGAGTTTCTTCGTTCCTGAAAATAAAAAAGCAGACTCCCTCCTCAAAGATTTTCAAAAAATGCGGGTGCACATGGCTATCGTCGTAGATGAATATGGCGGCACCTCTGGCTTGGTCACTTTAGAAGACTTAATTGAAGAGATTATTGGAGAAATCAACGATGAATTTGACGATACGGATACCCTATTTTTTCAAGAGATCGATGTGGACACCTTTATCTTTGAAGGAAAAGTTTCACTCAATGATTTTTGCAAAAAACTAGATTTAGATACCCAAGTCTTTGATGAAGTAAAAGGGGAAAGCGAGTCTCTTGGCGGCTTGCTACTTGAGCTGAACTCAAAGCTGCCCAAGAACGGGGCAAAAATCCGATTCAAAGATTTTGAATTTACCATCTTGGCTGTGGACACTCGAAAAATCAAAAAAGTAAAAGTCTACCTAAACGGAGGAGAAAAAGACAGTACATCTCCATTTACAGACTAAATTTTTTATTTGGTTAATTCCCACTATTACCACTTATTTATTGGGAGTATTGCCGTACAGAAAAAGGAATTCCTTTTTTTTCCAGTACTACAAAATAATTCCCTTCCGAAGTCAAAAAAATACAATTGAGTTTAAAATCCGCCTTATTTTAGAAATAAGGCGGATTCTTTTTTTGCAAAGCCTAATTATCTACCCCTATTTTTTACCTTATTTTTAATAAAAAAGATTTTTTTAAATCATTTTAGCATGTTTATGGGTTTTAAATTATGCTTATTTTAAAAAAATCAGTAATTTTTATGTTTCAAACCTATTAAACTTATAAAAATGGAGCAAGGGTTATATCGGCAGGAGTTTGAGCACGATTCCTGCGGTATCGGAGCAATAGTAGACCTCACTAATGAACCTTCACACGAAACCATTAGTGGGGCTTTGTATATGCTCAGCAACATGGAACATCGTGGAGGGCGAGGAGCTGACCCCAAAACAGGTGATGGGGCAGGAATTTCCATCCAAATTCCGCACCAGTTTCTTCAAGAAGTCACTGCACGCACCGAGATCCAGTTGCCCGCACCAGGAGAATTTGGTTTGGGGATGACTTTTTTCCCAAACAACAAGCAGCTCTACACCAAAGCAAAATCATTACTCAATCAACTCATCGAAGAATTGGACTTTGAGTTGATTGGCTATCGAAAGGTTCCTGTTGATGAAACCATCCCTGGTTCAAGTGCACTAGAAGTGATGCCGATTATTGAACAGGTATTCGTTCGCCACGAGGATGGACTCCAAGGCCTTGACTTAGAACGGAAACTCTACGTACTTCGAAATTATGCTAGCTCCAAAATCAACGCAGAGATCCCTGGAGTTAATCAAGCTTTCTACTTTGCAAGCTTCAGCTCCTTGACGGTGGTCTATAAAGGTCAGCTTCGAACCGACCAGGTATTGCCGTTTTTTAAAGACCTACAAAATCCAGGCATTGCCTCAGCCTTTGCTATCGTTCACTCCAGATTTAGCACCAATACCTTCCCCAATTGGAGGCTAGCACAGCCCTTTCGATACCTCTCCCATAACGGAGAAATCAATACCATTCGAGGCAATTTGAACAAAATGAAGTCCAAAGAGGCCTTGATGAAGTCGACTTTGTTTAGCACTGAAGAGCTAGCAATGCTGATGCCCATCACCAACAAGCTCAATTCAGATTCAGCGAATTTGGACGCCATGGTGGAACTACTTACCCTTAGTGGGAGGAGCCTGCCGCATGCGATGATGATGCTCGTGCCGGAAGCTTGGCAGGACAACGAGGTAATGGACAAGGAGCGAGCTGCATTTTATAAATTTCACGCCTCCTTGGTTGAGCCCTGGGATGGTCCTGCCGCGCTATTATTTACCGATGGCAAATCGGTAGGCGCCACACTGGATCGAAATGGACTTCGCCCACTTCGCTATTTCATCACAAAAGACCAACGCCTAATTCTCTCCTCTGAGGCTGGAGCGCTACCTATCCGAGAAGCAACGATCACTCAAAAAGGAAGAATTAGCCCTGGACGAATGCTTTGGGCAGATTTAGAGAAAGGAAAGGTCCTTCTCGACGATGAAGTCAAAGGAGAGATTTGCAGAAGACAACCATACGAACAATGGGTAAATGAGCAGCGAACCAAACTCAGGCTTGTTCCAGAGCCCGAAGAACTGAGCTATGCCTACCAAACAGCGGAGATTCATCAACGCCAAACAATTTTCGGCTACACTTCTGAAGAGCTAAAAGTGATTTTAGCACCACTTGGAAATGAGGGTCAAGAAGCCGTAGGATCGATGGGAGCAGACACCCCATTGGCAGTACTTTCCAAACAAAGTCAGCACATTTCGAATTACTTCAAACAGCTTTTTGCCCAGGTGAGCAATCCGCCCATCGACCCCATTCGAGAACGCTTGGTCATGTCCCTTTTCACTCGAATTGGGGAAGGCCACAATATTTTGGAAGAAAGCCCCCAGCATACCAAGCAGATCCACATTTCCCAACCTGTGCTGCTCAATGCAGACTTGGAAAAAATCACCCGACTCGAGCACCTAGGCTACCGAACGAAGCGCCTGTTTGGACATTTTGTGGCAGACCACCAGCCTGGAAGACTTTTGGAGGCATTGGATCTGCTGTGCCAAGAAGCTGAGGATGCAATTTTGATTGAAGGGAAAAATGTGATTATCCTTTCAGATAGAGACAGCTCTGCAAATCGTGCCCCCATCCCCTCGCTTCTCGCTATTGGAGCTGTGCATCAGCATCTGGTCAAGAAAAAAATTCGTACGCGCGCAGGCTTAGTCCTTGAATCTGCAGATATCCGGGAAGTACACCACTTCGCCACCGCAATTGGCTATGGCGTGTCGGCCATCAACCCCTATTTGGCCCTTGAATCCCTTTTGGAACTCCATCGTAAAGGAGATCTCCCAAGAGCCAAGGATGAGAAAACAGTCCTCAGCAACTACCAAAAAGGGATTGGCAAAGGGCTACTCAAGGTGCTTTCCAAAATGGGAATCTCTACCCTCCAATCGTACCAGGGCGCACAGATATTTGAAGCGATAGGGCTAGGTCCTGAGGTGATGGATCGATGTTTCAAAGGCACCACCTCCCGAATTAGTGGAATTTCCTTCGATGAACTAGCGGAAGAGGTATTGATTCGCCACCGTGCAGCTTACCTTACCCATGAAGGCGTGTTGGAAACAGGGGGTGTTTACCAGTGGAAAAGAAGGGGAGAAAAACACCTGTTTAATCCAGAAACCATTCACCTACTCCAAAAATCTACCCGAATGGGGGATTATGCACTGTATCAAAAATTTGCCTCAAAAATTAACGAGCAAAGCCATGATGCAATGACATTGAGGGGCTTGTTTGAGTTTAAAAAGCAAATATCCATTCCCCTAGAGGAAGTGGAACCCGTAGAAAAAATCATGAAGCGCTTCGCTACAGGAGCGATGTCTTTTGGTTCCATCTCCCACGAAGCGCATACCACTCTCGCTATTGCCATGAACCGGATTGGGGCCAAAAGTAACTCAGGTGAAGGTGGAGAGGATGAGCAGCGCTATGAAAAAAAAGCAAACGGAGATTGGGAACGATCTGCAATCAAGCAGGTAGCATCTGGCCGCTTTGGA
>Ga0172372_10001409_pt1 | contig 37292 bp, 25 predicted proteins | sample LakKiv5m_2_FD_114544 | JGI IMG/M metagenome (GOLD analysis project Ga0172372, IMG submission 114544) | Freshwater microbial communities from Kabuno Bay, South-Kivu, Congo - kab_092012_9.5m | ecosystem: Environmental > Aquatic > Freshwater > Lake | place: Democratic Republic of the Congo...
CAAAATGGGATCGTCAGGCGGCGCATCCCAAGGTTTGCAACGGAGCATTCCTTCGCGGCAACCTCCCTGTCGCACCGCAACACCGCCGTCGTGGTGAAATGGCAGACACAGGGGACTTAAAATCCCCTTCCCGCAAGGGAGTGTGGGTTCGATCCCCACCGACGGCACCAACCCGGGCAGTTCAATCCTCGGCGGGCACCGGAGCCACGACGGCGGCCGGCACGTGGGCGTCGATGAATGCCGCGGCCTCCTGTCGGATGCGCTCCTGTTCCGCAGGCTCCTTCTTGCGCCAGCTCTGGACCATGACCGACACGCGCGGATTGGCCCGGAACCGGTCCTCGTGCCGTGCGAAGAAATCCCAGTAAAGCACGTTGAACGGACACGCCTCGGGACCGGACTTAACCGTCGGCCGATACCGGCATCCGGTGCAGTAGTCGCTCATCTTGGAGATGTACGCGCCGGCGGCGGCGTAGGGCTTGGTGGCCATGTAGCCATTGTCCGCGTGGAGGGCCATGCCGACCACATTGGGAGCCATGACCCAGTCGTGCGCGTCGACGTACATCTCGGTGAACCACCGCAGGGCTTCGGACGGCTTGATCCCGGTCAACAGCATGAAATTTCCCAGCACCATCAGGCGTTGGATGTGGTGGTTGTATCCGGTGGCGCGCACCTCGCCGAGCACGTGGCGGAGGCAGTTGAGATCCGTCTCGCCGGAGTAGAACCAGGCCGGAACGGGGCGATCCGCTCCCAGTCCGTTCATGTCGACGTAACCGGGACCCTTCAGCCAATAAACGCCGTTGATGAACTCGCGCCATCCGATGATCTGCCGGATGAAGCCTTCGGCGGAAGCCAGTGAAAGGGTGCCCTTGCGGAAGGCGTCGAGGGCGGCCTGCACGCACTCCATGGGGCGGAGCAACCCCAGGTTCAGCATCGGTGTGAGCACCGAATGGAAGAGGGTGGGCTCACCGGTGAGCATCAGATCCTCGTACGGTCCGAAGCCGTCGAGACGCTCGGTCACGAAACGTTCGAGCCAGGCGAGGGCTTCGGTCCGGCTCACGGGCAGCCAGAAATCCGCGGCGTTGCCGGGATGCTGCGGGAACAACCGCGCCACCGTCTCCATCACACCGCGGGTGATCTCGTCGGGTTCGACCCGGATGCGATCCTTGGGCCGGGGTCGACCGGCCTTGGTCCATTCGGCGACGGTCTTTCGGTTCTCGGCGTCGAGGTTCCATTCGCCGCCGGTGGGGGTGCCATCGGGTTCGAGGAGGATCCCGAGCTTCTTCCGCATGCGACGGTAGTGGGTCTCCATGAGGAGCCGGGGGGCATTGCCGGCCCATTTCCGGAACTCCTCGCGACCGACCAGGAAGAGGTTGCCCTCGACCCATTCGAGGCGGAATCCGACCTGACGCGCCAACCGCGGCAGGGCCTGGGTCATCTTCCAATCACCTGCTTCCATGACGCGGACGCGGTCGGGACGGAAGGCCCTGAGGTGCTTCCGGAGGGCATCGCCGTACGATTCCGTGTCCTCCAGCGTGTGGTAATCCACCTTCCAGCCCGCGGCTTCGAGCGTCTGCCGGAAGTGCCGCATCGCGGCGTAGATGAGGATCAGCTTGTGCTGGTGATAACGGAGGAAGGAGCCCCGGGATCGGGACTCGACCAGCAGGACAACCGTATCCTTGGGATCACACGCCGCGAGCGCGGCGTTCTCCAACGTCAATTGATCCCCGAGCACCCAGACGGTCGTCATTCGCCGCAGGGTGGACTGATTATCGCGCCACGCCAACCGCCGTCCTTGGAGAACTGAGGGCTTGGAGAAGATGCCAGTTGCCAGCTTTCCAGTTGAAGGCCGGGTGACCTCACCCGGCGTGGGGCATTCCTACGCCGCGTGGGGGCACGCGGCCTACAGGCCAGAAGTTTCCAGTCGCCAGCTTCCGGTTGGATACGCCGGAGGCGTTGGAGCGGATAGCCCCGGGTCGTGCGAAGCACGCACCCGGGGAATGGCGTCGCGAATTGGAATCCGCACCCCGGCGGGGTGCGAAGATTCGGGGGGCTGTAACCCCTGCCGGGGTAGGTAACTCCTTGGTTGCCCAGGACCCGGGGTTGCTTCGCACCCCGGGCTATCCGCTTCAACGCCTCCGGCGTGAACCTGGAATCTGGAGACTGGGAACTCTTCTTCCCCAGCCTCGTTACCTCGTCTGCTACGATCGTAGCAGACGACGTGTGAAGGCTGGGGAAGAGGTGTCCAGTCGCCCCCTGACCTTCGCCTCGTGACCTCGTCGGCTACGATCGGGCACTGGGAACCCTCCACCGGCGCGGATTCGCGGTTGCCCCCCTGCGTCCGCGCCCCTAGAAAAGCCCCATAAATTGAATATGTCCGATTCTGCCACGCCCGCCGCGCCCGTTGTCCCCACGGATTTCATCCGGGACATCGTCGCGGCCGACCTCGCCTCCGGGAAGCACTCACGGATTGTCACCCGATTCCCGCCGGAACCGAACGGCTACCTCCACATCGGCCATGCCAAGTCGATCTGCCTGAATTTCGGCATCGCCCGGGAGCACAACGGCCAGTGCAACCTGCGCATGGACGACACCAATCCTGCCAAGGAGGACGTCGAGTACGTGGAATCGATCCAGGAAGACGTGCGCTGGCTCATCGGCGGGTGGGCGGACCACACGCTGGGCTTGAAGCCGCTGAAGGCGACGCCGTCGGCGCATGAGACGGCCGACGGCACCGATTATTTCCTACCGGCGGTGTTGCCCGGATCGGCAGGCGGCGTTCCGCTGGAGCCCTTCTTTGCCTCGGCCTACTTCCAGCAGATCTACGAGTTCGCCGAACGCCTCATCCTCAAGGGCAAGGCCTACGTCTGCGATCTCACCCCCGAGGACACCGACAAGTACCGCGGCGCGCCCGACCGTGCCGGCGTCGACAGCCCCTTCCGCACGCGCTCCATCGAGGAGAGCCTCGAACTGTTCCGACGCATGCGGGACGGGGAATTCCCCGACGGGAAGCGGACCCTCCGGGCGCGGATCGACATGACCTCGCCCAACGTGTGGTTGCGCGACCCGATCCTCTACCGGATCCGACACACGGAGCATCACCAGACCAAGAAGACCTGGTGCGTGTATCCGATGTACGACTTCGCCCACTGCATCAGCGATTACCTTGAAGGCGTCACCCATTCCATCTGCACGCTGGAATTCGAGGTGCACCGACCGCTGTACGACTGGATCCTGACGAGCCTGGAACTGGCTCGTCCCCTGCCCCACCAGCACGAGTTCGCGCGGCTGAACCTCGGCTACACCGTCATGAGCAAGCGCAAGCTGCTCCAGTTGGTGAACGAGAAGATCGTGGTCGGATGGAACGATCCACGCATGCCGACCATCTCCGGACTCCGCCGTCGCGGCGTGTCGCCCGAGGCGCTCCGGGATTTCGCCTACCATATCGGCGTCACCAAGTACAACGGGCTCACCGATGTCGCCGTGCTGGAGAAGGCCATCCGCGACGACCTCAACAAGCGCGCCCAGCGCCGCATGGGCGTCCTGCGTCCGGTGAAGGTGGTCCTGACCAACCTCCAACCCGACGAGATCGTCCCCTGCGAAGCCGTCAACAACCCGGAGGATCCCGCCGCGGGAACCCGGACCCTTCACCTGACACGCGAGGTCTGGATCGAGCACGACGACTTCATGGAGACGCCACTGCCCAAGTTCTTCCGACTGCGCCCGGGCGGCGAAGTGCGGCTGAAGTACGCGTGCATCATCCGCTGCGATTCCGTGGTGCGTGACGCCTCCGGCGCAGTCTCCGAGATCCATTGCTTCGCGGATCTCACGACCCGCACCGGCGAGCCGAACTGCGGCCGCAAGGTCAAGGGCACGATCCACTGGGTCTCCGTGACACAATCCGTGACGGCGGAAGTCCGGCTGTATGACCGACTGTTCACCGAGGCCGAGCCCGAGAAGGACGGACGGGACTTCAAGTCCGTGCTGAATCCCCGGTCGCTCGAGCTGGTGACCGCGCATCTCGAACCTTCCCTCGCCCAGGCCATGCCCGCCGATCGATTCCAGTTCGAGCGGCTCGGGTATTTCTGCCTCGACGTCGATTCCACGGCGGAGAAGCCCGTCTTCAACCGGACGATCTCGCTGAAGGACTCGTGGTCGAAGGCGCAAGGCTGAGCCGGGGGCGAGCCTATCGAAACAACGCCCGCCATGCCGTCGACGGAAGCGACCCCGGTGCCCGCTGGGAACCCGGGGCACCGCATCCTGCTCTCGACGCTGAATGCCAAGTACCCGCACGCCGCCTTCGGGCTGCGGTACCTGATGGCGAACCTCGGTGAACTGCGACCGGACGCCGGCATCCGGGAATTCGACATCAACCAGCGCCCGCTGGACATCGCCGAGGAGATCCTCGCCCATCGGCCGTCCATCCTCGGGCTGGGCGTGTACATCTGGAACGTCCGCCCCACGACCGAGCTGATCGCCATCCTGCGACGGCTCGATCCGGATCTGGTGATCATCCTCGGCGGACCCGAGGTCAGCCATGAAACCGACGGCCAGGAGATCACCGCGCTCGCGCACCATGTCATCACGGGAGAGGCCGACCTCGCCTTTGCTGACACGTGCCGACGGTTGCTGGCTGGTGAAACCCTGCCGCACCGGATCGATTCCCCCCTGCCCGATCCGGCCAAGCTCGCCCTGCCCTACGCGCTCTACAATGAGCGGGACTGCGCCCATCGCGTGATCTACGTCGAGGCCTCGCGCGGATGCCCCTTCACGTGCGAGTTCTGCCTGTCGTCACTGGACATCCCCGTCCGCCAGTTCCCACTCGATCGCTTCCTCGACGCGATGCAGTCGCTGCTCGATCGCGGCGTGCGGCAGTTCAAGTTCGTGGACCGGACGTTCAACCTGCATCCGGTGGTGTCGCGACGCATCCTGCAGTTCTTCCTCGAACGGATGTCCCCGGGGCTCTTCGTCCACTTCGAGATGGTCCCGGACCGCCTGCCGGAACCCCTGCGCGAACTGATCGCGCAGTTCCCCCCGGGATCGCTCCAGTTCGAGGTCGGCATCCAGTCGCTGAACCCGGAGGTCGAACGCCTGATCAGCCGTCGTCAGGACCACGCCCGGATGGAGGACAACCTTCGCTGGCTGCGGGCGCACTCCGGGGTCCACGTCCACGCCGACCTGATCGCCGGGTTGCCGGGTGAATCCATCGAGAGTTTCGCGGCCGGATTCGATCGCCTGCTGGCGTTGGGGCCGCAGGAGATCCAGGTGGGCATCCTCAAGCGCCTGCGCGGGACGCCGATCATCCGGCACGACGCCGAGTGGGCCATGGTCTACAGCCCGCACCCGCCTTATGAGGTGCTGCGTACGCGCCTTGTCTCCTTCCACGACCTGGCCCGCATCCGTCGGTTCGCCGCCTTCTGGGATCTGTTCGGCAACAGCGGCCATTTCGTCACCGCCCTGCCGCTGCTGTGGAGCCTCAATGGCTCCGTAAGCGCATCTGGGTTTCCGGGGACGGAGGAAGGAGTGTCGGGCGCATCCCCGTTCGCCGCCTTCATGACCTTCGCGGACGCCCTGCATGCACAGGGAGTCCGAACCAGCGGCATCGCGTTGCCCCGCCAATACGAACTCCTGGGACGCCATCTGCTGCTGTGGAATCCCGGAAACGAGGCGACCATCCTTGCCTGCCTCGCGGAAGACTATCGGCGCCCCGGCCGACGCGACCTCCCACCGTTCCTGTCGAAGGCCGGGCAGGAAACCGGACATTCCCGACAGCCCGGGGTCCACCTGCCCCCACGGCAGTCACGCCATCTCACCCAGCCTCCCCGTTCAAGCCAACTTCGCTAGCATAGGAGCCAGATGCCGGAACCGTTGCTGAAGGCCACGTGACCTCACGTGGCGGTTTGAGTTTCAGGCATGCAATGATCCAGAAATCCGCCAAGGCTCATTCCTCACTGCCACCCCCAAATCGAAGGTAATCCTGACGCGCGGCAACTCCCCGGAAGCTCCTCCGCCCGTCAGGACGTCGGGATGACGTGAAGCGCGGCTTGTCCTCCGGGAACGAGCGCAGCGTTGATGCCGGTGTCGAACGTCGCGAACCGGCCCGCGTGTTTCACGGCAAGCGCCAGAAGGAAGTAATCGGTGAGATGCTTGGACCCGGGCAACGCGGGGTGGAGCCGATCATTCGTCAGGGTCAGGTCATCGGGCCAGAACTGATGCCCCGGTGCCGCTATCAGGCGCGAAAGCACCCGCCGCGCTTCCATCGGGCTCCCAAGCGTTCGCGGGTACGATGGATGGCTGAGGATGCGGAGGAAGGCGTTCTCAGTTGTTGGACAGGTTGCCCAGCCACCGGTGACCGCCTCACGTTCAAAAAACTGCATGGCAGCGCTTTCATGAACGTGTCCGGCGTCGCCCAAGGCGATCAGCACGCTGGCGTCCAGAAGCGTGATCATCGGCGTTGGGGACCGGTCAACCGCTGAACCTCCTCGCTTTCCAAAGCCTCCTGGACGGCGCGAACGTGGGCCACCGTGGTGGAAGGACTGTCGGACGGCTTGCGGAGCCGAAGGATGCCAAAGGGACCGACTTCGAACCGGGACGGATCGGGATTTTCCAGTTCCGTAGCCGGCCGGATCTCCCGACGAAGCGCCGCTTCAATGATGGCCTTGAGGGTGGTTTTCCGACGGACAGCAAGGGTCTTGGCCTCCATCAAGAGGTCATCAGGTAGAACCAATGTCGTTTTCACTATATGGCTGACCGTATGGCTGTACGGTCACCAGTCAAGCCCCACCTGTTTTCCGGCCAATTTGCGGTTGGCTGCGCCGGGTGAGGGCACCCGGCCGACAGGGAGTTGCCAGAGCCCAGTTGCCAGATGCCAGAACCGTTGCTGAAGGTCACGTGGGGTGCGCAGTCGTTGGCCGTTGGCGAGGTCCATGAAAAATGCCAGGCCACCCGCCCAAAAGGGGAGTCTCCCCCTCACGGGGCCGGCGGCACCACGAGCGTGCGGTAGAAACCGTCCCCTCCGGATTCGCTCCCTCCCAAGTCGATCTCGGCCGGCAGAAGGTTGGTGGAGACGGGCGTCCAGGCCCGGAGGTCCGGACTGCCCTCCAGCACCACGCGAACCCCGGCCGGGCCGGTCAGTCCAAGCCGGAGCCGGCCCGCGTCCACCGAGACACCCCCGCTCAGCGCCAGCGGCACCGATTCAGGCAGACCACGGGCGAACAGGTCGCCCGCCTGATTCAGGTCGCCCGATACCAGATCTCCCGCGAACGATCCAAAGACCGCCATCTGGCCGTTGGCGCTGAGCCAGGGACCGAAGGAACGCCCGTTGGCAGTGCCCGAACCGTCGGCATTCCGCGAGAGCAACTCCACCCGCCGGGTCACCAGGTCGTAGACGAACACGTCGGGAAGGCCGTTGGCATCCCCTTCCACCAGATCGCTGGCATGGCTCCGGAAACCGACGATCCGTCCGTCGGCACTGAGCCACGGCGAGTCCGACGCACCGTTGCCGGATCGGTCCCCGTTCCGGGAGGCGCTGACCCGCGTCAGGATCCCGCGGCTGATCTCGTATACAAACACGTTGTTCGTCCCGTTCGAGTTGCGAATCCCAGGCAGGACCTCGTTCGAATCAAACGCCACGACCCTCCCATTGGCCGAGATCGACACGTTGGCAAAGGAGTTCTGGTTCGTGGTGGGTGCCGCCGCGATCAGGTGTCGGTTTGTGGAACCCACCTCCATCCAGTAGACCGCACTGCGCGCGGAATCATTCGTGACCGACGCGAGAACGGCCATCCGTGTCCCGTCACCACTCAGGCTCACCGAGGTTAGACGCAACGTCGTTCTCGGCCCCTCATCCCAGGACCGCAGGCTGCCCTCCGCGGCCGAGTACACAAAGCCGCTCCCCCTGGCAACGAAGGCGACACGTCGTCCGTCCGCACTCAGGCTCACGGTCTCAGGAACTCTCAGATTCGGGATTTGGTTGCTACTGACCAGCAACGTACGGCGGGTCGGAAGGTGACGCAGGTAAAGGCGGGAGAAAGAGCCCGTTTCCCCGGGGGCCAGTTCAGTCGACTCACTCTCGAACAGCACCCATTGACCATCCGCATTGATCCGCGGACCCACGGAGTCCCGAGATGGCTTCTGGCTTGTTCCGTTCCGGGCACTCGCCAACTGGGTGGAGCCATCGACCAGGTCGCGGACATAGACCGCCAGCACCCGCGAACCGGCCTCGGCCACCAAGTTTGTCGCGTCGCTCACGAAGGCCACCCGCCGTCCATCACCTGAGATCCGGGGCCACCACGAATTGCCCGCCGCCGATCGACCATCCAATCCCACGCTGACCAACTGGACGGTCCCAGTGACCATGTCCCGAACGAACACGTCGCGCCGACCGTTGGTGTCTCCCGACACCAGGTCGTCCGAGTGACTCGCGAACGCGACAAACCGACCGTCGTCACTGAGACTCCCGGGCTCCATGCTGCCGAACCCACTCCCGCGCGAGGGTGCCTGACCGGGATGCCGTCGGCTCAGCAGTTCGACGGAATCAAGTTCCACCGGCGACCGGAAGACATCGAAAGCGCGGTTCCGGTCCATCGTGCCCGGAAAGTGACTGGCGCTCTGGAACAGCAGCGTCCGGCTGTCCGGACTGAAAACCGCCGTCTGGACAAACTCCACGGCGGCTGCCGGAAACAGGGTGCGGGTCTCCCCGGTGGCCAGATTCCGGACATAGAGACGGACCGGGCCGTCCTGCGGGACACCCGCCGCCGGCACCGCCGCATCCGTCAGGAACGCGAGCAATGTGCCATCCGGACTCAGCCTCGGCGACCAGGAGCGAACCGGTTCCTCCACGACCCCGCCCGGAGCCGTGACCGCCTCGACCAGCGTTTGCATTCCGGTTCCTGGACTCCACAGCCGCACGCGAGGAGACGCGCCGGAACTCGGGGCCAACGCGAAGGCCATCCGCTGACCATCGGCTGAAAGGACCGGCCCGGAGTCATCGGAGTCCCCGAGCGGAGGATCAAAATTCCACGCCTCGTGGACAGGGACGAGGGTTCCCTGGTCGAGGTCGATCCACCAGAAGCCACCGCCAAACGATCCGTCGGAGGTCAACCCGCTGCTTCGGAAGGCGATATAGCGTCCATCCCCGCTTTGGACATGATTATAGGTGCGGGTGAGGGTGGTCCTCCCCGCCGGTCGCGGAAGGTCGAGCCTGGTCGCCCGCCCCGACAACCGCGACCACACGTATAGGTCCGTGTTGGTCTTCGACGCGGCCATGGACGGAGCCCGGCTGCGGAACAGGGCGCGTTCGCCGTTGCCGCTCACGAGCGCCGCGACGGAAGGCCCATTGCCTGCTGCTCCGGAAGGAAGGGCGCTCAGCAGGGTCGAAGTTCCGGTCTCGCGGTCCCAGAGGAACACGTCCGTGGTCCGGTTGGTGTCCACCGCGGAGACCAGGTTCGAGGCGGCACTTTCAAAAAGCACGAACCGTCCGTCGGGCGTGAGGATCGGATTCCGGGATTCCTCATTGCCCGGCCGTCCGTCGACGGATCGGGACACGCATTGCGTGGTTCCGGTCTCCAGATCCCGCAGAAAGACGTCTTCGACCCGGTTGGTGTCGCCCGGCACGAGGTCCGGTGCGGGACTGGTGAAGGCCACCCACCGCCCGTTCGCAGAGACGGAGTACGCCGTGACCGGGCCCCTGGCGCTTTTGGTGCCGGATTGGGACACATTGACCAGCAGGTTCGTGCCTGCGGCGAGGTCGCGGCGAAAGAGGTCCGCGCTTCCCTCGCGCGTCCGGCCGCCCACCAGGTCCCCGGCGTTGCTGACGAAGAACACGTGCCGCCCGTCGGCACTGAATGCCGGAGCCTCGGAACTGCCCGCCGCCGCCTCATCTATGGCCGCCCCCGGCGATGGCGACGATAGAACTTCGACCTGTCCCCGGACCGGCCCGGACGCAACGAGGCAGAGCAGGAGTGTCCACCACCCCCAGAGGGACATCTGCCTCGCCCGTGGCACTCGGATCGTTCGGATGCCGCCCCCCGGGCTGCGAGCGGTCGAAACGGGGATCATTCTCATGCGATTTCGTCGGAGATGGGTCGCGGTGCAGGAAACCGTCAGGGCAGAAGTAGGGAGGCGCGTTCTCCAAGCCATCGGGAGTCGGCATCGGGATTGCCACTGATGTAAGGGAAGCTGATTCTCACGGGAAGGACGAGGCGCGCCCCCACCCACGCCCGCCGCTCCACGTGGCCGTCGGCGAAGGAAAGATTTGCGCCGCGTGAATGCAGGGATCCGGGGACGTCAGGAACTGTGGCTCCGGTTGGATCTGTTGCGAACCAAGGGTCATTCATGCTGTCCGGATGTTCGTCCACGAAGACGAGGGTCTCGGAGGGGCTCACAAAGTCTGACTGTTTCACGAACTGCCGGTATCTCTCGTTCCATCCCCTCCTACCGGTCCCGACGTACCCGTTCATCGAGTAGCTCCGCGCCCTGTAGCGCCAGCCCCGTGCCTCCTGCGACGACGAGACGAACCGATCCGACGGACAGCGAAAGACCGACGTGTCGCTCCCTGCATAGGATGCGAAAGCACGCGTCTGGAGAATCAACGTGTTGGTGTTGTCCCTGCCCGAGCCCCAGTCGAGCCAGCCAAGAGCCCAGTAGCTTGGCGAGTCGGGATCGGCTGACCCTCCATTCCCCACCAGCGACGGATTCTCCGCCCCATGCGCCAGCCAGGCCTGGCTGAGGTGACGGAGATTGTTGGCGCATCCGGCCGCCTCGGCCGCCGTCCGGGTGGTGTTGCCGCAACTGGCCAGAAGGCCGGTCAGGAAGACAATGGCGGCCAACACACCGCCCAGATCAGCGCGGCTGAACCCCTGATGGGAGGCAAGGCGACGGGAAATTCTCATGGCGTATGGATCCTCAAGGGCAAATCGCAACTTCCCGTACCCGACCGGTTTTCTCTCGCTCTGGTCAACCTCCCCGAAATGGGAGTGCCTCCGGAACACAAACGCAGCGGGCGCACCGCCCTTTCCCGCTTCCTTCGTTGATCATTCGTCGATCACCGCGCGGAAAAACCCGGCGGCGCTACCTGGAGGAATGGGAATCTCCACGGCACCTGGAACCGCGTGGGTCGACACCGTCTCCCAGTTCACCAGGTCCAGACTTCGCTGCACCGCCACCCGCGCGCCCACCGTTCCCCCGATCTGGAATTTCAAGCGGTCTCCGGTCACCCGGATCACCTCGAAAAGGGTTGGTGCCTCGGGAGGGAAAACCGATGCGAAGACGTCACTCCCACGGTTGAAGTCTCCTTGCACGAGGTCCGCAGCGCGGGATTGGAAGATCACAACGCGACCATCGCTGCTGACATGAGGATTCGACGCCCGACCACTGGACGCCGAGAGCCCGTCCAACCGGCGCGACAGGCGCGTGATCTCCTCGGTGACCCGGTCGCGGATGAAGATATCCGACGCATTGTTGGTATCCCCCGCGACGAGATCGCTGGCCTCGCTGCGAAACACGACCCTCTGGCCATCGGCGGAAAGGACCGGCGAATCGGAAGCACCATTACCAGCCACGCCCCCCGCCATCGCCGAACTGGCCAGGGAAAGCGCCCCGGAAGCGATGTCGAAGGTGAACACGTCCCGAACACGATTGGTGTCGCTGAGCCCCGGCGGAGCGAAGTTTGAGTCGAACGTAATCAGACGTCCATCGGCCGAAATCGAGACGTTGCCAAAGCGGTTCTGCTGGCTGGTTGGGGCGATCGCGACCAGGCGATTGGTCCCCTCAACAAGATCGTGCCACGACACCGTCCGAAGGGTGACAAAGTTGGCGGTATCTTGACTGCCGAGCATCGCCAACCGCGTCCCGTCCCGGCTCAGACTGAGCAGGCTGGACCGTGTTCCCGCCGCCAGCCGGCGCGGCTCCTCCTCCCCCACGCGGTACTCATGAGGATTCCCGCCGCTCAGGAAAACAACCCGCCCACCCCGGGCATCCAAGGTAGCGGCGAACGTTCCCGAACTTTCTCCGGCGCTTTCTGGACTCAGTGAACTGCTGGCGAGAAACGTGCGCTGCGAAGCCAGGATCCTCACGAAGAGCTTGATCCGAGGGTTGGAACCCAACGCCCCTTCGACGAGGTTGGTCGCGCCGCTTTCAAACAGGACTGTCCCGCCATCCGCGGAAATCTGCGGGTTGAAGGCGCCATGCGATGCACCTTCGATCCCGGCATCCCTCGCGCTCGCCAGCAGCGTTGTCCCCGCCACGAGGTCCCGGACATACACGGCCCGTTGGGGCGCATGTTCCCCAGCCACCAGATTCGTCCCCATGCTGACGAACACCACCTGCCTGCCGTCGGCCGAGATCCGCGGCTGCCACGAATCGGCCGCGGGCGACTTGCCATCCAGCCCCACACTCACCAACTGGCTTGTTCCACTCGCCAGATCTCGAACGAAGACGTCGCGTCTTCCGTTCGCGTCATTGGGCACGAGGTTGTCGGCCGTGCTGCTGAAGACAAGCCTACGCCCGTCGTCGCTCAGGCTCCACGGCCCCACTGCGCTCGTCCCCATGCCCGTCTGAACCGGCCGATCCGCATGCCGGCGGCTGACCAATTCGACCCGGTCCAGCGTCACCGGCGTCCAGAAGATGTCGTTGGCCCGGTTCAGATCAGCGATTCCCGGCAGCACTGTGGCGGTCTGGAAAAGCAGGGATTTTCCATCGGGACTGAACACCGGAGCTGGCAGCGGGGTGTCGAAATCGAGCGCCGGGAAAAGCGTCCGGGTTTCGCCCGTCGCCAGGACCCGGACATGGAACCGCGAGCCCCCAGCCGATCCGACCCCCGCCGCAGGGACCGCTGCATCCGTCTGGAATGCCAACAACGTTCCATCCGGACTCAGCACCGGCGACCACGAGCTGGCGGGCTCGGGCAACCCGGGCTCCCCTCCGGTCACCCACCCATCCAACGTCCGCAACCCCTCCACCGGACTCCAGAGGCGGATGCGCCGCGGCTCGGTGGAAGCGTTCTGCGCCTCAAACGCGACCCGTTGCCCGTCCTCGGACATCACCGGTCCCGAGCCATCCACAAGGCCCACCGGTCGTCCGGTGAGCAGGTCACCCGAGATCCGAACAGCCGGGGTGCCGGATTGCAGATCCATCCACCACACACCGTCCCCCGGCCCGAGCGCAGCCAGGGCTGTCCGCGTTCGGAACGCGAGACAGCGCCCATCAGCACTCAACACCGGATTGAATGTGGAAACGGGAATCGGCAGATCCGATGGCCTTGGCCCCGGGAGCTCAATGCGACGGACCTCCCCGGAAAGGCGGGACCACACAAAGAGATCCGTTTGAATATCTGTCCCGGCCGGGACGAGATTGGTGGCGGCACTCCGAAACACCACGCGCCCCCCGTCTCGGCCCAGCACCTCGGCGTTCGAGGTCCCACTGGCCGCCGTGCCATCCATGCCGACGCTGATGGCGGTGATCCGATCCCTCTCCCGATCCCAGAGGAAGACGTCATAGGTCCGGTTGGTATCGACGGTCGAAGTCAGGTTCGTCGCGGCACTTTCAAAGACGACCCATCGCCCGTCCGCGGAGATGAGAGGAACAAGGGACTCGGCATTTCCCGCTGCCCCGGTGGACGCCTGGGACACCCGCCGGGTGATCCCCGATTCCACATCCCGAAGGAAGACGTCCTCGACCTGGTTGGTGTCCCCGGGAACCAGGTCGGAGGCCCGACTCGAGAAGGCAACCCACCGGCCATTCGTGGAAGCGCTGAAGGCGGTGGCAGGGCCATCCCCGCCCGCACCGGCGCCACTGCCACCGCTCACCCTCAGGATCGCCCCGGTGGCCAGCTCACGACGGATGACCGTCTGCGAAGCCGAAGTGCCCTCCCTGGGCGTGGAAAGACGCTGGAATGTCGATGAGTTGGGCCCTACCAGGCCGACGGGCACCCACGGGATCGGAGGCAAACGAGGCGTCGTTGATGCTGCCCGGGTGCTCTTCCGCAAACACAAAGGTTTCCGATGGCGCGGTGAAATCATCCAGCCGCTCGTAGGTGGGATAGTTGCCGCCCCATTGGCTTCTTGATGCGCCGACGTGGGCGTTCATCGAAACCGTGCGTACCCGATGACGCCACCCTCTCCCCAACTGAACGCGTGATACAAATCGGTCCGACGGGCATCGGAAAACCGTAGCGTCGTTACCTACGTAAGGCCGGAACTCTGCGGTCAGTACCGCTGCGGTGTTGGTGGTGGAGGTACCAACATCCCAGCTGAGCTCCCCCTGGGCCCACCCAGATGCGAAAGGTCCCGAGTGATTCATCAAGAACCGATTGTCCTGTGCATGCTCCGACCACGCCCGGATGACGTGCCGATGGTTGCTCAGGCAAGTGACGGCCTCGGCCGTGGACCGGGTTATGCTGCCACTGCCCACCAGCAGGAGCGCCAGCAATGGCAACATCGCCAGCACGCTCAGCAGGTCAACTCGGGTAAAGCCAGGGCGACGGGAGGGTTGGCGTGTGATCGTCATGGGCACTGACTCGTTAAGGATATGCTCGGTCGACTTGAATCCTGACAATTAGGACACGCGAATCATTCCTCCGTCGATCTCCCCAAAGGAGTAGACGCAATCACGTCCCGCCGCCCGAACCATCCGGCAATCTGTGTCCGGCTCCGGACGCCGAGTTTCTTCTTCACCGCGGCAACGTGCAGCTTCACGGCATCGACGCTGATGTCCATCCGGTCAGCGATTTCCTTGTTGGAATGCCCGGCGCACAGGAGGTGGACAACCTCGGTTTGGCGGGGGGAGAGCCCGGCGGGCTGCGGGTCACGGGTCTCCGCCACCGCGCAAAGGTGGTCGAGCAGAAGCCGTGTGATGCGGCCACTGAGAACGGGTTCCCCGGACATCACCTGCCGGATGGCCTGCGCCAGGGACAACCGGGCGTCCTTCTTGAGTACATACCCATCCGCTCCCGCCCTCAGCGCCCGCAGGATGCGCCCGGTTTCAGCCTTCGCCCCCCACGCCAGCACGTGTCCCGAGGGCAAGGCCGCCTTGATCCTGCTGATTCCCTGCCCCAGGACCGAAACGTCCCCATCGGCGTCCACAACGACGACATGAGGAGCCTGACTCCGGATCTGCCGCAGAGCTTCCTCGACCCCGCCACTCCACCCCAGCCACCGCAGGCCAGGCGATCGACCTGGCTTCCTGGCCGCGGTCTGCATCCCGCATTCCGGTCCTCCCAGGCCCATCGCGCGGAGAAGCCCCCGGTCATCCCTGCTGGCCGAGGCACGTCGGGGCGGAGATCCCGCATCGGAAAGGGGATCCGGCATGGCGGGCAACCGCTCGGAATCCGGTGTAGGCGTGAAGAGCATTCACTTTCCCTAACGCCAGCGGAGCCTCCGCCATTCAGGCAAACTTTGCCCCGCCGACAGCCTCACCGCCCCCCAGCAGCCGTCACTTCTTCCGCGCGACGTTCCAGGAATCCAGCTTCCACGTCCCGCCAGGGATCCGTTGATTCTTGCCGGGTCGCCCCGGCCAAACGTCGAAGGATCGTTCCGTCCTTTGGATTCAACCAGGCGGCCCGGCGCAGGGCTTCGAGGCTTCCCTCCCGGACCAGCGCTGCGGTCAGGCCCGCACGATCCCAGCCTTTCGGCAATGGACACCCCGCATCCCAGAGCGTCCCCGTCGCTGGGATGTCCCCGGAGCCAATCCGCCCGCCGTCCGGCGCGAACGTGGCATGGGCCATGCCGCCAACACCGGACCAGAACCCGGTCAGTGGCTGCCCGGTGTGGGCATCCCACAGTCGAGCCTGGCCGGTGGCATCCCAGGTGAGGATCCGGAGTCCGTCCGGACTGAATTCCGCGCCGACGATCCGACCGGTATGGCCTCCGACGTCCCGGAGAAATTGCCCCTGGGCATCACAAAGCCGGACTTGAGTCTGATCCCGCAAGACCATCAAGCGGGTTCCGTCCGGACTGTAAACCAAGGCCTGCACCCGACCGCTCAGGGGCACTGCACCGATCTCCGTTCCGTCGGCAGTCCGATAGAAGCGCAGCCAGCCTCGGAGGGACTTGGGGTTGCTGACATCGGCCGTTCCCACCGCGAGGATGTCGCGATCCCGGGTCATGACGGTGGCCGTGGGGACACCGGGGATCTGTCGTCGCCGCGCAACCGCGTCCGTATTCAGGTCCCAGCATCGGAACACGCCCCAGTGACTGACCGAGAGCAACCGCTCCGGCTCCGTGGTGAGGTGCAATCCGACGGGTGTGCCCTCGGTTTGCCCCCGGAAAGCGAGGGCCCCCGTCCCCGCGGCAAGGCTGTAGGCGGACAATTCCCCGGACGCGGAAGCCACGCCGAACAGGAGGCCATTGGCCGAAGCATCGAATCCAACCACGCCCCCTTTGGCCGTGCCTTCGGCCAGGATCGTGCGACGCGACCCCGCCGTCCATACCCGCCAGAGTCCGTCATCCGCCGCCACGAAGAGATTGGTCCGGCCCGATCCCGGAAGGAACCGATGGTAGCGCACCGACTCCGTCCGTTTGAGGCTGTTGGCCACGATGGCCGGAGGATCGACCAAAGCCAGCCGGACGTGACCATCCGATGCGCCCCACGCAAACAATCGCCCATCGGCCGTGAACGATGCGCGCAATCCGCCCGTGGAACCTTGCACCAGTCCAAAGACCCGGATGGGTTCGGGGGACGGTTTCGGCCAGTCCTTCAAGAGGGCATTCACACGGGTGCGATGCAACGTTCCAGTCGCCCATCCGGCGGACGCGAGGCCCAAGACCAGGGCTGCGAGCGTTGCCATCGGCCAGGGCCGCCAGACCCAGCGTGCCCAGCGCTCCAGCTGGGTGACCGGACGTGCGCGGATGGGTTGGCCCTCGAGGAAGCGTCCAAGGTCTGCCGCGAAATCCTCCGCCGATCCAAACCGGCGGGCTGGATCCGGGTGCATGGCCCGCTGACAGAGCGTGCGCAGGTCGGGATGGATTCCGCTCCAGCGGGCACCCCACTCGGGTTCCCGTGTCGCGGCGTTGCCAACAGGTTCCGTCCCGGTCGAACTGGAGAACGGCGCCTGTCCGGTCAAGGCATGGTACAGCGTTGCCCCAAGCCCATGGACATCCGTCGCCGGCCCCACCGTTCCCCGACGGGCTTCGAACTGTTCCGGGGCCATGTAGGCGGGTGTCCCGAGGGTTTGTCCCTCGACCCATTCCATCACCAGAAACGGGCGGGCATCGTTCACACCCGCCTGGATCAGGCCGACAATGCCTGGGTGCCTCAAACGCGAGAGTGCGGACACCTCCTGAACGAACCGCGCATCCGACCTGCCTTGGTGCAACCGCTTCACGGCGACTTCCCGACGGGTGCTCAACTGGATCGCCCTGTAGACCTCCCCGGCTCCGCCGGCACCGACCCGTTCCCGGAGGAGGTAGTCGCTGCCAAGCAGCTCGGCATCCGCCCCGAATCCCTCCGACAAGGGTAACGCTCCCAGAGATCCGACATTCGCAGCCGAAGCGAGGAAGTCGGGATTCATGCGCGCAAGGCGGCAACCAGATGTTCCAGTTCCTGTCGCCAATCGGCCGGCTCCCGGACCGTCTGGCGCACCTCGTCCTGGATGAACCACTTCAAGCGTTCACGAAAACGGTACGAAGCCACCGTGACGGCATTGGCTGTCATTTCCAATCGACCAGCAATCTCACAAATCAATCCCCGAGCCGGTTCCTCGTCGATGAGCGACTCCAGTGCAACGCAGAGATCGGCACGGCCAGCGGCCTCCGCCTCGGCACGCAAACGCACGCGTGCATTGGCAATCACCTGCTCCGCCCACAAGCGGTCCATCCAGCGATCGGCGGATGGGTCCGAGGTCGTGCCGCGTTCACCCTCGGTGGATTCGAGGGAATCTGACGGGGGACGCCGCGCCTGCGATCGGTGATGCGAGATCAGGAACCGGCGCAGGCAAGTCCGCAGGAAGGTTCGGAAGAGGCCGGCTTGCGCGTCCACGTTCACGAGGAACGTCTCCCGAAGGAACCGGCGTGTCAGGAACTCCTGAAGGACATCCTCCACTTCTTCGCGCCGGCACCCCATCTGCACCAGGAAACCATGCAGGGCCGGCCTGTACCGCTCCGCAAGACGGCTGAGTGCGAGCGAGGCGACTTCCGGGTCGAGCTCGCGCGCCTGGAGCACCGTTGTCCACGATGTCTCCGGGAACACCGCTTTCCCCGCCTGTGCCATCCTTCCGTGATTCATTGGAAGCCTGGCACCCGTTGTCCTTACCCACGCTGGGTAACGGCAAGAAGAAAGGGGCCAGAACCGGTGCTGAAGGACACGTGACCTCACGTGGCGGTTTGAGGGCGCGCCGGGTGAGGGCACCCGGCCTTCAAAGGAGTTGCCAGAGCCCAGTTGCCAGATGCCGGAATCCCAGCTGAAGGCCACGTGACCCCACGTGGCGGTTTGAAGGGGCGCCGGGTGAGGCCACCCGGCCTTCAAAGGAGTTGCCAGAGCCCAGTTGCCAGATGCCGGAATCCCAGCTGAAGGCCACGTGACCCCACGTGGCGGTTTGAAGGGGCGCCGGGTGAGGCCACCCGGTCTGCTTGGACGCTTGGCCGCCTAGGGTTCAACAACCTCTCCAGGAATATCGGAGAGGCGACCACGACACTTCTGCCTGAACCCCTTCCTGCTTGGATCGCGTTCATCAAAACAGAACGCGATGTAATGGATCCCGCCGGCCTTGGCCGCATCCCTTCGCCACTTCTCGGTCCATTTGGTGCAAAGCTTCTTGAGCGAAAGAACGTCCAGCTTGGAAAGAGCCGTTGATTCGACCCCTTGGTTGTCGCGGTTGAAGTAGTGATCCCTTCGCATCTGGACCACGGTGACATGGAAGCTTCTGGACATGGCTTGTTCAAACACTGTCCGGTCGTGGCTTCAAGACCATCTTCACCGGCTTCTTGCCACGTGAGGTGCCCAGGCGTTGGCCGTTGGCGAGGTCCATGAATTCGGTCTGGCAACGCCGCGCCACGCCGCCCTTCTTTCGCACCGCCGGGGCGTAACTGCCATCCGGTTGGAGCATGCGGGCCTTGGCGGTGTCCGCCAGTTGCCGAGCCAGGATCTCCTCGATGATGCGCTCACGCAGGACCCCGTCCTCCACCGGAAAGACCACCTCGATCCGCTTGAAGAAGTTCCGCGGCATCCAATCGGCGCTGCCGATGTAGACCTCGGGCCGACCGCCATTCCCGAACTGCCAGACGCGGCTGTGCTCGAGGAAACGGTCAATGATGCTGCGCACCTGGATGTTCTCGGACATGCCCTCGACCCCCGGACGCAGGCAGCAGACACCGCGCACGATGAGGTCGATCTCGACGCCGGCACGGGAGGCCCGGTAGAGGGCCTCGATCACGTCGGTGTCCACCAACGAGTTCATCTTGGCGACGATCCGGGCTGGAAGTCCGTCGCGGGCATGACCCGTCTCGCGATCGATCAACTCGACGACGCGATCGTGCATCTGGAACGGAGCCACCAGCAGGCGTCGGGTGCCTTGGAACTGGCAGATGCCGGTGAGCAGGTTGAAGAGGTTCGTGACGTCATCGCCCAGTTCCGGCCGGCAGGTCAGCACGCCCAGATCGGTATAGAAGCGGGCCGTGCTCGCGTTGTAATTGCCCGTGCCCAGGTGCACATACCGTCGGATGCGGTCCTCATCCGCGCGGACGACGAGCGCGACCTTGCAGTGGATCTTGAACCCGACCAACCCGTACACGACGTGCACCCCGGCTTCTTCGAGGGCGCGGGCCCAGCGGATGTTGTTGGCCTCGTCGAAGCGGGCTTTCAATTCGACCACGGCCGTCACCTGCTTGCCGTTCTTCACGGCGCGCATGAGAGCGCCGACGATCCGGGCATCGCCGCCCGTGCGATACAGGGTCTGCTTGATCGCCAGCACCTTGGGATCCGCGGCCGCCTGTTCCAGGAACCGCACCACGGTCTCGAAACTCTCGTACGGGTGGTGCATGAGGTGGTCCCGCTTGCGAATGGCAGCGAAGAGGTCGTCTTCATCGCGGACGGAGACGGCTTGCGCGGCGATGAACGGAGCATCGCGGAGTTCCGGTGAGTGGTCCCCTTCGCAGATCGCCATCAGGCGGGTGGGATTGAGCGGCCCATCGACCAGATAGAGGTCGTCCGCTGTCAGCTTCAGCGTCTCGAGCAACTCCTGACGGATGTCGAGGGGGCAATCCTTGTCCACCTCGAGGCGTACGGCCTCGCCCTTGCGCCGGTTGTGGAGCTCGGCCTCGACGGCGTTGAGCAGGTTGGCCACGTCCTCCTCGTCGATGTAGAGCTCCGAGTTGCGGGTGACGCGGAAGGCCGACCATGCATCCAGCTCTGTGCCCGGAAACAGATCCACCAACCGGCTGCCGATGAGATCCGCCAGAAAAACGTAATCCTGGCGTCCGTCGTCCCGCGGCATCCGGACCAGACGCGGCAGGACCCGCGGCACCTGCACGATGGCGAGACGTCGCTTCACCTCGCCGCCCTGCGTCGCCGTCACCCGGGTGATCAGGTTGAGACTCTTGTTCAGCACCTGCGGAAAGGGATGCGACGGATCCACCGCCAGCGGCGTGAGCACCGGATGCACCTTCTCACGGTAATAGGCGTCGATCCACTCACGGTCGGCCGATCCCAGCAGCGCAGGATCGAGGAACTGGATGCCGTGCTCGGCCAACTCGGGAACCAGGGAATCGCGCCAGCAACCGTAGGCCGTGTCCACCAACGCCCGGACCCGCCGCGTCACTGCCCGCAGGGTATCCGAAGCCGTCATGCCGTCCGGAGAACGCTCCACGACATCGGACTCGATCTGTTGCTTGAGACCGGCGACCCGCACCTCGAAGAACTCGTCGAGGTTCGAGTTCGTGATGCAGAAGAACTTCACGCGCTCCAGCAGTGGCACCGACGGATTCAGCGCCTCGTCGAGGACGCGCTGATTGAACTCGAGCCACGACAGTTCCCGGTTCAGGAACGGAGACAGCGACACTTGTTTCGACGGCGATTTGGACATACGCGGCGACCGCACCCTACCGATGAATCCCGCCATGGCCAACAGCCCAGTATGCGACTTTGGACGGGGTTGGGTTGGGGGGCGCAACTTGATCCTGCCCCTTGTGGGAAAGGTTTCGGGGCGGCGAGGTCCTCATCGCCCTGAGAAAGGCTTTGGAACGGCGACGAGGACGTCGCCACCCCGTTGCGTGCGGGGCAGCGTCATGAGGCGGCTGAAGCCCATTTTCCCTTCTTTTCGCGTAACAGCAGAACCGCCACAGTCCGGGCCCATGACCACCAGTACACTCCGGCCTGCGGGGGTTGTGTCGCTGCTCCTCGCCGGCACCATCCTGTCCATCGCCCAGCAACCGGCGACGTCCACGTCGACATCGCCTGTCCAACCATTGCCTGCGAACCGGCCCGTTCCGCCGCAGGGACCGAGTTCTCCACTGGGTGCCCTTCCTCCGCTTCCACCGCCACCCCCCGCGCTGGCAGACAGTGCACCGGGCCGCATCCCCGACGATTATCCGATCGCCGCAGAGGCCGAACGACGTCGGCCGAATGTGCCGGCCGGCAAGGTCGAGTTCTTCGAGTTCAGCGACTCCAAGGTCTTGCAGGGAACCTCCCGCGGCGTGTGGGTCTACATTCCCGCCCAGTACGATGCGGCGAAGCCCGCGTCCCTCATGGTGTTCCAGGATGGCCACGCCTATGTGTCGACCAACGGCCGCATGCGGGTCCCGATCGTGTTCGACAACCTGATCGCCGCCGGCGAGATGCCTGTCACGGTGGGCGTCTTCATCAACCCCGGGCACCGCGGGACCAACGCGCCTCCTGCGGAGGGCTGGGGCAACCGGAGCAACCGGAGCGTCGAGTATGATTCGCTGGGGGCCGACTACGCCAACTTCCTGATCACCGAACTCCTGCCGGCGGTGACCACGAAGTACGGCTTGAATCTCAGTCCGAATCCCGAAGACCGCGCCATCGCGGGCATGAGCTCCGGTGGGATTTGCGCCTTCACGGTGGCGTGGGAACGCCCGGAGCAGTTCGGCCGCGTGCTTTCGCACATTGGTTCGTTTGTCAACATCCGGGGTGGCCACGTCTACCCTGCGCTGATCCGCAAGACCCCAAGGAAGCCCCTGCGCGTCTTCCTGCAGGACGGGGCGAACGACCTGAACAACCTGCACGGCGACTGGCCGCTTTCAAACCAGCAGATGGCCGGTTCCCTCGCCTTTGCCGGCTATGACCACCGGTTTGTCTTCGGCGATGGCGCCCACAACGACCGTCACGGCGCAGCCATCCTTCCCGATTCACTGCGGTGGCTCTGGCGTTCCTCCAAGGCGATTGCTCCGGCCCCGTCTGAACTCACCGTTGGCGACTGGGAACTGGTGTCCGAAGGCCATGGATTCACCGATGGTGCCTGCGCGGGTCCGGACGGCAGCCTCTACTTCGCCGACCTTCCCAAGGCCCAGGTGTGGCGCATTCCTCCGGGCGGCAAGCCCGAGGTCTGGATCGACAACGGTCCCAAGCTGTCGGGATTGAAGTTCGGCCCCGACGGCCGCCTGTACGCCGCCTCGCAGGGCGGACCCGGGGACCAGAAGCAGCGCATCGTGGTCATCCACCCCACGACGCGGGCCATCGAGACGGTCGCGTCCAACGTGAAACCCAACGACCTCGTGGTGTCCATGTCGGGCCAGATCTTCTTCACCGACACGGGCGCCGGTCAGGTGGTCACGGTACCGACCTCCGCCAGGAACCTGTCGGGCCCCCGGCCGATCGCGGGTGGGATCGTCGCGCCGAATGGCATCGCGCTGTCTCCCGATCAATCGACGCTTTTCGTGTCCGAGTATCAGGGGACCAACGTGTGGTCGATCGCGCTGGCGGAACCGAACCGGGTTCGCATGCCCATGCCCTTTGTAGATGCTCAAACCTCGCCGCGGATCCTTCAGGCCGTGGGTGCGGAACGCATCGCGCCGCTCGTGGTTCCCTCAGACAAGAAGGTCAGTGGCGGTGACGGCTCCACGACCAGCGGAGATCAGGTCTTCGTGACCTCCCATGCCGGCATCCAGGTGTTCCACGCCTCGGGCAAGGCCGCGGGGATCATCCCGAATCCGACTCCCGGCAGCACCCCCGTGAGTTGCGCCGTGGCCGGTGTACCCCGCCGCCATCTTTACGTGTGCGACGGTCCCCGGGTCTGGCGTCGGATCCTGCGCTGACCCTCGCATGAGCGATCCGGTTCCGGCATCCAGACTTGACCAGGAGTTGGCGGCACAGCTTTCGGAATTTGCCGCCGCCGGGCTCCGGCGGGAGTTGCGGCGCGTTGCTGGCAGGCACGGCACGACCGTGACCATCGACGGCAGACCGTTGGTCAACTTCTCGTCGAACGATTACCTCGGCCTCTCCATGCATCCGGCGTTGAAGGAGGCCGCGGCGCGAGCTGTCGCAGATCATGGGGCTGGTTCCGCCGCCTCGCGGCTCGTGTGTGGATCGCTGGCCATCCACCACGAACTCGAGGAGCACCTCGCCGAATGGTGCGGCACGCCGGCCGCACTCGCGTTCAGCTCCGGCTTCGCCGCCGCCACGGGTACCATCCCCGCGCTCGTGGGTTCCGACGACGTCGTCATCCTCGACAAGCTGACGCACGCGTGTTGCATCGATGCCGCCCGCCTGAGCGGGGCCAGGATCCGGGTCTTCCGTCACAACGATCTCACCATGCTCGCGGACCATCTGCGCTGGGCGGATTCCCTCGGTGGCGAGTCCCGTCCCCGGGTGCTGGTCATCACCGAAAGCGTCTTCAGCATGGATGGCGACCGGGCGCCCCTGCGCGAACTGATCGAACTGAAGGAGCGTCACGGCGCGTTCCTCCTGCTGGACGAAGCCCACGCGGCCGGCCTACTGGGACCGGGCAGGGCTGGACTCGCGGACGCGCTGGGGCTGCGCTCCCGCGTCGACATCCACCTTGGGACTCTGGGAAAGGCGGTGGGTTCCGCCGGCGGATTCATCGCGGGTTCCCGAACGTTGGTGGATTACCTCATCCATCGGGCGCGTTCGTTTGTCTTTTCGACGGCGCCCGTGCCGGCCGCCACCGCAGCCGCCATGGCTGGGGTGGCCGTTATCCGGTCCGTGGAAGGAGAACGACTCGCGCATCAGGCGTGGCGTCATGCGCTTACCTTGTCGAAGGCGATCCTGCAGACCCCGGATGCCATCAGCACCATCATCCCTTGGCAACTGGGTGACGAACGACGGGCGGTGGAGGAATCCCTGCGCCTTCGGGAGGCTGGTTTCCTGGCTCCAGCAATCCGCTACCCAACGGTCGCACGCGGGCAGGCCCGGATCCGGTTCACCGTTTCCGCCGCTCATACGGGCGACCAGGTAAAACAACTGCTCGTGCATGCGGGATTCGGCAACATGTGGACAGCCTCCTGACGTCGTCGGCTACCCACCCGCACGTAGCAGACGAGGTCACGAGGCTGAGGAGGATCGAAGTTCCCAGCTGCCGCTTCCCAGATCCCAGAACCACAGCCTCCTGACGTCGGCTACCCACCCGCACGTAGCAGACGAGGTCACGAGGCTGAGGGGGATCGAAGTTCCCAGATCCCAGAACCACAGCCTCCTGACGTCGTCTGCCACCTCCACGCTTCAAACTTGAAACTTCGTCCCCAGGGCTTGCCCCGGGCGCACGCGCCGTGTCCCATTCCTCTGCAATGATTCCAAGGTCCTCCTGCCTGCTCCTGTCGCTGCTGTTCCTGCTTGCCGGCCACGCTCCTGCGCTGGCCGGCCGCGCGGAACGGGAGGCAGAGGCCGATGCGTTCTTCGCCGCGCCGATCGTGCGGTGGAGCCTGCGCCTCTCCGAGACCGCCATGGCCGGACTGCGGGATTCCCCGCGGGATTACGTTCCCGCCGAACTGACGGTGGGAGGCCGCACATATCAAGGTGTCGGCGTTCATCTGAAGGGTTCGGCTGGAAGCAAACGTTCGGTGGATGATCGCCCTGCCCTGACGCTGAACTTCGACCGCTTCAACAAGGGGCAGCGCGTGTTTGGACTGGAGAAGGTTCACCTGAACAACTCCGTCCAGGATCCCACCTACATCAACGACAACCTTGCGAGTCGGGTCTACCGCGCCGCCGGCATTCCAGCCACGCGGGCGACACACGCCCTGGTCGAGATGAACGGGGTCGACCACGGGATCTACGTCGTGAAGGAGGCCTACGACGAGAACTACCTCAAGCGCCACTTCCCGCAGGAAATCGGGAGGCATGGGAACCTTTACGACGGTGGCTTCATCCGGGATGTGGACCGCAATCTGGAGAAGGACGCCGGCGACGGTCCGGACGACTTCTCCGACCTCCAACCATTGCGCGAAGCCACCACCTCGCCCCTGGCTGTCCGACGCCAACTCTTCGACAAAGCCCTCGATGTGGACCGCTTCCTGACGTTCATGGCGATCCAGATGACCCTGGACGATTGGGACGGCTATGTGCGCAACCGGAACAATTACCGCGTCTACGTCCCCCGGAACGGCCCTGCCATCTTCCTCCCAAGCGGCATGGACCAGTTGCTGCGGCACTCCCAGGCCCCGATCCGGGACACCTACATGGGCCGGGTTTCAACAGCCCTGATGGCGATGCCACGCGAACGCCTCCTGTTCCGCGACCGGATGCGGTCCCTCGGTTCAAACGTCCTCTCCGAAACCTGGCTCCTCCAGCAGATGACGGAGATCATGGACCGACTCGATGCCGCCGAGGCCCCGAGCCGGAAGCGATCTGCGGCCTTCGTTTCCGATCGCTCCGGGAACGCTTCCCGACTCCGACAACGGTTGCAGGTCGTCCGTCGCGAACTGGCCTCCTGGCCCGATCCGCTGCCACCTTGGCCCGTGGGCAAGCGGCTTGGATTGGCGGAATCGAACTGGTCGCCTTACGTCCAAACAGGAAAGGCGGATTGCACCGTCACCAATGATCCAGACGGAAAAGTCGTTTACCACATCCAGGCACACGAACGCGTCACGCGAGCGACCATCCGGTCCTCGTTGACGCTTCCCGGCGGCAGTTATCGGTTCTCCGGACGCGCCCGCTGCGAGGGCGTGGACCCGGTCAAGGACGACCTCGGCGTGGGTGTCGGCGTGCGGTTGACCGGGGTGACGGGAACCGGGCACATCGAAGGAACGCAGGCCTGGACCCTGCTGACACACGACTTCGAACTCGGCGAGGACGGCCCCGTCGAGCTCATCATCGAACTGCGCGGGCATTCCGGTCAGGCGTGGTTTGATCTCGGCAGCCTCGCCATCGAGTCCCGCTGACATCCGGATTGGCTTACTTCGCCGCGGGCTTTTCCGACGCCGCCTTGAGCTGGGCCAATCCCCGTTCGAAGTCGCCGCCGACCATCTTGTCCATATCCACGAAGACGGAGAACAACTTGGACGCAAAGCCGTTTGTTCCCGACATCGACCAGGTCACCTCGGTCTCCGTCCCCTGACCCTTCAGCGCGAATTCGTCATGGTCCGGGCATCAGTCCTGAGGTGCCGAACGCCGTCAAGCCCCTCTCCGGATTTCGTCGTCGAGCACGCGTGCCAGCTTTGCCGAGGCCTTGCCGAGCATCCGGCTGAATCGGATCAGCCGGATGATCTTGCCGGGTGACCGGGCGAGGACGGCCATCAGGCGCGAAACATCGATCCGCTGGTCCGGCGTCATCAAAGCGCCAAAATCGAGTGGCAGGTCTTCCCCGGCCGCATCCGAAATCACCCGCACGGTGCCGGAGGGCACTCCACGCGCTCCGCACAGATCCCGGATGACAGCGGATTCCATGTCGACGGCATCCGCCCCGGTGGATGCCCGAAGACGGGCCTTGGCATCCGCCGTCACAGCCACCTGGGACGCCAGATGGAAAGCACCGCGGATCAACCCGGGCGCAGACTCGAACTGAAGCGGATGCCACGGATCCAGGTCGGCAACGATCGTCCCGACGGCCAGGCCCGGGTCCAATCCCCCGGCAAACCCGCAGGTCAACACCCAGTCCACCGCATCCCCCTGAACCACCGCCTCGGCGACGGCTCCCGCATTCCGTGCCCCCATTCCCGTGACCCAGATGTCCCCTTCTCCCACGCGCCAGCCCTTTGCACCGCGGACGGGAGGCGTCAGGGGCGTGTAACCGTCGCCTGAGGCCAGGCGACGTTGCAGGAAGGGGCGCGCCTCCTCGGCGACGGCAAAGAAGATGATCCAGCGCGAACTCATGAACGGGAAACGAAGTTCGCCGAACAAGCCCCCCCCGAACAGCCCGGAATCAGACCTTCAGTTCCAACCCAGATCCTCGGGAGCATCTGCGAGGATCCGCTCCTCCCACTGGGGTCGCGACTTCAGGATCGCACGCCATAAACCACCTGGCGGGACATCAAAGAGGAGGTCCGCGGTTGCGGGATGCGTCAGCCAGGCCTCCTGACGCATTTCACGCTCCAACTGTCCCGCGGACCACCCGGCGTATCCGGCAAAGACGCGCAAACGCTGGTTGGGCATCCACCCCCGGCCAACCCCCACCAACTCATTCAGGTCATGCGCCACCCGCACATGATCGATGACGTTCGGCAAAAGCATGGCCGGGTCCAGATGAAGGAAGCTCAGTGCGGTGGGCTGCACCGGCCCGCCCAGGAACACACACTCCCCCTCCAGCGAGTCCGGCAGGTCCGCCCCCAGCACCTCACCCAATCGCCGATCCTCCGGGCGGTTCAGCACCAAGCCGAAGGCACCCGTCGCGTCGTGTCGGCATATGAGGACCACGGTGCGATGGAACCACGAACCCGTCAGCTTCCCACCGTCGAGCAGGAGGCTTCCCTTGAGTGATTGGAGGCGCTTCTGGGGCATGAATGACCGTGGACGAGTCCTAGTCGCGGCCGATGTCCTGCGACAATTCCAGCCGTCGGACAAACTGGGATCCCGGGATCCACTCGGCATGCCCATCGCAGAAGACGGCGTTGTAGCCCGCATCGCCATGATTGTCCCAACGATCGGGGAAATCATTGATCCCGGGCGGCGTGAGCGTCTCGCCGCGGGCGCCCCGTTGGGGCCCCTCGTCGGCATCGACGAAGATCCAGATGTTGGCAGGACCCGGCTTGTCTCCGCGGGTCAGGCCGAACTTCGGCACGGTGTACTGCCGGGTGTAATTATCGACGGTCGTGATCGTCTTCGGGATCGCCCCCGAGCTTTCCGGCCCGATCACCCGCATGTGGCCATAGATCTCGTAGGAGTACCCGTTCGTCCACTTGTTCGGAGCCACATCCCGAAGATCCGTCATGGTCACCACGCCCGTGGTTGGACTCGTGGTCTTGTTGGTCCGCACGTTGTTCTTGGTCGCCGGACAGATGAACGTCTTCAGCGCTGGAATGTACTTCGGGTACAGGAAATTGATGTCGTCATCGACGTAGCTGCGCAGCGGCGTGAAACGACCCTCGCGGTCATCGTCCGCATACATGATGCAGCCGTACCCCATCTGCTTGACGTTGTTCAGGCAGGACATGCGCACGGCGCGCTCCCGCGCACGGGCAAGGGCCGGCAACAGCATGCCTGCGAGGATCGCGATGATCGCGATGACCACCAACAACTCGATCAAGGTGAAACCTCCCCGGCCTCCCCGACTATCGTTTGGAATTTGCATCATCAACGCCTTCATCAAAAAGGGGTCCCCGGATGGACCGGGGACCCCTGTATCGCCCGGAATGCCGGTGTCGGCAACCGGGCACACCACGATTACTGGCCGATCACGCGGAAGAATCCGGCATCACCCGAGGCCGGAACCGTCGTGGTCTGGCCGCTGAAGGCTGCGCCTTCGTTGACCCAGAGACCGGTGAGCGTGGACTTCTTCTGCAACTGGAACGGAGCCGTGCCACCCGTGACGGTGATCTTCACGTTCGCACCGTCCAGGGAAGCCACCACACCGGTGATCGCTGCCCCACCCGCCACCTGGAACGGGAGGCTGACAGGACCGGTGACCGCGAAGCCCGGCACCGCCAGCAACACAGGATTGCCAGCCACGGCGTCGTCGGCGATGTAGGTCACGACGGCCACGAGTTTCGATCCGCTGGGAACCGAACCCGCGGGAAGGGCGAACTGGAACGCGTCCGCGTTCAGGTCGAGATCCACGTCCGCCTGCTGGTCGGCTGCGCCGAAGATCCACTTGCCCGGCATCGCACGATCCGGGAACAGGCTGTCCGGATCTGCGACGTAGATGTCGATCACGTGCAGGATGAACGGGTCATTCTTCGGGGTCGGCACCGTTCCGGTGACGATTCCGTTGGCATAACCGGTCACCACGGGCAACGGCTGCGCGGGATCGTTGATCGCCGGCGCGTAATAATTCACGTAGGACTTCGCTCCGACATCAACGAACGGGAAGGAGTCGAATCCGTTTCCAGAGAGCGTATTGCCGCGGGCCACCACCCACGAGGTCACGCTGCCGCCGCCGAAGAACTGGTCGCCGCCGAGGCCCACCACCAAGTTGCCCTCCAGCGTGTCGCTCTTGCCGTCGCCGTTCGTACCGATGACGACGCTGGCATTGCCCGGAACCTCGATCAGGTCCGGCTCGGGGCTCAGCACCGACTTCCTTGCCTTGGTGGTGCCATCGACACCCACGCCGAAGTAATTGCCGGCGACAGTGAGGTTGCGGGCGTCGCTGTAGAACTCGATCAGGTGATCATAGACGACCACGTTGAAGATGTTCTTCTCGTTCGCATCGTTGATGCCGTTGCCGTCGGTGCCGACCACGCTGCCGATGGTCACGCGGCCGTTTTCAATGTTCTCGACCGAGGAATCGCCGGCGGAACGTCCGGAATCCAACTGGGCCTGATGGATGTCATCCGCCCAGACGAAGCTCTTGCCGTCGGCCTTGACGTTGAAGTAATTGCCCGCGATCCGCGCACCCGGAAGCTCCAACGCCAAGGCGATGTGCGTGCCCGTGATGACGTTGAACTCGGCGTTGTCGTTGCGGCCGTCGGAGTCGGTACCCACCGTGAGATAGCCTGAGAAGGTGTCGACGTTGGTGCCATCGACGTTCACCCGATGGCGGAAGCCGGCGACGGCTGAAGCCATCCCATTAACCGTGGTGCCGTCCGGTTCGAGGCCGAACCAGTTGCCCTGGACCTTCGCACGTTCAGCCTGCTTCACGAGGGCGATGGCGTAGATCGAGGGATCATCGTCGCTGCCGGGCGTATGGCGGGCGCGGAAGGAGAGTCCCTTGATGGTGACGTCGTCTGCCTCGAGGACGCCCAGGATGGCATTCTCGGAATCACCGTAGCCGGGATATGGCAAGCGGGTGGAACGACGCAGCGGCAAGGTGTCGTTGCTCGCGTCCGTGCCGGACGAATCGAGGACGATCTTCAACTGGGCGTTGTTGCCCTCGAGGATGCCGTTGGAGTTCGGCGTGGCGCCCGGCTGGGAATACCCGTCGATGGTCAGTCCCGCCTTCGTGATCAGCGGATAGCCACCGAGAGGCGTGGTGATCACGTGCGGCCCGGCGCCGGGGATGTTGAACGTGATGATGTCGTTCTCCTGCTGGTTCTGCAGGGCCTCAAGCAGCGAGGTCTTGCCATCACCCGCGGTGCTGCCGTTGTCGGCCGTATCCACGACGACTTTGCGGACGCGCTCCACGCGGACGTTGTCAAAGATCACCCAGGTCTCATCGAGGAGCGTGGCGATCGAGTTGAAGATATCCGAGTAACCGATCATGACGGTACCGGACTTCCAGGGCGTGGTGTTCGTGTACGAGGAGAACACCTGGCCGTTCATCTTCATCGTGACCACGTTATCAACCTGCCACACCTCGATCGGCACCCAGCGCTTGCCGAGCATGCCGGCGGCTTCGAAGGGGGGAGAAGTGAAGGTGCCGGTGAAGTTGCCCTGTTCGTCGCCGTGGTCGGGGGTACCGTCCTTGTCGAGGTCCAGGATGCCTCCGAGGTCACCGTAAAGGACTGTCGGACGTCCGCCCGCGTTGCCCGCCAGGGCCCACAGGTCCTTGGCACCGCCACCGTCGCCGTCGACGGTGTAATAGAGGCCGTCGCTGGTCGCGGCACCCGGAATGGGCGCGACAAACAGCGTGGAAAGCCCGTTGCCGGAGAACACACCCCAGTTGGGGCCGGTGCCCAGGTGGTTGATTCCGAACCAGGCGTTCTCGGTGGTGCCGCCGCCGGTGTCACCCCAGGAACCGTGGTTCATGAACATGTCCAGCTTCAGCACGAAATTGCCGCTGGCGTTGAGGTTCTTCGGATAGAGGCTGACAACAATACGTGAACCAATGTCGTCCTTGTTGACCGTCAGCTTCACGCCCTTCGTCGTGCCGTTCGAGTTCGGGGCGGGAGGCACCGTGCGCAAGGCCGGTTCCAGATCGGCAGCATTGCGGAACAGATTGAAATTCTGGGTGCTGTAGTCGAAGCCCCAGTCGATGCGGTAATCGATGTCGCCTCCAGTGAAGGCTCCGATATGAACGTTCCAGTTGGCCGATGTGTCCGTCTCGAACGTGTCGATGAAGAGTGTTTCACCTCGGGCGATCCCGGTGGTGGTCCCGGCAGCCAGCGCTGCCAGGAGAATGGATTTTGGTAGACGACTGAGCATAACCCTTTCAGTTACGCTCTCATCCCTCCGGGTTGGCAAGGCCAAACCCTCTCCCTCGCATCAATGCTGCAACGTCAAACAAGAAGTAGGATTCAGAACCAACGTCACGGGACTATCGTCCTTCCCTCGGGATCTCCCGCCACCCAGAATCCTCCCGATTTCATGGGCCGCCGTCTCCATCCCGTTGCCGCTCTGGACCACGCTCACGTCTGGCATCCGTTCACCCAGATGCGGGACTGGCTTCGCTCGGATCCCATCGTCCTGATCGGCGGCCAGGGAACAGTCCTGGAGGATGCCCACAAGCGCCGGTATCTCGATGCCAACAGCTCCATCTGGACCAATCTGCACGGGCACAGGCACCCGCGCTTGGACGCCGCCATCACCCGTCAACTGGGCAAGGTGGCCCACACGTCCGCACTCGGTCTCGCCGGCGAACCATCCGCACGACTTGCCGCGGAACTGGTCGCCTCGGCCGCGCCCATCACCCCCGATCCGGATCCCAGCGCCACTCGGCTCACGAAGGTCTTTTACAGCGATGACGGTTCCACCGCGGTCGAGACGGCCCTGAAGCTCGCCTACGAGTTCACGCGCCGCACACGCGGCCCAAAACCCAAGCCCCGCTTCCTGTCGATGGACGGCGCCTATCACGGCGACACGGTGGGTGCCGTCTCGGTCGGGCACATCGACCTGTTCCACAAGGCCTACGGCGGACTGCTGTTCAAGGCGGACAAGGTGGCCGCACCTTACTGCTACCGCTGCCCGTTCAACCGCGCCCAACCCGAGCGTGCCGACGCACGCACCTACCGCAGGTGCCAATGGGAATGCGTAGGCGGCGTCGAGGAGACCTTCGAACGGGCCCATCGCTCGGGAAAACCCTTCTCCGCGTTCGTCTATGAACCCCGGATCCAGGGGGCCGCAGGGATGATCGCCCAACCCGACGGATGGCTCGCCAGGGTCGCCACCATCGCCCGGGCACACGGCACATTGCTGGTGGCTGACGAGGTCATGACCGGATTCGCAAGGACCGGAGGCCCATCGCTGTTTGCCGGACACTCGGAAGGCGTCGTGCCGGATCTCATGGCCCTCGCCAAGGGACTCACCGGCGGGTACCTGCCGCTCGCAGCCACCCTCGCTAGCCAACCGATCTTCGACGCCTTTCTGGGCGAGTACTCCGAGTTCAAGACCTTCTTCCACGGCCACAGCTACACGGGCAACGCGCTGGGCTGCGCGGTTGCCCGCGAGAGCCTCGCCCTGCTGAAGCCGGCGAACGCCAGGCGCCGCCGCGAACGTCTCGCCAGACTCCTCTCCACCGAACTGGCCACCCTCTGGAGCCTTCCCGCCGTGGGCGACATCCGACAGGTCGGGCTCGTCGCCGGCATCGAACTGGTGCAGGACTTCCGCCACCGCACCCCCTTTCCCCTGGCGGCACGCGTCGGCATCCGTGTCTGCGAGGCCATGGCCCGGCGCGGCGTCCTGACCCGCCCGATCGGCAATGTCCTTGTCCTCATGCCACCCTACTGTACCCAACCGACCGAACTTCGCACCATGGTCTCGGTGATGCGCGAAGCGATCGAGGAGGTCACCGGACCTCGAGCATCCGTCCAGGTTTGACCCAGCCATCCGGCCGCATCCGACCGAGGTCGGATACCGTGACGCACGAATGCCATTCTCCGCCACCGCAGTCCAAGCTATGCCTTCCCTGTGGCCTTCGGGAGCTTCCACAAACGAACAGCGCATCCGCCGCACCAGGTTCTGGTGCTGGCCTTGCTCTGCCTCCTGATCAAGCTCACAGGACTCGCGCAGCAACCTCCAGCATCCGAACAGCCCCCCCGCACAGACCTCCGCACCCTCAACCGCGTCCGCGATCTCATCGACCTGGGAATGGACGGAGCGCGGACGAACCCGCATCCGATCCACATCCGGGGCGTGGTCACGCACATCGCTGAACCCTGGAAGAACTGGATCTACGTCCAGGATGATTCCGGTGGCACGTTGACCGTCTACCGTTCGCTCGAAGGCCAACTCGCCGAAGGCGCCGAGGTCGAAGTCCGCGGTGTCGCGGCCGTTGGAGACTTCCACACCTTCATCCAACATGCCGACGTCCGCGTGCTGGGATCCCGTCCCTTCCCGAACCCGGCAAAAACACCACCCCAACGCCTGGCGGCAGGAGAGGACTTTGCCCAATGGGTTCGTGTACGTGCCGTTGTCCGGAACGTGGCCCGCGACAGCGATGGAATGATCCTGCTCTCTGCGGCCGATGGCGTCCTCTTCCTGTCCTTCGTGGACGACAAGGATGGGATCCTCGACGAGAACTGGATCGATGCGGAAGTCGAAGTGGACGGACTCAACTGGACGCAACACGACAACAACGGACGTCCGCAGCGGTTCCGGCTCCATGTCCCCTCCACCAACCAGATCCGCATTGTCCGCCCTGGATCCAGTCAACCGTTCCAGCGCCCGCTGTCCTCCGCCCGTGATCTGGCAGGCCTCACCGCGGCATCCGATCATCGCGTCCGCGTCCGGGGACAGGTCGTTGGCGTGGACTCCGCCCTGGATCTGTTCCTCCTGCACACGGACGATGGCCCCGTCCGTGTTCAACTGCTTCCCTCCCTCAGCGCCCGCTTCTTCGCCAACAACGCCATACGACTCGCTCCAGATTTCCGAGAAATCCGTCGCCCGGCCACGCTGCCTTCGCCCGGCGAATCCATCGAGGCCGTTGGCGCTCCAGACCCAGAGCCTCCGTTCTCCCCGCGACTCAAGTCAGCAGAATGGCGGCACATTGGGCGCGAAGCGGACCCTCCCGCGAAGCCAATCCGCATCGCTGAAGGACGACTCCCAGCCAACGATGGTCGACTGGTCCGGATCCGGGCGCGCTTCGTCGACCGGACCATGCTCGCCTACGGCAGCACCAACATCCTCCAGTTGTGGCTGCAGGCAGATGCGGAGGTGTTCGAAGCCCGCCTGGAGAATGTCGCTGCCACCAATCTCAGCCTTGCCGAAGGAGCGCTCGTGGAGGCCACCGGCGTCTGCCTTCCGGTGTTCGGCGAACTCCGCAAGCCGCGCGGGATGCGACTCCTGCTCCGTTCGACACAGGATCTCCAGGCCGCGCAGGACACGGTTTCCTGGCTGTCCGACCGTGTCCTCAAGATCCTGCTGGTCGTCGCCGCGGTGGCCGCCGCAGGACTGATCTGGATCGGGCTCCTCCATCGGCAGGTCAGCCGTCAGACCGAGACGATCCGCGCCAGCGAGTCCCGACTCCGCCAGACCGAACAGCACTTCCGCACCGTCTTCCAGTCGTCGCCCGTGCTCATGGCCCTGACACGCCTCGATAACGGTCGATTCGTGGCGGTCAACGACGCCTTCCTCAAGTCCACCGGATTCAAGGAACCCGAGGTCGTGGGTCACCTCGCGCAGGATCTCAACATCTACGCCACCCCCGCCCAGCGCCTCGAGTTCGTTGAACTGATTCGCCGCGACCGAACCGTGCGCGACCGTGAACACGTCGTCCGGCGCAAGGACGGTTCCACATTCACGGCGCTGGTGAGCGGCGACATCATCGACATCGATGGGGAACCGCACACGCTGACCGTGGGGCTCGACATCACGAGCCGCAAGAAGGCCGAGGAGGACACCCTCCGCGCCCTGGCCGCCGAGCGCGAACTCGGGGAACTGAAGAGCCGCTTTGTCTCGTTGGTCTCGCACGAGTTCCGAACCCCGCTCGGCATTACCATGAGCGCCGTCGAACTCCTCCGGAACTACCTCGACCGCCTCCCCGCCGCCAAGCGGACCGAACTCCTCGACGACATCTATTCCGCCACGCTCCGGATGTCCGACCTGATGGAACAGGTCCTCCTGCTCGGCCGCGTCGAAGCTGGCAAGGTCGCCTTCCATCCAGTGCCCACCGACCTTGTCGAATTCGCCAGCCGCATCGTCGACGAAACCCTTTCGGCGACGCAGCACCGTTGCCCGGTCACGGTCACTGCCTGCCGCGAGGCCGCCAACGCCGTTGCCGACGAGGTCCTCCTCCGCCCCATCCTCTCCAACCTCCTGAGCAACGCCATCAAGTATTCCCCTGATGGGAGCCCCGTGCGGATCCTCCTTGATCACGATGGGAAGAAGGCGGTGTTCACCGTGGTCGACCACGGCATCGGCATCCCTCCGGAGGATCACCCCCGGCTTTACGAAGCGTTCCACCGTGCCTCGAATGTGGAACACATCTCCGGCACCGGGCTCGGCCTCCTCATCGTCCGCAGTTGCGTGGATCTCCACGAGGGCGAGATCCAGTTCACGTCCACCGTGGGCCAAGGTACCACCTTCACCGTGCGCATTCCCGCGTTTCCGGCAGGCGGGAAAGGATCCGACTGATCAGTCGGATCAGTCCGATCCGTCAGATCCCCCTTCAACGCCGCAACGCCTGCCCGGGCTTGGCCCCGGTATGTCGATCCTCCTCCACCACCACGGACCCGTTCACCAGCACCGCTCGAAAGCCGGTCGCGTACTGGTGAGGCTCCCCAAAGGTCGCCCGGTCGGTAACCACGGCCGGGTCGAACACCACCACGTCCGCCCAGGCCCCTTCGCGAATCTGCCCGCGATCCTTCAACCGGAAGGTCGCCGCCGGCAGTGACGTCATCCGGCGCACCGCATCTTCCATTCCCAGCAACCCGGTCTCCCGGACGTAGCGCCCCAGCACCCGGGCATTGTTGCCATAGCCACGCGGGTGCGGCACGCCCTTCCCGAACTCGCGCACGCCTGAGTCCGACGCGAACATCGTTCCCGGATGCCGCGCGAACGCCCGAAGGTCCTCCTCGCTCATCCCGTGGAAGATCCCGGATCCCCCGCCCCGTCGCTGAAGTTCCAGAATCGTCTCGATCTGGTCCTCCAACGATGAAGCTCCTCGCGTCTTGAGGGCCACCTCCGGGATGGTCAATCCATTGATCGACCGGTCGGCCGGGAAATCCGCCACCACGGCGTACCGGTAGTCACTTCGCTTCGATCGTTCCAACCGGGCCCGCATGTCCGCCTTCATCGCCGACTTCTGCGCGGGATCCGCCAACCGCTGGGAGAACCGGCCGCCCTCGCGATACTCTTCGGGCACCAACTGGCTCAACCCGGTGCTGGATGCGGTGTAGACATATTGGTCCTGCGTGACGTCCAACCCCGACCGCCGCGCGGCCTCGATGGCCGCCAGCACCTCGTTCGTGCGACCCCACGACGCGTTCCCGCTCAGCTTGAGATGCGAGATCTGCACGCTGCAACCGGAAGCCCGCCCGATCCGGAACGCCTCGTCCAAGGCTGCCAGGATATCCGGTCCCTCATCCCGCATGTGCGTGGCGTACACGCCTCCGTGCTGCCCCACGACTTCGGCCAAGCCGATCAACTCCTCCGTCGACGTGAACGTCCCTGGCAGATAGATCAAACCCGTCGACATCCCCAACGCCCCATCGCGCATCCCGCGGTCCACCAGCGTCCGCATCTTGTCCAGTTCCAGGGAAGTCGCCGGACGGCGGAAGGAACCTCCCATCACCTCGCCACGGATCGAACCCTGCCCCAGCAACAACCCCACATTCACCGAGACGCCGTTCGAGACCACCTGCCGGTGGAACGCGGCAACATCCGTCGCGGACGTCCCACAATTGCCCGCGATGACCGTGGTCACCCCCATCCGGACGAAGTTCTCCGCCCGCGACTGTTCGGCGACATCGTCCGCATGCGTGTGG